>Ga0193954_1000018_pt1 | contig 80641 bp, 71 predicted proteins | sample BB_5_MG_FD_140340 | JGI IMG/M metagenome (GOLD analysis project Ga0193954, IMG submission 140340) | Microbial mat bacterial communities from the Broadkill River, Lewes, Delaware, United States - BB_5_MG | ecosystem: Environmental > Aquatic > Freshwater > River > Microbial mats | place: USA...
CATTGTTGCTTACAGAGATGAACATGGCTGTTTTAGTAGTATTGAATCTTTATCAAGTGTTAAAGGGATTGGATCTAAGACAGTGGAAAAAAACAAGACTGAACTTACATTGGGTAAATGTAAAAAGTAGTCATAAAGGGATAATTATCAATATTAGTGTTGTTATCCCTACTTACAATAGGTATACGTTTTTAAAGCGATCCATACAATCTGTTTTATCTCAAAGTTATGGGGCAAAGCAGATCATCGTTGTTGATGATGGGTCTACTGATCAAACTTCTAACATTAAAAATGATTTTTCAAATATAACCTACTTATATCAAAAAAACTCAGGTGTTTCCTCAGCTAGAAATTTAGGTATTAAACATGCCAAATATGAATGGATTGCTTTTTTGGACTCCGATGATCTATGGAACAAAGATAAACTTCAACATCAAGTACAGCTTCATCAAAACCATGAAAATATATTAATGAGTTATACCGATGAAGTATGGATTCGTGATCAAAAAGAGATTAAGATCCCTAAAAAGTTTAAAAAATACGGTGGAGAAATTTTTGAGAAGTGCTTGAGCCATTGTATTATTGCACCATCATCGGCGATACTTCATCGATCTTTATTTGAAGAATTTGGAGGTTTTGATGAGAACCTTGAGGTGTGTGAAGATTATGATTTATGGCTAAAGATTGCAAGTAAATATACTATAGGCTTAGTGGATTTAGCACTGATTATTAAGCACGCTGGACATGAAGATCAGTTGAGTTTTAAGCATTGGGGTATGGATAGATTTCGAGTGCAAGCCTTGGAAAATTTACAAGAAAGCGTCAGTGGATCTAAACAAGTTGTACTTAAACAAGAACTGATAAAGAAATATAACTTACTTCTTAAAGGTGCTATTAAATATGATAGAATACCACAAATAAAAATTTATGAAAAAAGACTTAAAGAATTAAACAATGAATCTAACTAAACAAACAAAACTAACCCTCGTTTATATTGGCTTGGCCTTTTTATTTTCAGTTGCAATTAGAATGATCTGGATCTATCAATTTAATGGTTATGAACCTTTTATATTTAACAATCAGTTTATGATTAATACCAACGATGGTTATTATTTTGCAGAAGGAGCGCGAGATATATTAAGTGGAGTATCTCAATCAAATGACCGCTCCCCTTTAACCAGTGCTACTTCAATATTAACCGCTTTTTTTGTAAAGCTTTTGCCTTTTAGTTTTGAGTCAGTTATTCTTTATATGCCTGTCTTTTTGAGTTCTTTGATCGTAATTCCAATCATTTTAATAGCTAAAAATCTTCAAAATTTAGAGATGGGTTTTATTGCTGCACTGGTTGGATCTGTGGCTTGGAGTTATTACAATCGTACCATGGTTGGCTACTACGATACGGACATGTTAAACGTTGTCTTACCTACTTTTTTATTATGGTCTATTATTTGGGCTGTAAATACAAATGAAGACAAATACCTTTTGATCACGGCACTAGATATTTTGGTTTATCGTTGGTGGTATCCTGCTAGTTATTCTTTGGAATTTGCTTTTATTGGAATGATAGTATTGTATACACTGCTATGGGATAGAAAAAATCTCTACAATTATAAACTTTTAGCTTTGATGCTTTTTGCTATGATGAACTTAGATGGATCTATTCGCTTAGTGATGGTTCTGGGCGTGTTTTATATTTTTAAGCAAGAAAAATTTAACAAGTACATCTATTATATCTTAGGTTTATCTATAGCTGCATTTTTATTAACAGGTGGATTAAGCCCTATTTGGGCAAAACTTCAAGGATATATCTTTGCTCGCGGTTCAAGTGCTTTAGGTGAGAATATGGCTCTACATTTTTATTCAGTTGTTCAAACGGTGAGAGAAGCAGGCAAGATCCCTTTTGAAACATTTGCCAATAGAATAAGTGGCCATCCCATCACATTTGTACTCTCTTTGGTAGGTTATGTTTGGCTTGTACTAAAACATAGAGTAATGCTTTTTGCTTTACCTTTGTTGGGTCTTGGATTTTTAGCTTATGAGGGAGGTTTGCGATTTACCGTTTATGCAGTCCCTGTAATGGCACTCTCAATAGCATTTTTATTTACTCAAAGTGTTGAGTATTTGAGTGATAAAAAAAGTGTTCAAAGAGTGCTTTTAACACTTTTAAGTTTATTGGTGCTTCTTCCTAATATTTACCACATTTATGGTTATAGGGTTCCGACTGTTTTTAAGCAAGACGAAGTAAAAGTACTTGAACAACTAAAATCAATAGCATCAAGGGAAGACTACGTTATTTCATGGTGGGATTATGGATACCCTATACGGTATTATGCTGATGTAAAAACGCTTGTAGATGGCGGTAAACACAGTGGTGGTGTGAATTTTCCTGTAAGTTTTATTTTAACAAATCCACAAGAGGTAGCCGCAAAAATGGCTCGATTAGATGTAGAATACACCCAAAAGAGGTTTCTTGCTAAGGGTAATTTTGCATCTTCAAATATAGCGCAAATGAGTAAAGATTACGGTTATGATGACAGTAACGATTTTTTAACATCTTTAGAAATGGAGATAAGACTACCTCAAAAAACAAGAGATATATACTTGTACCTTCCTTATAGAATGATGGATATTTATCCAACCGTTAAAGTCTTTTCAAACCTAGATCTAAATAGTGGTGTAGAATACAAACGCCCACTTTTTTATGTCACAAGAAACTTTAAAAACAATAATGGCATGGTTCATTTAGGAAACAACATATCTTTAAATTTAAAAGATTCTTCTATTAGTATTGGTAGGAGTAAACAGCCTCTTAGACGTTTTACATCGACCCAATATGACCAAAAAGGAAAGTTACAGGTTCAAGAAAAACTAATGAATTTTAATGCTCAAATAAGTGTGATCTACATGAAAAACTATAATACATTTTTAGTAGTGGATGAACAAACGTATAATTCAACGTATATTCAAATGATGGCACTTGAAAGGTATGATGAAAAGCTTTTTGAACAAGTTTTACTTACTCCGCATGTTAAAGTGTACAAACTTAAAATATAGATGAAAATAGTTTTTTTCTTTTTAGTTTATTTATCTGTCTATGCTGACATGCCAAAGCTGATGTTGCTTAATGTTTACACCAATGATAAAAACGTAACGGGTTGGTATATGAGTGAAAAACTTGATGGTGTAAGAGCTTTTTGGGATGGTAAAGAGCTTGTTAGTCGAGGCGGAACAGTTTTTAATGCTCCTTCATTTTTTATAAAAAAATTCCCAAAGCATAAGTTGGATGGGGAACTTTGGAGTAAAGAAGGGAAATTTGACAAGATAAGTTCTATTGTTCGATCCAGCAAAAAAACTTCAAACTGGAGTGAACTTACTTACAATGTGTTTGAAGTGCCAAACCAAGAGGGTAATTTAACACAAAGACTTTCTGTTGTCAAAAAATCAAAATACCTTAGAACTATTGAGCAAATAAAGATTAAAGATATAAAACACCTTAATACTTTTTTAAAAGAAGTTGAACAAAAAGGGGGAGAGGGAGTAGTCGTTAGAGATGCCAGTTTAGAATATTTTACGGGAAGAACAGACAATGCTTTAAAAGTAAAACGTTTTTTAGATACAGAATGTGTTGTAATCTCTTATAATGAGGGAAAAGGAAAATATAAAAATAAACTTGGTTCATTAAACTGCAAGTTAAAGGATGATAAAATCATCAAAATAGGAACTGGGTTTACTGATAAACAAAGAGAAAATCCACCTAAAATAAATGCGATAGTAACATTTAAATATTATGGACTAACTTCAAAAGGAAACCCAAGGTTTCCCGTATTTTTAAGGCAAAAAAACTAAATGAATTATATTAACAACTTTAACCCAACTATTTCGGACAGTGTATTATTTCAAAGTATTCAACAAGAACGTCAAGAGATTGGTTATTACAATTTAATCGATCAAGAGATAGATCTATTTAAAAAGTATGCTAAAACGGTTAATCAAAAAGATATTGTAGTGATCGGAATAGGGGGAAGTACTTTAGGCACTTATGCTATTTATAAGTTTTTAAAGCACTCTAAATGTTTAGATAAAAAATTACACTTTTTAGAAAGCACAGATCCCATAGAATTACAATCAAAAATTGATGCTATAGATCTAGACGATGCTTTATTTGTTGTGATCTCAAAGAGTGGTACAACGGTAGAAACTATCTCTATATGGAAATATATAAATGCTTTAGTTAAATGTGATAAAAACAATACGGTGATTGTTACTGAAAATGACTCAAAACTCAACACTTACGCACAAGCTAATGGGATGCAAACTTTTGAGATACCTAAAAATGTAGGGGGTCGATTTTCTGTATTTTCGGCAGTTGGTCTTTTACCACTTTGTATAGTGGGGATAGATATTGATGAGATCTTAAAAGGGATCAAAGAGGTTAATCAATCTTTTTTTGAACAATCACACTATTATGAAAGAATTTTAAATAAAGCACGTTTTTTTGCTGAGTATAAAAACAGTTTTAATATTAATGTTGTTTTTTCTTATTCCTCTCGATTGGAAGGATTTAACAAATGGTATATCCAACTTTGGGGAGAGAGTTTAGGAAAAATAGATATAAATGCAAGTAAACAGGGACTTACCCCAGTAGGGATCATAGGACCTATTGATCAACATTCATTTTTACAACTTATAGTAGAAGGCAAACGTGATAAAACGGTTTCTGTCATAAAAGTTGAAAACTTTGAAAACGATATGAAAATTCCTGAAGTACATTTAGAAGGTTTGGAAGAGTTAAACTATTTAGAAAACCTTGATTTTTCGTATCTTATAAATGAACAAGCCGATGCAACGATCCAAGCCATAAAAGAACTTGAAGATATTCCTTGTGACGTCATTACTCTTGAGGGGATTAATGAAAAAAGCATCGCATCACTTATGTATGAATACGAACTTTTAACATCGGTTGTTGCGAAATTTCTTTATATAAATGCTTATGATCAACCCGGTGTAGAAGCTGGAAAAATTATTTTAAAAGATAAACTAAAGAGATTGGAGAAAAAGTGAGACTCGAAAAAAAACAAGTAAAAGTTTTAAAAGATAAACTTAATACGATTTCTAAAAATGCTAGGCTTTATCTTTTTGGTAGTCGTGTTGATGATGAAAAAAAAGGTGGAGATATAGATTTACTTGTTGTGTCAGACGAACTTACAAATAGGGATTTAAGGTTGTTGCGAATAGATTTTTTTAAACATTTTGGTGAGCAAAAACTTGATATTGTACTGGATAATGGAGAGTTTAAAAACCCTTTTACAAAACATATAGTTAAAAAGGCAGTTTTACTATGATGAAAGATAAACTTTTTCAAGATAAAAAGCTATTAGAGAAACAACTCTTTTGGATAGATATATCGTTTAGTGAGTGTTCTAAAATAGGTATAAAACAAGAATACTCAATAGATGAGTTTGGTAAGTTCGAGACCTTGTGTAGTAGGTACAGTAGAGGTATAGATTTTTTGATACGAAAAATCTTTAGAACACTAGATGAGTATGAATTTGAAAATCAAGGAACTCTTATAGATGTAGTCAATAATGCTCACAAAAGAGAACTTTTTAAAGATATAGAAGAGTTAAGAATCATGAAAGATATTAGAAATACAGTAGTTCATGAGTATATTGAAGATGAACTTGTTGAAGTTTTTGACGAGGTGTTAGAGTATTCTGTGGTATTGATACAGATTGTTAAAAATACTTTAAATTATATTGAAAAAAATTATCTAATGTGACATAATAGATTTACGCTTAAGCTTCAAAATAAAAAAAAATATAAGTGTTTCAGTAGGTGTTCAATAATTAAAAGATATAATTGCAAACTATAATTAAAAGATAAAAGATAAAAGATGATAAGAAAATGTTTATTCCCCGCAGCAGGTTATGGAACAAGGTTTTTACCTGCTACTAAGGCGACACCAAAAGAGATGTTACCTGTACTCACAAAACCATTGATCCAGTACGGTGTGGAAGAAGCACTTGAAGCTGGACTAGATACTATGGCGATCGTAACAGGTCGAGGCAAACGCGCTATAGAAGATCATTTTGACATAAGTTATGAGTTAGAACATCAGATCAAAGGTACTTCAAAAGAACACTACTTGACAGAGATTCGAGATGTCATAACAAAATGTACTTTTTCGTACACAAGACAAGTAGAGATGAAAGGTTTGGGTCATGCCATACTCAGTGGTGAAACACTTATTGGTAATGAGCCATTTGCCGTAATACTTGCAGATGATCTTTGTGATAACCAAGAAGATGCTGTTTTAACTCAAATGATAGACGTGTACAATAAGTATAAATGCTCAATTGTAGCCATAGAAGAAGTACCCAAAGAAGATACAAATAAGTATGGTGTCATAGCAGGCGAAGAGATAGAAAATGGAACATATAGAGTGACAGATATGGTGGAAAAGCCAGAACCAAAAGATGCACCAACAAACATGGCGATCATAGGTCGTTACATACTTACTCCAGATATTTTTGAGATCATTAAAAACACACAACCTGGAAAAGGTGGAGAGATCCAGATCACAGATGCACTACTAGAACAAGCAAAACAAGGAAATGTGATTGCTTATAAGTTTAAAGGTAAACGTTTTGACTGTGGTAGTGTAGATGGTTTTGTTGAAGCTACAAATTATTTTTATGAAAAGTCAAAAGTAAATATATGAAAAAAGTATTATTAGTATTTGGTACAAGACCTGAGGCTATAAAGATGGCTCCTCTTGTGAAAGCCTTTGAAAAAGAAAATTCAATAGAATCAAAAGTCTGTGTAACGGCTCAACATAGAGAAATGCTTGATCAAGTTTTAGAACTGTTTGATATTAAACCTGATTATGACTTAAACCTTATGAAGCCTGGACAAGATCTATATGACATAACGGCAAATGTGATGCTAGGACTTAAAGATGTACTTAGTGACTTTAGTCCAGATATGGTATTAGTCCATGGTGATACAACAACCACAAGTGCGGCTTCATTGGCAGCTTTTTATCAACAGATAAAAATAGGTCATGTTGAAGCCGGACTTAGGACAGGAGACCTTTACAGTCCATGGCCAGAAGAAGCTAACAGACAAATGACAGGAGTTCTTTCAAATTATCACTTTGCTCCTACTTCTATATCTGAAAAAAACTTACTCAAAGAAAACAAAGACCCTGAAAATATACTAGTAACTGGAAATACTGTAATAGATGCACTATTTTTAGCACTAGCTAAAATAAAAAATGATAAAAAGTTAGAAACTAAAATAGTTGAACAACTCTCAAACTTAAACTACAAAATACAAGATGATAAAAAAATTATACTTGTAACCGGACATAGAAGAGAAAATCATGGTCAAGGTTTTATAAATATTTGTACAGCACTAAAAGAGATAGCTATAAATAACCAAGATATAAATATAGTGTACCCAGTACATCTAAACCCAAATGTTCAAAAGCCAGTACGTGAGATACTTTCAGGTGTAAATAACATATACCTAATAGAACCACTTCAATATGAGCAGTTTATCTACCTTATGGATAAGTCAAACTTTATCATTACAGACTCTGGTGGTGTACAAGAAGAAGCTCCAAGTTTAGGTAAGCCAGTGTTAGTGATGAGAGATACTACTGAAAGACCAGAGGCTGTAGATGCAAGAACTGTAAAACTTGTTGGTACTGATAGTCAAAAAATCATACAAGAAGCTCAAAAGTTACTGGATGATAAAACAGAGTATGAAAGAATGTCTAAAGCTCATAACCCATACGGAGATGGAAAAGCTTGTGATAAAATAGTGAAATTTTTAAAAGAGAGTTTATAACAGATGGAAAACAAAAAAATATGTGTAATAGGGTTAGGTTATATAGGACTGCCAACAGCGGCACTTTTGGCAAATAGAGGATATGATGTACATGGTGTTGATGTAGTTCAAGAAACAGTTGATATTATAAACCGTGGTGAGATACACATAGTAGAACCAGAGTTGGATATATTTGTACAAGCTGCAGTAAATAGTGGTAAACTAAAAGCAGATCTAAAGCCGACTGAAGCAGATGTGTTTGTCATAGCTGTGCCTACACCTTTTCATGATGGATATGTGCCAAATATAGATTATGTAGTAAGTGCTACAAAAGTTATATCGCCTTATGTCAAAGATGGTGATATAGTGATACTAGAGTCAACTTCTCCAGTTGGTACTACAGATAAAGTAGAAGAAGTACTAAAAGAAAATGGAGTAGATACTTCTAAATTGTATGTATCTCACTGTCCTGAAAGAGTATTACCTGGACACATAATGAGAGAGCTAGTAGAAAATGACCGTATAGTAGGTGGTACTACACCTGAAGCAACTGCAAAAACAGTAGAGTTTTACGAGACATTTGTAGAGGGCGAAGTACTCAGTACAGATGCTAAAACGGCAGAGATGGCAAAACTTACAGAAAATAGTTTTAGAGATACAAATATAGCATTTGCCAATGAACTTAGCATACTATGTGATAAGTTCGGCATAGATGTATGGGAGCTTATAAGACTTGCAAATAGGCATCCAAGAGTAAATATACTTCAACCTGGAGCTGGTGTAGGCGGGCACTGTATCGCTGTCGATCCGTGGTTTATAGTACATGCTGGTGGTGAAAAAGCAAAAATGATAAAAACGGCAAGAGAAGTAAACACATATAAAACAGAATGGGCGATAGAGAAGATAAAAAATGCAGCATTAAAATTCGAAAATGAAAACGGTCGAAAAGCAAAGATAGCATGTATGGGTCTTGCTTTTAAACCAGATATAGATGATCTCAGAGAGTCTCCAGCACTATACATAACTAAAAGACTTATATCTGATGGTATGGATGTGCTTGCCGTTGAGCCAAATATTGAGATTAATGATGAGTTTGAGATAGTTGATTATAAAAAAGCTTTAGAAGAAGCAGATATAGTAACATTTTTGGTGGCTCATAAAGAGTTTAATAGTTTAGATATAAAAAGTGAATTAGATTTTTGTGGGGTACTAAATTAATGATACAAGCGATAGTAAAAAAAGGTAAGGTTTTAGGAGAACAGGTTTCAGCTCCAAATGTTTCAAAAGGTTCATTACTAATAAAAGTAGTAAATAGTTGTATTTCAGCTGGTACTGAGATAAGTGGAGTTTCAGGTAGTGGTAAAAGTCTTATAAAAAGGGCTATGGAACAACCAGAAAATGTTAAAAAAGTTATCAATATGGTGAAGTCAGATGGTGTAGCTAAAGCATATGCCATTGTAAAAGGTAAGCTTGATAGTGGTAATCCTACTGGATATTCTATAAGTGGGACGGTTATAGCTGTAGGTGAAGGTGTACAAGGCTATAAAATAGGAGATAGTGTAGCAGCAGCAGGAGCAGGTTTAGCAAATCATGCTGAGTATGTAGATGTACCACAAAATCTTGTGATGAAAACTCCAGATGGGATGAACTTTGAAGATGCTTCTACTGTGACCCTTGGTGGGATTGCCATGCAAGGTGTAAGAAGAAGTGATCTTAAACTAGGTGAGATGTGTGTTGTTGTAGGGGCTGGAATACTTGGGCTTCTAGCTGTTCAGATGCTAAGACTTTCTGGGGTTAGAATAGCTGTTACAGACTTTGATGATAGACGACTTAACATTGCAAAGGAATATGGAGCAGAGCTAATTATCAATCCATCAAGAGAGAATGTAGTAGATTCTATTATAAATTGGTCTGATGGTCATGGGGCAGATGCAGTTCTTTTTACTGCTGCTACTGGAAGCAGTGAACCACTGTCTCAAAGTTTTCAGATGTGCAAGAAAAAAGGTAAAGTAATTCTTGTAGGTGTTGTCGGTATGGAGATTAAAAGAGATGATATGTATGCGAAAGAACTTGATTTTCTTATATCTACATCATACGGACCTGGAAGATACGACAAAAACTATGAAGAAAAAGGGCTTGATTATCCATACAGTTATGTAAGATGGACTGAAAATAGAAATATGACAGAATATTTAAGGCTTGTACATACTGGAGATATAAATCTTAGTAAACTCATCGATGAAAAATTTACTATAGATAAAGTAACACAGGCATTTGAATCTCTTCAAGCTCCTGGAGCTAAACCACTTATGGTACTCCTAGACTATGGTAAAACAGATTTAATTGAACTTGATCATTATTTAAATCATGATAGAAAAATTATAATAAATAATAATCCTATCAAAAAAGAGATTATAAATGTTGCACTCATCGGTGCTGGAGGATTTGCAACAGGTATGCATTTACCAAATATATCTAAATTATCTAATAAGTATAAACTTCATGCAGTTATGAGTCTAACAGGACATAAAGCAAAAACAGTAGCTGAACAGTATCAAGCAAACTATGCAACTACAAATTTTGAAGATATACTAGATGATAAAGATGTGGATTTAGTTCTAATTTCAACTAGACATGATAGCCATGCTGAGCTATCTTTAAAAGCATTAGAAGCAGGAAAACATGTATTTGTAGAAAAACCACTTGCAACGAATCAAGATGACTTAGATAAAATCAAATCTTTTTATGAAGAAAATAGTGAAAATAAACCAGTTCTTTTTACGGGTTTTAATAGAAGGTTTAGTAAATATGCTAATGAGATAAAAAAATATACAGATAAAAGGATTAATCCTTTATTAATAAGATATCGAATGAATGCTGGATATATACCACTTGATCACTGGGTGCATGAAGATGGAGGACGAATGGTAGGCGAGGCGTGTCATATAATTGATTTAATGACAGCCATAACTAGTAGTAGTATTGAAAGTATATCTGTAGAATCGTTGACTCCTACAACAAATAAGTATTCTTCTGAAGATAATAAATCTATAACTTTAAAATATAGTGATGGCTCAGTTTGCAGTATAGAATATTTTGCAAATGGTAGTAAAGATTTAAGTAAAGAATTTATGGAAATTCACTTTGATGGTAAAAGCATCATTATGGATGACTATAAATCCCTGAAAGGTTATGGTGTTAAACTTAATGAAAATACATCAGAGATAAGTCAAAAAGGTCAATACGAAGAGTTAGAAGAACTATATGAGACTATCAAAGGAAATAAGAAATCATGGCCAATAGAGCTTTTTGATATGATTCAAACTACTGAAACTACATTTATAATATAAGTATATAAATGCGCAGTAACATTATAAAAAAAGTTAGTAATAAAGTATCAAATTATATTTTCTATGTAAAGTATTCAAAAAACAATCAAGAGTTTCAATGGAAAACAAAAGCTGAGATTAGATGTGTTCAAACAGAAAAACTAAAGAAAATATTAAAAACAACTATAGAAACAGTACCTTTTTATAAAAATTTAAATATTAATGTTGATTTTGAAAATTTTACATTAGATGAATTAAACAAATTTCCAGTAGTTAATAAGCAAGTTATTAGAGAAAATTTCAAAGATTTTTGTTCTACAGAATATGATGGTAAATTATCTCATACATCAGGTTCTACCGGAGATCCATTTGAGTTTAAAATCACAGATGAAAGTGATGTTTTTGAAGATTTAGTAAAATTTAGAGCTTGGGGGATGGGAAAAGATTATTTTTATAAAAAAGGCGATCCCGTTATAGTACTTAGAAGTTATTCACCAAAAGAAAATGAACCACTTTTTAAAGTTTCTAAATCAAATAATTATTGGTTTTTATCCCCATTTCATATTAATGATAAAAGTCTAAATACATATATTGACTTTATGAAAAAATCTAATGCAAAGATTATAAGAGGATATCCAAGTTCTATCTATATATTTACACTTTTGCTAAAAGAAAAAAACATTAAGTTGCCTCATATTGTAACTTTAATAACTTCATCGGAGACACTTTTACCAATATATCGTGAAGTGATAGAAGATTATTGGCAACTTCCAGTATTAGATTGGTATGGACAAAATGAAAGAACTGTTACAGTGCAGCAGTGTTGGGCTGGAAATTATCACAACAATGATGATTATGGGATTGTTGAAATTGATGAACAAAATAATATCGTTGCTACATCTTTAAATAACCTTACAATGCCATTTATTAGATATAACACTAATGATAAAGCAATTCCTTTAGAAAAACCAATTGATATTTGTCCATGTGGTAGGCACCTTTCTATCCCATTTAAATGCATTGAAGGTAGAAGCGATGACATTTTAATTAAAGATGATGGAACACCTATTCCAACAGCTAATTTTTCAACAGCAATGAAAAATTTTAATGAATTAAAACAATTTCAGATAATTCAGAATGAAAATAGAAGTGTTGTTTTAAAATTAGTAATATCTAAAAAAGATTCTAATTATATTGAATTAATTGCAAAAGAAGTCTATCAAAGATTGGGTAAAGTAAATTTAAAAATTGAAATACTTTCTGAGATTGAAAGAAACTGTAAAACAGGAAAAATAAAAGTAACAGTTCAAAAAGGAAGAATAAAATGATAAAACTATCAGAAAAAGAACAAAAAATAGCTTCAAAAATTCGTCAGCTAAAAGAAGCAGCAGGAAGTCATAGTCCGAGTATATTTACAATTGCAGAAGAATTACCAGAACTTAACATTAAAGTAGATGCTTGCTTTTTATCAAATCCGTATGCCACTGATTTGTTTTTAAAATATTTAAAAAAAGAGCTAGTTGATACGAGTAAGCTCAGAGATGTATTAGAATTTTATCCATCACAAAACGATGTAATAGCTGATATTATTAGTAAGTCGATAAATATTAATAAAGAAAATATTTTTGTAGGAAATGGTGCAATTGAAGGAATACAAGCAGTCATGCATAATTTTGTTGAGAAAAAAGTTATAGTGAATATACCAACATTTTCATCATATTATGAATTCGCAAGAGAAGATACAGAAGTTGTATATTATCAATTAGATAAAAAAGATGACTACGCACTAATAGCTGATAAATATTTAGAATTTGTAAAAGCACAAAAACCAGATAGTGTAGTGATAATAAATCCAAACAATCCAAATGGTGGGTATCTAAAATATAAAGATCTTAGATATATTTTAAATAATCTTAAAGAGATTAAAAACATTATCATTGATGAAAGTTTTATTCATTTTGCTTTTGAAGATGACGGATATAGTCTTATATCAGCGACAGAATTATTTAAAGAGTTTTCAAATGTTATTGTTATTAAAAGTATGTCAAAAGACTTTGGAATAGCAGGTATAAGAGCTGGCTATGTAGTTATGGATAAACACAAGGTCTCTAAATTATTGAAAAATGGTTATCTTTGGAACTCAAGTGGATTAAGTGAGTATTTTTTTAGACTTTACAAAAGAGAAGATTTTTTTAAAGAGTATGAAAAAGTAAGAAAAAAATATATTCTAGAAGCACAAAGTTTTTTTGATGAACTGTCAAAGATTTCTCAAGTAAAAGTTTATCCAAGTATGGCAAATTTTGCCTTGATAGAACTTCTTGATGGAAGTACAAGTGCAGATTTTGTATCAAAAATGCTAATAAAACACGGTGTTTATACGAGAACAGGGAGTGATAAAATAGGACTTGATGGAGAGTTTATTAGAGTAGCAGGAAGAACAAAGGAAGAGAATAAAATTATTATAGATTCAATTAAAGATATATTTAGTTATGACATATAAGAAAAAATTAGCTATTTTTGACTTTTGTGATACCATTTTTAATGGTCAGTCTATAAGCTATTTTTTAGATTTTTTAGAGTTAAAGCTACCGATTCATAAAAAACTATATTCAAAAATTAGAAAACGATTTAATCAAATACCATCTAGTGATAGTAAAAAATACAAAGAGTACTTGTTAAAAGTTTATAATGAGATAAGTAAGTATGAAATGGAAAGTTATTCAGAAGAATTTTTCAAAACTGTAATAAGAAATAGGTTACATAAAGTAGTTATTGAAAAATTATTGGAGCATAAAAATCAAGGACATAGAATAATAATAGTTTCTGGTGGATTTGAAAATTATTTGAAATATTTTGTAAATGAATATCAGGTTGACTATTTATTATCTACAAAGCTTGAATTTGAAAATGGAAAATTCACATCAAAAATTGATGGAAATGAATGTCTAGGCATTGAAAAAGTGAAACAATTAAAACAGCTTGATTTGAATAATTATGACCTTGAAAATTCTTATGTATATAGTGATCATCATAGCGATAAGCCATTATTTGATTTAGTTGGAAATAAGGTATTAGTCAAAAATAAGCAAAACACAAAGTGGGCAAATGATAGATATAAAATATTGGATGTAAGTTCGAATGCTTAAAAAACTAGCATCTTCAAAAACATCAATACAAACTTTATTACTGTTTGGTGCTCAACTATTTGGCATGATAGTAGGTTTTATATCAAACATGTTATTAGCTAAAGAGATGGGAGTACAAGTATTTGGTATATATTCTTTTTCTTTAGCTATTATCTTTTTTTTGGCTATATTCTTTGAATTTGGATATTTCGCAAGTGCTTCTAGACTTTTGGCAACAAACCATGATAAGGCAAAAGAAAAAGAGCTAGTTGGTGCTTCATTTGTAATTGTTTTTGGAATATCTATATTGTTTTTTATCACTATTTTTATAGTTTCGCAATTTGTAGATAGTATTTTTAAAGATAAAGTAGGAGAAACTATACGAATTGCTTCAATAGTAAGCTGGAGTTTCATACTACCTTTTTTTATGGATTTGATTTTAAAAGGAAGTAATCATATAGAATATTTAGCAGGATTTAATTTTCTTTGGAAATTACTTTTTGTTGTTTCACTATTTTCTCTTTATTCTCAAGAAGCATTGACACCTTTAAATGTTTTGTTGTGCTTCTCTGTAACATCTATTGTGTCTTTTTTTGTTTTTATTGTTAAATTAAAACCAGTATTTACAAATCTAAAGATAAATGTTTTTAAAATACATATAGAAAATAAAGTTTATGGATTTCATCTATATACTGGAAGAGTAGTTGATACAGCTAGTTATCAGCTTGATAGATTAATGATTGGTTTCTTTATAGGGGCTAAAGATGTAGGTTTATACTCTTTAGCAAACTCTATGGCTACTCCCATTAACACTTTTTCAAATTCACTTTCAAGTTCAAAGTTTAAAAGCTTTTCAGATGGTTTAGAGATTTCAAAAAAAATATTAAGAGTTAATTTTTTATGGATAATTATTGCCGTTTTAGGTGCTAATAGTTTAGGATATTTTATACTAAATTTTTATTTAAGTCAGGAATATCAAGATGTTCAGTTACTTTTGTTATTTATGTCATTTGCTATAGCTTTTCAAGCAGCTTATCAACCATATAATGCTTGGCTAGGAACAAATGGGTTTGGAAAATTTCTCAAGAAAAAGGCTATCTATACAGCTATTGCTAATATAGTACTAAATTTTTTATTAATTCCTTTTTTTGGGGCTATTGGAGCAGTGATGGCAAGTATGCTTTCAATGATGTATTCATTCTTTTTACATTTAAAATATTACAAATTAGGATTATCAAGTGAAAATAATATATCTTAGAACACTTTATTGGTTTAACTTGAAAGCTGGTGGATCAGTGGGACACACCGCAGGGGTTATAAATGCGATGGAGAAGCAAGTGGACTTACATGTTATATCTAATGATAATCTTGCAGAAGTAAATAAAAAAATAGAAATTTTGGATCCAATAGTTGTACCATTTTTACCAAAAGAAATAAGTGAACTTATTTATAATTTTAAAGTAATAAAACACTGTAAAAATATGCAAACTGATTCAATCTATCAGAGGTATAATGGCTTTAGTTTTTGTGGTGCATATTTAGCGAAGCGGAAAAAGATACCTTTTACCTTAGAATTTAACTCTTCTGATGTATGGAAAATAAAGCATTGGAAATCAAACGATAGTAAGTTTAAAAGTTTGGCAAAATATATTTATAATAAATTATTTAAATTACCAATTGTAAGTTTTATTGAAAACTATAATATAAAAAATGCTTCTCAAATTGTTGTAGTATCTGATGTATTAAAAAAAACGCTTAAAAGTTTTGGAGTAGATGAAAGTAAAATAATAGTCAATCCAAATGGGATAGATGAAACTAAATATCATTCAAGTATTGAATGTGAAGATATCAAATATAAATATGGATTGAATAATAATGTAACATTAGGTTTTATAGGAACTTTTGGACAGTGGCATGGAGCTGAAAATATTGTTTTAGCATATGGACAACTACTTGAGAAATATCCAGTATATAAGGATAAAACAAAACTATTAATGATAGGTGACGGTGTTAAGATGTCTGAAGTCAAAAAAAATATAATTGATTATAATGTTTTAAATAATGTTATATTAACAGGCTTAGTTCCTCAATGTGAAGGGGCAAAATATTTGAATAGTTGTGATATTCTAATTAATGCTACAGTACCAAATCCCGATGGAAGTGAGTTTTTTGGAAGTCCGACAAAACTATTTGAATATATGGCAATGGGTAAAGCTATCATTAGTAGTGATATGTCTCAAATGTCTGAAGTTTTGGAGCATAACAATACGGCTTATATGGTAAAGCCTGGTTGTTTAGATGATTTAATATATGCCATGAAAAATCTTATAGATGATAAAGAACTAAGAGAAAATCTTGGTAAGAATGCCAGAAATGAAGTAGTTCAAAAGTATACCTGGGATAAGCATGTAAAGAAGATACTGGAGAAAGAAAAATGGGACAAATAAGTTATTATATAAAAAAAGCTATTTCAATGCCACCTCAAGATGTATTAAAGAAGGTCATAAATAAGATTACTACTAAAGCTAATAATAAACTGCAAAAGTCAAGAGACTTAAATAAGAGTACTCATATAAATTATGATGTACCTTTAATAAAAAATAGCTATATAGATATTAAAGAACTTGATATATCAAATATAGATTGTAAGGTAGCCCAATATTTATCTAAGATGTATTGTAGTCATAGATTTGATTTACTTGGAAGTGGTTGGGTGAAAAATAGTTATGATTCAATTGCACTTGGAATTGAGGGTCATAAGTACGATATGAACGTTGAAGCTCCACAAGGTATAGCAAATGATTATGAACCTATTGATTGGCAAAAAGATTATAAAAGTGGGTACCGATGGAATGAAAAAGCTTGGTACAAAGAACAACGAATAGGACATAAACTAGGTACAGATATAAAAGTACCTTGGGAAGTAGCAAGGTTTCAGCACTTACCTCAACTTGCTATTTTTTCTTTAGTTGATAAAAACCTATTAACAAGAAATATTAAAGAATTCAAATATCAAGTATTAGATTTTATACAGAATAATCCACCTAGGCTAGGTGTTAATTGGGTTTGCACTATGGATGTTGGTATACGAGCTGCAAATATGTTAATTGCTTATGATATATTTAGACAACTTGATGAAGATGAAATAATTACCAATGAATTTAAACAAATTTTTTCTAACAGCATATATGAACATGGTATACATATTGTCAATAATCTAGAATATAGTGAAGAGATAACATCAAACCATTATTTAAGTGATATAGCAGGATTACTTTTTGTATCTAATTATCTAGATTCTACAGAAGAAATTGATAGATGGTTAGGATTTTCTGTTCAAGAAATTTTGTCAGAGATGAAAAAAGAGTTTTACAGGGATGGTAGTAATTTTGAAGCCTCTACAAGTTATCATCGGTTAAGTGGAGAACTCATTGTTTTTTCAACTGCATTGATTTTAGGATTGGATAAAGACAAAGTTAGTGCATTAAGGAATTATCAAAATAACGTTTGGAAAGTAAAACCTCCATTGAAATCTAGATATAAACAAGCTTATTCTATTGAAAATGATAAAATTATTTTTCCTGTAAATTATATAGAAAAATTGTACAAAATAGGCCAGTTTACAATTGATATTACAAAACCCTCAGGAGAAATAATTCAATTTGGAGATAATGATAGTGGACGTTTTTTTAGGTTGTCTCCTAATGGAGAATTTAAAAAGTATGAGAAAATAGTTGAACAATATCTTAATTTAAATAACTATACACAAGATGAAGAACTATTTTGGGATGAAAACATATTAGATCATAATACATTTATTGCAATGGTTGGAGGTTTATTTGAAGATAATAAGTTTTATAATCAGTTTAAGTTAGAAACATCTTTCATATCTGCTTTATCTAAAAAGAGATTATTGACTTATAATTGTGAAGAAAATCTTTATCATGTAGAGATAAATAAATCGACAAACGAAATTTTAGAGTATAGAAAAGAAGATAAATATGATTTTAATAAAGGAAATATACTAGAAGAAATTAAATTATATTTTTATCCTGATTGCGGTATATATATTTTTAAATCAAAATATTTGTATTTAGCTATTTCAGCAGGTCCAAATGGACAAAATGATTTTGGTGGACATGCTCATAATGATAAACTATCTTATGAACTTACCATAGATGGTGTTGAAAAAGCAAAAGACCCTGGAACATATTTATATACACCATTACCAGATAGACGAAATCAATTTAGAAGTGTTAAGTCTCATAATTCACCACAGATTAATGATATGGAACAAAATGTATGGTATGAAGGTGTAAAAGGACTGTTTAATTTAAAGAATGAGGCAAAATGTAAACTGATACAGTATAGTAATACCAATATTGTTTTTGAACTGAGTTATAGAGATACAATAATTCAAAGAAAATTTATTATTGATACGGATAAAATAATTATTGAGACACTGTCAAATAAAGAGTTATTAACAGATAATAAAATATTTGATTTATATTCAAATGGATATGGAAAGCTAAAAAAGAATGATATATTATAATATTCTTGTTATTTTAATTTATTTTATTGGATTGTATTTTATCCTAATTCGATGGCAAGATTTATTTTCTGTTAAATCATTTTTATATATTATATCAGTTACATGGATTTTTGGTGCATTATTTTGTGAAAATGGTTTTTTCGCATGGCCCGATGATTATGTGGAAGACCCGCATAATTATTCTTCGTTAATTTTATTAACAACTGTTTTTTTAATATATAGTGTAGCAAAAGTTGTAAGTGATACAAGTGAAAAAAGATACATGATTGCTTATAAAAGACAATTAAAATTTAGTAATCAAGGTATTACACTTGTAAGTGTAGGTATTTTACTTTTTAGTTTTCTTTTTACATTATACATTTTAAAAAGTGGTGCTCCTTTTTTTGCTGATAATCCTGATATAGCAAGAACACTTTTTTGGGGTGAAAAAGTTTCCCCTATTTTTAAAAGAATCATAGTCCTATTTTTACCAGCATATTATGTTTTTCTATATTTATTTAGAAAAAAAAGAATACATAATTATCTGTTTATATTGAATATACTTTCTTATTTAGTTTTGTGTATTTTATTATCACAGAAGTCTAATATTTTATTAATTGTTTTTCCTCTTTATTTTGTATATTTTTACAAAAATAGAAAAGTTATAAATATCAAAAGAAATATTATTGTAGGATTTACTTTAGGGATGACACTGTTTTTAGTAATGTCTTATACCGCATATCATAATATGACAGATGAACTTTTAGTTCATGGTAAAAAAATGGAAAAAAGTTTTACTACTGGTATGTTAGTATTTGGAAGTAGGGTTACACTAGGTCAAGGAGAACCATACTGGAGAATATATAATGACCATATTATAAATAGTGAAAAAACTTTAGGCTTAAAAGGAGTAGAAAATTTTTCACAGACGATGATTAATTCAAAAGTTTTTGGTGTAAGTTTATCTAAAGAGGAAAGTTTTGAATATTGGATTACAGAAAGGTTAACTGCTGACTGGTTCGCTGAAACTAGAAATCTAGTTGTTACATTTGTTGGTGAAGGTATAATTTATTTTGGCTTGTATGGCATATTACTTTTTACATTTTTACTTATCTCTTTTATTGTATTTTTTGATTTTATCTTAAAATACACTATAGATAGGATGCTCTATACTTGGTTTATAGTTTGGTTAACAATATTTAATTATAAAATAACTGCATGGATGCAAATGGGTAGTTTTTTTAATGTATTTAGAATAATGGATTATGCATATATAATACTATTATTAATTAGTTTATTTATTTTAAATTTGATAGTAAAAACAAAAATATATAAGGAAAATATCTAATGAAAAGAAAAAAAATATTGATGCTTGAAAATTTACCATTTGACGCAAATATTAAAATTGGTAGTCACCATTATGCAGAACACTTTTCAAAGGATTACCAAGTATTATGGATATCTTTACCATTTCATATAATGCAATATATCAAAGATAGAAAAAGTGATAGAATAAGGAATTGGCATTTCAATAGAGCAAAGCAAATTAATAAAAACTTATTCTCTATTACTCCTTTTACTTTTTTGCCATACAGAAATAATAGCTTTTTAAAGAGTGATTGGTACTTAGAAAATTATTATAAGTTTATGCCTTTTTTATTATCAAATATTAAGAAGCTTGGATTTGACGATGTAGATATTATTTGGTTCACCGACCCTAGGCATATAGGTTTATTAAATAAAATCAAATCAAAAAAAATATTTTATAGATGTGTAGATAACTTAGAACATTTTGATGATATACCAAAAAATTTACTAAATTACGAGAAAGAATTAATTAAAAAGAGTAATAGTGTATTTTTTACATCACATGATTTAATGATGAAATTTGATACTTTAAATGAAAATGTATACTATTTGGGTAACGGATGTGATTATGAAAATTTTAATAATTATCATAGTGTTAAAGTTGATGAAGTAAAAAAGTACTTTGATTTAAATAAAATAAACTTATTATATATTGGTGCTATAGCAGAGTGGTTTGATTTTAAAAGTATAGAAATATTAGCAAAAGAAAGGGATGTAAATATTGTTATAGTAGGTCCGATTAGAACAAATATACCTGATGTATTTAAAAAAGTATCAAACGTAAAATTTGTTGGTCCTTATAGCTATGGATATATGTCTGCATTTACAAACTTAGCAGATATAGGGGTAATCCCATTTATGATAAATACAATGACTGACTCTGTAAATCCTATTAAGCTTTATGAATATTGTGCAAGTGGTTTACCAGTGATATCTTCTGCATTTAAAACTGTACAAGAGATTGATGGTCCATTTAAGTTGTATAAAGATGAAAATGGATTAATAGAAGCTTTTAATTGGGCAAAAAACATAGATGATGGTGCTCAAAAAGAGATAAGGAAGTTTGCTTTAAGGAATTCATGGGAAGCTAGAGCAAATTATGTGAAAATTTTTTTTAAGGAATAAAAAATTGAAAATATTAATAAATGGTTACGTAGGTAAAAAAATTACTGGAATTGGTAGAACATTAATAGAAACTGTTAAGCATATGTCTATATTAGAAAAAAACAATACTTTTGTGATATACACAAATTATGATAATGATGAATTTTTTCAAATAGATTTTCCAAAAAATGTACAAGTTAAAAGAATTAATGTTACTAAAATGAGTTCTATGAAAAATTTACTTTTTAATGCTTTCGTATTTCCTTTTTTATCTTTAAAGGAAAATGCAGATATAGTTTATCTTCCAAATTTTACTTTAATAAGCTTTTCTTTTAGACCAATTGTATCAGTCATACATGATATGATAGAGTTTAAAGTAGGTGAAAAGTTTTCTAAGCTTCGTATGGCATATCGACATATGATAGTTCCTAGAATGGCCAGTAAATCTAAAGCTGTTATAACGGTATCTGAAAACTCTAAAAAGGATATTATAGAAATATGCAAAACAGAAGTTTCTAAGATTAGGGTTATTTATGATGCTGTGTCAAATGACTTTAATAAGGTAAGTGATAATAGTTTAAGGTTGATAAAAGATGCTTATATCTTATATGTAGGAACAGTTGATCATCCAGGAAAAAATCTTTTTAATGCAATTAAGGCTTTTGAAAAGTATAAAAGTGATACTCATAGTGATATGAAGTTTTTAGTTTGTGGAATGCCTGGAAAAGGTTTTGAAGTAGTTGAAGAATTGATGAATAATTCTAAATTTTCAAATGATATACTTTATAAAGGTTTTGTAAATGATAATGATTTGTTTAATTATTATTCATTTGCAAGTTTGTTTATTTTTATCTCATACTATGAAGGCTTTGGTATGCCTATCTTAGAAGCTATGAAGTTTGGAATACCTGTGATAACTTCTAACAGATCATCTTTACCTGAAGTTGCCGGAGAAGCTGCATTAATCTGTGATCCTGATAATTTAGAAGAAATATTAGAATCTATATATAAAATAATTAATGACGAAAATATAAAAAATAAATTAGTTGAAAATGGATATAAAAATTTAGAACGATTTTCATGGGAAGAAACAGCACAAAAAACACTGAAAATATTTAATAAGATAATGGAGAATAAATAAGATGAAAAATAATGTAACTATGCCAACAGATGTATCAATCATCACAACTTACAGGTGCCAAATGGAATGTAAAATGTGTGATATTTGGCAAAACTGGACTGATCCTAAAAAAGAGATTACTCCGCAAGAGTTAGAAATATTACCAAATTTTAAATTTGTGAATATCACTGGGGGAGAACCTTTTTTAAGAGATGATCTTGAAGAAATAATAGAAGTGATGTATAAAAAATCTGAAAGAATAGTGATATCTACTTCTGGATGGCATACAGATAAAATACTAAAGCTTGCTAAAAGATTTCCAAACATTGGTATTAGAGTAAGTATCGAAGGATTGTCTGTGAAAAATGACGATCTGAGAGGGAAGGAAGGTGGTTTTGATAAAGGTCTTAGAACATTATTAGGTCTTAAAAATATAGGTATTAAAGATGTTGGTTTTGGTATAACTGTTTCAAATAAGAATTCAAAAGATATGTTATGGCTATATGAACTATCTAAGGAATTAGATATGGAGTTCGCAACAGCTTCTTTTCATAATTCATATTATTTTCATAAGGACGATAACTGGATTACAAATAAAGATGAAGTAACAGATGATTTTCATGAGCTAATTCAAAGACTAATGAAAGAAAATAGTCCAAAAAGTTGGTTTAGAGCATTTTTTAACCTTGGTCTAATAAACTATATACAAGGTGGTAAAAGAATGCTTCCATGTGAAGCTGGAACTGCTAACTTTTTTATAGATCCATATGGTGATGTACTACCGTGTAATGGGTTGGAAGAAAAATACTGGAAGGAATCAATGGGAAATATTCGTGAAGTTGATAGCTTTGAAGAAATATGGTTCTCAGAGCAAGCAAATAAAGTTAGAGACTTAGTTAGAACTTGTCCTAAGAATTGTTGGATGGTTGGAACTGCCGCTCCTGTTATGAAAAAGTATATAAAACATCCTGCTAAATGGGTAGTAAAAAATAAGATAAAAAGTTTACTTGGTCGTTCAATATGTACAGACTTTATACCTACATGTGATGTTGGACAAGATCCAAGACAAGGTGATTTGAGGTTAAAAGATTAGATGAAAGTAATAGTTTTAGGTACTAGAGGTATTCCTGATATATTGGGTGGAGTTGAGACACATTGTCAAGAACTTTATCCTAGACTTGTAAAGCTCGGTTGTGATATGGAACTTATTACAAGAAAATCATATGTAAAAGATTTGAGTATAAAAGAATATCAAGGTGTAAAATTAAAACATATATTTACACCCAAAAAGAAAAGCCTTGAAGCTATCATCCATACATTTATAGGTGTGCTATATGCAAGAAGTAAAAATCCAAATATTTTACATATACATGCCATAGGACCATCTCTTTTAGTACCATTTGCTAAACTTTTAGGACTTAAAGTGGTTGTAACAAATCATGGCCCAGATTATGATAGACAAAAATGGGGGAAAATAGCAAAAAAAGTTTTGATGTTTGGTGAAAAATTTGGAAGTAAATATGCTAATAAAGTTATTGTAATATCAAATGTAATTAAGAAAATTCAAGAAAATAAATATAATAGAATGGATTGTAAATTAGTATATAATGGTGTAAATTTACCAACTAAATCAAATCAAACTGACTATATAGATTCTTTGGGATTAGAGGTTTCTAAATATTGCATAGCTGTAGGTAGATTTGTAGAAGAAAAAGGTTTTCATGATTTGATAAAAGCTTATAGTAAAATAGATACTGATATTAAACTTGTAATAGTTGGCGATTCTGATCATGAAGATGAATATAGCTTATCATTAAAGAAAATGGCTAAAGAAAATAGTGTAATTATGACTGGATTTATAAAAGGTAAAAAGCTAAATCAAATATTTTCTCATGCAAAACTTTTTGTGATGCCATCATACCATGAAGGACTTCCAATTGCACTTCTTGAAGCGATGAGTTACAGTCTTGATGTTCTAGTGAGTGATATACCTGCAAATGTTGAAGTAAAACTTGATGAGAGTGATTATTTTCATGTAGGTGATATAGATGATTTAGCTACTAAGTTAGCAATAAAATTAAATAATGATACAGATCGTGATTTTCAAAAGGTTATACAAGAGAAATATAGTTGGGACTTGATAGCTAGGCAGACTAAAAAAATATATAAGGAAACTTTAAAATGACTAACATAATATTATGCGGAGGAAGTGGTACAAGACTTTGGCCACTAAGTAGGTCTTTAATGCCTAAGCAATTTATAAAACTATCTCTTGAAGAAAATAAAAAAGAAAAATCACTTTTTCAACTAACAGTTGAGAGAAACTCTAAAGTATGCACTAGTCAGTTTATCGTATCAAATGCACAACAGTATTTTTTAGCACTAGACCAACTTGAAGAGTTAGCTAAAAAAGAAAATACTTATTTGTTAGAACCCGTTGGAAGAAACACAGCACCAGCTATAGCACTTGCCTGTATGGCACTGGATTCACAAGAGATAGTACTAGTCACTCCATCTGATCATCTTATTAAAGATGAAGATGAGTATCAAAAAGTTATCCTCCAAGCAAAAGAGTTTGCATCTGAAGACAGTCTTGTGACTTTTGGTATTAAACCTACTTTTGCTGAAACTGGATTTGGATACATAGAAGCAAATGACTTTAATGTAAAAGCTTTTCATGAAAAACCAGACTTTGAGACTGCTACAAAGTATGTAGAAGCTGGTAACTACTACTGGAACAGTGGAATGTTTATGTTTAGGGCAGGTGTATTTTTAGACGAGCTACAAATACATTCACCTGAACTATATAACGCTTCCATAAAAGCATATAAGAACGCATCTACTGATGAGATTATAAGAATCAAACATGAGGATATGTTAAACATTCCAGAAGATTCTATAGACTATGCAGTGATGGAAAAATCAAACAAAGTAAAAGTAGTACCATCAGATATAAATTGGTCTGATGTTGGAAGTTTTGATGCACTTTATGAAGAACTTCCAAAAGATGCAGATGGAAACACTTTAAATAAAAACCATATCTCAATCGATAGTAAAAACAATTTTATCTATGGAGTTGAGAGAAATATAGCAACAGTAGATATAGAAGATACTATAGTTGTTGATACTGGCGATGCACTACTCATAAGTAAAAAAGGTTCATCCCAAAAAGTAAAAAAAGTTGTAGCAGAGGTTCGTAAAAACTCAGAACTTCACAACATCCACCTAACAGGTCATAGACCTTGGGGAACTTACACAGTTTTAGAAGACTCTCCAGGCTATAAGATAAAACGTATAGAGGTAAAACCTGGTAAACGTCTAAGTCTGCAAAAACACTACCATAGAAATGAACATTGGATAGTAGTCAGTGGAACAGCAACTGTAACTATAGGTGAAGACACAAAAGTAGTTCGTCCAAATGAATCCACTTACATAAAGATGGGTGAAGTTCATAGACTTGAAAACAAGGGTAAAATACCTGTAGTGCTTATAGAAGCACAAGTTGGTGAATATACAGGCGAAGATGATATTGTAAGAATTGCAGATGACTTCAAAAGGGATTAAATAGTGGCTAAAAATATATTTAGAGAATATGACATAAGAGGAATTTTTAAAAAAGAATTAAATGAGAGTACTGTTAAAAAGATAGCTTATTTCTTCGCACTTGAAGTGCTAAAAAAAGATAGTAATTCTAAGTATATTTCGGTTGGTTACGATGCCAGAACACACTCTCCAATTCTTAAAGAGTGGTTGACTTCTGGTATAAAAAAAGCAAACCTTGAAGTTTTAGATATGGGACTTGTAGCAACCCCTGTGAATTATTTTTCAAACTACATAGATAACGATGGTAAAAAAGTCTCCGCATCCATTATGATAACAGGTTCACATAATCCACCTGAGTATAATGGTTTTAAAATTACTTTGGATAAATTTCCATTCTTTGGAGAAGACATTTATGCACTTGGTGATAAAGTTATTGACAGTAAAATAATCATAGAAGATAATCCTAAAAGTATAAAGATAGACACTAAAAAAGAGTACATAAACTATATGATAAAAGAGTTTTCGCACCTAAAGCTTAAAAATAAAAACTTTGTGTTTGATTGTGGAAACGGTGCAGCTGGTAGTGTTTTAAGGAATATCTTAGATGGACTAAATATAAAGCATAATATTATGTACGAAGAACCAGATGGTACATTTCCTAACCACCATCCAGATCCTAGTGAAGTTGGAAACCTTGAAGATATTAAAAAAGAATTAGAAACTGGAAAGTATGAACTTGGATTTGCTTATGATGGAGATGCAGACCGAATAGCGGTACTCTCTCAAAAGTACAACTTTAAGGGTGATATACTTGCACTATTTTTTTCAAGATTTATAGACAACCCTACAGTTATAGGTGAAGTGAAATGTTCACAAATTATGTATGATATTATCAACACTTATGGTAAAGCCATTATGTATAAAACAGGACACTCTAACTTAAAAGTAAAAATAAAAGAAACAAATGCCTCTTTTGCAGCAGAAGTTAGTGGGCATATCTTTTTTAATGATAGGTATTTTGGATATGATGATGCGATTTATTCTACACTTAGAGCATTAGAGTTGGTGGACAATGGCTTTGACTATAGTTTAGAGTATGAAAAACTACCACAGGTTTTTTCAACAGATGAGATAAATATAGATACAACAGAAGATAGAAAGTTTAAAATCATAGAAGAATTAAAACAAAAACTTCAGAACCCACCAAAAGATTTTCCAACTATAAAAGAGATAATTACAGTAGATGGTTTAAGAGTTGTTTTTGAAGATGGTTGGGGGTTGGTACGTGCTAGTAATACAACGCCTAAACTTGTAACAAGGTTTGAATCTACAGACAAAAAGATAGCTTTAATGTATCAATCTAAACTCTTGGAACTTTTAACATGATACTTATTACGGGAGCAGCAGGGTATATAGGTAGTCATGTTGCAAAACAGCTTTTGCTAGATGCTAAAGAGATAGTGGTTTTAGATAATCTTTCAACTGGTTTTATGCAGACCATAGATACTTTACAGTCTATAAAAAAGTTTGACTTTATAAAACTAGATCTAAATGAATTTGATAAAGTTGAAGAAGTTTTTAAAAACTATAACATAAAGACTATTATCCATTTTGCTGCTTTTTCACAGGTAGGTGAATCTATGCAAAACCCTATGAAGTACTACATGAACAACACTCTGAACACTACAAACCTTGTTAGACTTGCATCTAAGTATAAGGTAAAAAAGTTTATCTTTAGTTCTACCGCAGCCACTTATGGAGAGCCTGACTTTACGAATCTTAGTAAAAAAACTATAGATGAAGAGTTTGAAACAAGCCCTATTAACCCTTATGGTCAAAGTAAGCTTATGAGTGAAAAAGTGATCAAAGATGAAGCAGGTGTAAAAAGTGATTTTAAATACTGTATATTTAGATACTTTAATGTAGCAGGTGCAGATATACACCAGCAAGATGGTGCGTTAGCCCCAAGAGTAGGTGAGTGCCATGAACCTGAAACTCATTTAATTCCATTAGTGGTTAAAACAGCATTAGGAAAAAGAGAAGCTATAACGATCTTTGGAGAAGACTATGACACGCCAGATGGTACCTGTGTCAGAGATTATATACATGTTGATGATCTAGCAGATGCTCATATAAAAGCTATTGAGTATTTAGAAAAAAACGATAGTGATACTTTTAACTGTGGCTATGGTCATGGACTTAGTGTAAAAGAGATAGTTGAAGGTGTAAAGGACACAACAGGTATCGATTTTACAGTGCTAAAAGGTGATCGAAGAGCAGGAGATCCATCGACTTTGGTTTCAGACAACACAAAGATCAAAGAAAAAATGAAGTGGAATGCAAAGTATGATGACTTAGACCTTATCATCAAAAGTGCGTATGAATGGGAAAAAAAATTAAGTTAATCTTAGTATAATGCGTTTATGAAAAATAATGTATCCCGTTTAATCTTAGTATGTTTTGACCTCTTGTTGATTTATCTTAGTATTTTGTTTGCTTACGTTTTTAGAGAGTTTGTTGAACCGAGTTTAGGTACACAGATAATGGGTGACATAACGCATTATACAGAACAGTTATTAGTTTACATACTTGTTATTAGTACTTTAGTAAGTTATGGTGTTTACAAACATAGACATGACTTTTGGGAAGAAACATACTTAATCGCTAAGTCGCTGCTACTTTCTCTTGTGCTTTTTTTATCCTATTTAGCACTTTCTAAGTCAATTGGTGAGTATTCGCGTTTAGTTGTCGTATTATCTTTTGTTCTTATGGCTTTGTTACTTCCTATTGGAAAGTATTTACTTAAAAAAAAGTTCTCTCTTTTTGGTTTTTGGCAACGAAAAGCAGAAGTAGTGTCGCAAGATTCTGAAGTGATTAATGAAGTCTTTGGAAACAAATACTTAGGTTATGAAAAAAGTACACATTTAAATGCTCAAGTTGTATTTTTTGATACAAATGGTTTAACAAAAGAGGAAGTAGATAAGCAGCTTTCAAAACTTACATTGGAAAAGAAAGAAGTTATATTTATACCTTTGTTAAATACATTTAACTTCTCAAAAGCAAGAATTATTGAACTTTTTAACTCACGTACAAATATGATTGTATTAGAAAATTCTTTATTTAAAAGAAGAAATACTTTTCTAAAAAGATTCACTGACCTTTTTTTATCTATCTTATTAGTTCCTTTGTTGATACCTATTTTTGCTATTATAATCTTGTTTATGAAAAAAGAAGAACCCAAAGGAAGTGTTTTTTTTAAACAAGACCGAATTGGAAAAGATGGTAAAAGATTTGTGTGTTACAAGTTTCGTTCAATGTTTGAAAATGGTGATGACGTGTTGGAAGAATATTTGAAAAATAATCCAAATGAAATAGCATGTTATGAAAAGTACCATAAGTATCAAAATGATCCTCGTATTACGAAGATTGGTAACTTAATGAGAAAAACTTCTTTAGATGAACTCCCTCAGATTATTAATGTCTTCAAAGGTGAAATGTCTTTGATTGGTCCACGTCCTTATATGTTTAATGAGAAAGAAAAAATTGGAACTAAGTTTGATATGGTTATGGCAGTAAAACCGGGAATAACGGGGCTTTGGCAAGTGAGTGGTAGAAGTGATGTAGATTTTCATTCGCGTGTAGATATAGATGTTTACTACACTCGAAATTGGAACTTATGGTTGGACTTTGTAATATTATTAAAAACTATTAAAACAGTTGTGTTTAGAGAAGGAGCAAGTTAAAAATGAATGAAATAAAAATACAAGAAGATGAGATAGATGTAAGGGAACTTTTTAGAACACTTATTAAAAATAAGACTAAAATTATATCAATTACACTATTTACCGTACTCTTAGCTGTGGTGTATTTAATGCTAAAGACACCTATTTATGAAGTGAAATCAAACGTTCAAATAGGTTTTACCGGGTATAAAAACGGGGAAGCACTTTTACTTGACAATCCGAGTGCTATCGCTAAAAAGTTAAATGTTGTTTTTGAAGTATCGGCAGATGACAAAACCACAAAACAAGAAGAGTTTATTTCTGAGGTTATTAGTATTTCTCAAAACAAAAAGGTTAAAAACTACATTGAGATCAAAACAGAGGGAATCTCAAATGACGAAGCCCTTCAAAAAAACAAAGAAGTGTTGGCGTACCTGGAAAAACTTTACGACAGAAAGATAGACTTATACACTAAAAATATTATTGAAAGCATTGAAGATAATAAAAGATCTATTAAAAGAATCGATGAATTTGAAGTTAAAAACCTTCAACAAGAGATAACTGTTCTTAAAAATCAAAAAATCAAAAATTTAGAAGAAAAAATTAATTTTCTTAAAGTACATAAATTAAAGTCACTTAACACAAAAATAGATTTTCAACAAAAAAAGCTAAAAGAGTACAGAACTTCAATAGATAAACTATACAATACCTCCAAAAAATCAACTGACGTTGCATCTGTAACCATTTCTTCTCTTCAGATGCTTAACTACCAGACTTTAGTGTTAAATGCTCAAAATAAAATAGAAGATCTTAAGATCTCTAAAATTGTACTAGAATCTCAAACCATACCAGACTTAGAACGTCAAAAAAATAATCTTGAAGTTGAAACACTTAGAAAGCTTCAGTATGAGTTAAATGTTGTATTACCAACTAAAAAACTAAAACTCAAACAAACAATAGAAGACCTAGAGTACAAAATATCGGGGCAAAATTTACAAAACTCCACCCTTGTTGGAAAATATGTTGTGAGTGATAACCCAAGCAAACCAAAGAAAAAATTGATCCTTATTATTTCGTTCATTACGGGTTTTTTACTTTCAATATTTTTAGTGTTTTTTTTAGAATTTATTCGAGGCTTTAAAGAAGAAATAGGCGAAGAAAAATAATGAAAAAAATATCTTTTGAGTCAGTCAGTTACTATTCGCTTTTAGTGTTTGCTTTTAGTATGCCTCTCTCAAGAGCATCAAACAGTTTCTTTGTGTTTTGGTTAGTGTTACTTGTCCTGTTCAAAGGAAATTACAAGGCTTCATGGAATACGTTAAAAGAAAATAAAATTTTTCTTTATATATTGTTTTTTGTAGGCTATATGTACCTTAGTGCTTTTTGGTCTTATGACACACAAAAAGCTTTGAGCTACATCAGAATGCAATCATATTGGATCCTTATACCATCGTTTGTACTGCTTGCTAAAAAAGAATGGGTCTACAGTATATTAAACTTTTTCTTGTTAGGAATGCTCTTAAGTGAGATCCTCGCTTATGGAATTTTCTTTGATGTTTGGTCTATCAATGGGCATGGACCTGATTATCCAAGTCCTTTTATGATGCACATTCATTACAGTGTGTTTTTAGCCTTTACATCTTTGATCTTGTTGTATCGATTTTTGTTTGAAGAGAGTTCCTGGAAAGTAAAACTTCCTATGCTCATTTTTTTCCTTATGACCACAACAAATCTTATGATCAGTACAGGAAGAACAGGACAGCTTGCATTTTTTCTTACATTGTTTGTGGTCTTTTTTATACGCTACAAAGTTAGCATCAAAACTTTTTTTATCAGCACCATAGTGATGTCAAGTATAATCTTGACCTCTTACCATACCTTGCCACTCTTTCAAAAAAGAGCAGATATGGCAATCAGTGATATTAAAAAAATATCCCAACATAACTTTAACAGCTCCTTTGGTTTAAGAGCTGCTTGGTGGATTGTTACATACGATGCGCTGCATGAAAAGCCTTTGTTTGGGTATGGATTAGGTTCACATAAAGTAGCAGCTAAAGAGATGTTAAATAAACACGACTACCAAGGTTTAAGTAAGCCTTTAAAGAGTTTTTTAGTCGAATCTCATTTTCATAACCAATATCTAATGATTGTAGTTCAAGGTGGATTAGTAGGGTTGTTTTTATTCTTTTTATTGCTTTATAAAATGTATAGGTTAAATATGGAAGATAGGGAACTAAAACACCTTAGTATTATCGGGTTGAGCGTATTGTTCATCTCTTTTATTCCCGAACCATTATTCTTATTGCAGTTTCCTTTAATGTTATTTTTATTTGTGATGTCACTTTTCATAACCGCTTCAAAAAAATAAACCTAACTATTTGTAATTACTTCGTTATAATACTTTCATGAAAAACAAAATATGTATTATAGGTTTGGGTTATGTGGGCTTACCACTTGCTCATGCCTTTTCTTCTAAATATGAAGTAATTGGTTATGACATTAACCACTCCAGAATACAAGAGTTAAAAGACTCTTATGACAGAACGCTTGAACTCTCAAAAAAAGAGCTTCAGGAGATGGTGGATAACGGTGCCATTTTCAGTGAAAACATAGAAGATGTTAAAGAATCTAACGTATTTATTATTACGGTTCCTACACCTATTGATCAAAACAATAAACCAGATCTTACCCCTTTGATTAAATCTTCTCAAAGTGTGGCAAAGGTACTTAAAAAAGGTGACATTGTTATTTATGAGTCAACCGTTTATCCGGGTGTTACAGAAGAGGTGTGTGTCCCTGAACTTGAAAGGGGAAGTAATCTAAAATTTAACCAAGATTTTTATTGTGGATACTCACCTGAGCGTATTAACCCCGGCGATAAAGAACATACGGTGACAAAAATCTTAAAAGTAACGTCTGGATCTACCCCTAAAATAGCACAAAAGGTTGATCAACTTTACAGGTCCATCATAACAGCAGGGACATACATGTGTTCAAGTATTAAAATAGCAGAAGCTTCTAAGGTAATTGAAAATACACAAAGAGATGTAAATATTGCTTTAATCAATGAACTGGCGCTTATTTTTGATACTATGAATATAGATACCAACGAAGTAATAGAAGCAGCCGCTACAAAGTGGAATTTTGTTAAGTTAAATCCTGGTTTAGTAGGAGGGCATTGTATTGGAGTGGATCCATACTATCTTACATTTAAGTCTGAAGAACTCGGTTACAAACCTAACTTAATCTTAGGTGCACGTCAGATCAACAATGGCATGGGAAAGTACATAGCTGAACAAACCATCAAACAGATGATTAAAAATGACAAAAAGATCAACAATGCAGATGTATTGATTTTAGGGGTTACTTTTAAAGAAAATTGCCCTGATATGAGAAACACAAAAGTTATTGATATTATTGAAGAGTTAAAAACATACGGGTGTAATGTAGATGTCTATGATCCATGGGTTGATCCAAAAGAAAAAAAACAACACTACACACATGGTATTATTTCCAACCCATTTGAAAAAACGAAAAAGTATGATTCTGTGGTTGTTGCAGTTGCGCATGAGCAATTTAAAGAACTCTCCCGCTTAGATTATACGGAGGTGTCTAAAGATACACCTACCATTATAGATATTAAAGGGATTGTTAAAAATCCTACATGGAGATTGTAAATTAATGAAAAATTTTGCTTTAATTGGTGCTAGTGGATATATTGCACCAAGACATATGCAGGCGATTAAAGACACTAAAAATAACCTTATTGCCGCTTTAGATCCATACGATGGGATAGGAATTATGGATTCACATTTTCCAAAAGCAGATTTTTTTACAGAATTTGAGCGTTTTGACAGGTTTATAGACAAATGGCACAGAGATAACAATAAAAAAATAGACTACATCTCTATAACCACACCCAACTATCTTCATGATTCGCATATCCGTTTTGCACTTAAAAATGGTGCCGATGCAATTTGTGAAAAGCCCTTGGTCTTGAACCCACACAACATCGATCAACTTAAAGTTATAGAAGAAGAAACAGGAAAAAAAGTATACAATATTTTACAACTGCGTCTTCATCCATCTATTATTGCACTTAAAGAAAAAGTGTCCAAAGAACTTCAACAAAATCCAAATAAGATCTATGAAATAGATCTAAGCTACTTAACTTCACGTGGAAAATGGTATTTTATGTCATGGAAAGGGGATGAGTCTAAAAGTGGTGGCATCGCTTCAAATATTGGGGTGCATTTTTATGACATGCTTTGTTGGATCTTTGGAGAAGTGAAAGAAAATATTGTTCATTTAAAAACGCCTGATACCAACGCAGGAAGTTTTAAACTCAAAAATGCCAATGTACGTTGGTTTTTAAGTGTGAACTACGATTATATACCTAAAAATATTCAACAAACGGGTCAAAGAACGTATCGATCTATTACAGTAGATCAAGAAGAGATCGAATTCAGTGGTGGTTTTACAGATCTTCATACTCGAAGTTATGAAGAGATCCTAAAGGGAAACGGTTTTGGATTAGAAGAAGCCTACTCCTCGATTAATACAGTGAGTGTTATACGTAACAAAGAAGCTATTGGAATGGTTGGGGATTATCATCCTTTTATTAAAAAAGTGATGCTTTAATGGCTGAGTATTTTGCGCATGAAAGCTCTTTGGTTGACCCAAATGTCTTAATAGGTGACAATACTAAGATCTGGCATTTTTGCCATATTTTAAATGAAACCACAATAGGTGATAATTGTTCATTTGGTCAAAACTGTGTGGTAGGACCAAAGGTTAAACTCGGATCAGGGGTTAAGGTACAAAACAATGTTTCTATCTATGAAGGCGTAGAGATCGAAGACGATGTGTTTTTAGGACCTTCTATGGTCTTTACAAATGTGATTAATCCGCGTGCATTTATTTCTCGTAAAGAGGAATTTAAAAAGACCTTGCTCAAACATGGATCAAGTGTGGGTGCAAATGCAACCATAGTGTGTGGTATAACCATTGGTGAATACGCGATGATTGGCAGTGGTGCAGTGGTTAACAAAGATGTAAAGCCTTATGCTTTAATGGTAGGTGTCCCCGCTCGTCAAATAGGCTGGGTTGGAATATCGGGTGATACTTTGAGCTTTGTTAACAACACGGCACAAGACATATACGCGGTCTATGAACTGATAGACAATAACCTAAAAGTTGTTAAAAAATGAATATAGATTTTGCAAATCTACAGTTTCAATACCAACGATACAAACACGAAATAGATGGTGCAATTCAAAGCGTCTTAGATAGATCCAACTACATAATGGGAGAAGAGGTTAACCAACTAGAAGAGGCACTTCAAGCTTTTACAGGGGTAAACCATGCTATTACATGTGGATCGGGAACCGATGCTTTGTTACTCGCTCTAATGGCACTAGATATACAAGCAGGCGATGAGATTATTACTACACCCTTTACTTTCATTGCAACAGCGGAATGTATCTCTTTAGTGGGTGCCAAACCTGTTTTTGTGGACATTGATGAAAAAACATACAACATTGATCCTTTAAAGATTGAGGAAAAAATAACACACAAAACAAAAGCAATTTTACCGGTTAGTCTTTATGGTCAACCCTCAAATATGAATGCTATACAGAGTATTGCTCAAAAGAATAGCTTAAAAGTTATACTCGATGGTGCTCAAAGTTTTGGCTCAACTTATGGATCTAAGATGGACAGTTGCTTAGGTGATATTGCGATAACTTCTTTTTTCCCTGCGAAACCTTTGGGGTGTTTTGGTGATGGTGGTGCTTGTTTTACAAACAATGAAGATCTGGCAATTAAAATGAAACAACTTCGTATCCACGGACAAGAAAAACGTTACCACCATAAATACATAGGTTTAGGAGCAAGACTTGACACCATACAAGCCGCGGTTTTAAACGTCAAACTAAAGTACTACAAAGAAGACCTTGTCCTTCGTCAAAAAGTAGCTTGTAAATACACACAACTCCTTGGTGAAAAAGAACTGGTTCTGCCCTACTTAGATCCAGATTCAACATCCGCATGGGCACAGTACTCTATACGGGTAAAAAACAGAGAAGGTGTACAAGAAACACTAAAAAAATCAGGTGTTCCCACTGCCGTACATTATCCTATCCCTTTACATATTCAAGAATGTTTTAAATACCTAAATCATAAAAAAGAGGATTTTCCGATCGCTCAAAGAGTGTCCAGTGAGATACTAAGCTTACCAATGAATCCTTATGTAAAAGATGAAGAGATAGAGTATATTTCTAAGGTTTTATAAGTTGCTCAAAACCTTTAAGCCAAAATCAGAATTTTCTAAAAATGTTTTAACATTAATGCGGGGCACAACCATTGCCCAATCCATCCCTCTTTTGATCAGTCCTATTTTAACACGGATCTATACCCCTGAAGAATTTGGGGTTTTTGCTTTGTTTATCTCTATTGTTGCAGTGTTTTCAGTGATCGCAACGGCGCGGTATGAGTTTGCTGTTTTACTTGCTAAAAGCGATGAAGATGCTATCAATGTTATGGCACTGGGTTTTTTAGTGGTGACATTTATATCTTTACTTTTATTGTTTTTTATTACTTTTTTTCATGGCTTTGTTACAAGCTTACTTCCTACATCACAGTTAGATCTATGGTTATACTTTATCCCTTTAATGGTGTTTTTTATAGGTGTTTTTAATCTACTAAACCATTTTAACAACCGTAAAAAATACTACAAAGATATAGCAAATGCTACCATTTTAAAGTCTATTGTGGGTGCAAGCATACAATTGCTTATGGGTTTTATGCACCAAGGTGTCAGTGGGCTAATAAGCGGGCAGGTCATCTCTCAGTTTTTTGCAAATGTAAAACTTGCTAAAAATATCTTCAAAGAGAAGATACTTGTAAAAACAATTAGAATATCAAAAATGTTTCATCAGGCAAAAAAGTACAAAGATTTTCCAAAGTTTCAAGCACCACACGCTTTGTTAAACACCTTTTCTTCAAACATCCCGATCTATATGTTTTCTCTTTTTTTTAATGCAAGTATTGTTGGGCTTTATTCTTTAAGTGTAAGAATTGTTTTTTCTCCATTGATGATCTTAGCAAACGCCAGTGCCAAGGTGTATAACCAAAAACTGAGCGAACTGCACCATCAAAAAGAAGATGTTTATGGTTTTACACTTAGGTTTTTAAAGTCACTTTTAAAAAAAATAATCCTGCCTTTTGTTTTGATTGTCTATTTTGCACCAGAAATTTTTGCTTTTGTATTTTCACAAGAGTGGAAAGAGGCTGGTTTGTACACACAAGTTTTATCACCATGGTTGTTTATGATCTTTTTTACATCTACCATTAGTTTTATTCCAAGTATGCTAAACCAACAAAAAAAAGCTTTATTTTTGGAAGTTTTGTACAGTTTTTTACGTGTTTTAGCCATTGGTATTGGAGTCTTTTACAAAGATGTTTATCTAGGCTTGATATTATTTTCTTTGGTTGGATTTTGTATGCTTTTTTATAATATACTTTGGATGTTAAATTCTCTTAAGAAGGTTGATTAGTGGCAGGCATCTACGGTATCTTTTCAAAAAACGCATTGGATCTATCAAAAGTATATAAATATTTTCACTCGTTTTCACTTGAAAATACCTTGAATGAAGAGTACCAGTATAAAAATTTTCTTTATGGTAGAAGTGTGATAAACAAGTTTTTAGATGACAGAGTATTGTATGAAGATAGTGAGCTTGTGATCGGTTTTGAAGGGCTTATGTACAACACGCTAGAGCAAAGATCTTCTCAAATACTTAAAACATGGTACCAAGAATACGGTATTGATTTTGTTGAAAAGATAAAAGGGCAGTTTTGCGGTTTTATCTATGACAAAAAAAATGATAAGTTATTTATTTACAACGATCACCTCTCAAGTAAGCCTTTGTATTATTACCATCTTAATGGGGTATTTATTTTTGCTTCAGAACTTAAGGTTATAACAAGTGTCTTATCGACACTTTCACTTGAGAAAAAACTTGATTATGATGCGGTTTATAGTTTGCTAACCTTTGGGTATATGTTAAACGATATAAGCTATGAGAAAAATACTAAAAAACTAAATTATGCAACTGTGTTGTCAGTAGAGGACACTTTTGAACTTAAGAAAAAACAATACTTTAAGTTTGAGAAAAAACAAAACGAGTCGCTTCAAAAGCAAGAGATTATTGAAAAAATAGACAGTTTAATCCTAAAAAGTGTACAAAATTGTTGGTCAAAAGATACACAGTACGGGTACAACCACTACGCTTCTTTAAGTGGGGGACTTGACAGTAGAGTAAACCTTTTTTTAGCCAAAGAATTAGGATACGAAGATGTCCTTACAATGACTTTTTCACAGTCCAACAGCAGTGACGATACCATTGCCCAAGAGATAGCTTCCAAAGAGGGGTATAAGCATCTATTTTATAGTTTAGATAATGGAAAATTTTTAGAAAATAATATAAAGCGTTTTGTTCAAGCCAACGATGGATTAAATGTTTTAACGGGTGTAGCCTCGGGTTATGATTTTTTATCAAGTATAGATCATTCTACGTTTGGCGGATACCATACCGGTCAAATTGGTGATCTTCTTTTTGGATCATACGTTAAGGAGCGTTTTAGTGTGACTCAAGGGATTATGAGTGATCAAAATAATTTGCTTGAGAAAATAAGTTTTATAGAATCATATAAGCAAAAATACAAAGATAACTCTGAAATATTTGGTTATGAACAACGCGTGATCAATGGAACCTTTAACGGAGATAGAAGTTTATCGCATATTTTAGACCAACTCTCTATTTTTTACGACAAAGAACTCATTGAGTTTTGCTTGAGTATCCCCGATAGATATAAAAAAGATGAAGCTATTTATCTTGATTGGTTTAATCAAAAGCATAAAAATATTTCTAAGTATATTTGGGAAAGTGCAGGGGTTAAGCCTAAAAACATTAAGTTTGTGAAATTTTTCAAACAAGTAAAACGCTATAAAAATGCTCTTTTTAGACGAGCAGGTTTTAACATAAACGACATGAACCCTTTTGATGTATGGTTGAGAAAAAACACTAAAATATTAGCTAATTTAGATGAAGTTTATGAAAAATACATACCACATGTTGAAGATAAAGAATTGCAAAATACCTTAAAAATAATGTATGAAAAAGAGGTAAAATACAGCCACTATGGAAGAAACAATAAGTTCTTGGTTATCACATTATTATTGGCTATGGATCTACACTTTGGAGAGCGTACTTGAATATTTTAATCATTGCAAACAGTGACATTGTCTTTGCTAAAGAGCTAAAAAATGCGTTGTTACATACAAGTTACAAGGTGTCGCTTTTAGATTTTGCTTCTTTAAAACTTTATGATTGTAACAATCAAGAAATTTTAGATTACAGCAATAGATTTAGTAAATACAAAAATATTCCAAAGCTCAGTATGTTTGTAAGAATGTTTTATATAAAAAAAATTATGCAAACGTTTAGGTATGATCTTGTTAACATACACACTTCACGCTGGTTTTATCTAGCAATACTCCCTTATCTCTCAACACAAAAATATATTATAAGTTTTTATGGAAGTGATTTTTATCGTACATCAAAAAGCGTTAAAAATATTCAAAAACCATTGTATAAAAATGCGTACAAACTTACTTTTACAAATCCAATGATGAAAGAGAGTTTTTTAAACCATTATCATGATTTTGAAAAAAAATCGTTTGTATGTCGATTTGGATTAAAAACACTTGATTATATTGATAAAAACAGTTCAATGCCTCAAGAAGAGATTAAAAAAAAGTTGGGTTATTCTTTAGACAAGTTAATTGTTACCTGTGGGTATAATGCTACAAAGGCACAACAACACGATAAAATTATTGAAAATATTCTCTCTTTAGCAACAAATGTAAAAGAAAAAGTACAATTTATTTTTCCCATGACCTATGGTGATGCGAACAATAAACAGAGGATAAAAAATATTTTAAAAGAAACCGATCTAGATTATATTGTTTTAGAAGATTTTTTGTATGAAGACAATAACGCTTATATTAAACTTGCATCAAATATCATGATAAATATACTTCAAACAGATAGTTTTTCAGGTTCTATGCAGGAGTTTTTATACGCTGGAAACCATGTTATAACAGGGGAGTGGTTACCCTATGATCTTTTTGAAAAAGAGGGGATAAAATTTCAAAAGATCAAAACGGAAAATGAATTAGCAGAGTGTTTAAATGGACTCATAAGTAAGTATGAAGACTACTCAGTAGATCTAGACAACAACAAAAAGATCATTAACAATCTTTCAAGTTGGAAAAATAATATTAAAAATTGGACACAAGTGTATGAAGACTAAAATAACCCATTTAACATCTGCTCATCCCCGTTATGACACACGAATATTTATTAAGATGTGTTGTTCATTGGCTAAAAAAGAAAACTATGAGGTGCATTTGGTTGTTGCTGATGGATTGGGCGATGAGTTAAAAAGCGGTGTTAAAATCTTGGATGTTGGTGCAAAAAAGGGTGGCAGAATATCGCGTATGACAACAACGGTAAAAAAAGTTTTTCAAAAAGCCAAAGCCTTAAAGAGTCAGATCTACCATCTACATGATCCCGAATTACTCCCTGTTGGCATCAAATTAAAAAAACTTGGTTATAAAGTTATATTTGATGCACATGAAGATTTACCAAAACAAATTTTAGCAAAACATTATCTTAATGGTGTCACAAAAAACATCCTCTCTAAAAGTGTCGCTGTCTATGAAAGCTACACTTTAAAAAAGTTTGACTTTATTATTAGTGCTACACCCTACATAAGAGATAAGTTTTTAAAGATCAACAAACATTGCATTGATATCAATAATTTTCCCATACTGGATGAACTCTCAAACGATACTCCATGGAGTGAAAAAAAAGATGAGGTGTGTTATATTGGAGGTATTGCTAAAATTAGAGGGATTAAAGAGGTTGTTAAAGCCATGGAACTTACAAATGATCTCAGTTTAAATTTAGCGGGTAAGTTTAGTGAAAAAGAGGTAGAAGAAGAAGTTAAAACATACAAGGGTTGGACAAAGGTAAAAGAACTTGGTTTTTTAGACCGATCAGAAATAGCCCAAGTTTTAAAAAATTCAAAAGCAGGTTTGGTGACACTTCACCCTATCATCAATTATCTTGATGCACTGCCTGTAAAAATGTTTGAGTACATGGCAGCAAAATTACCTGTTATCTCTTCAGATATTCAACTATGGAAAGAGATAATTGAAGAAGCCCAATGTGGAATTTGCGTAGATCCACACGATGAAAAAGCAATTGCTAATGCAATGAATTATATTTTAAAACATCCAAAAGAAGCTCAAAAAATGGGTGAAAATGGAAGAAAAGCAGTACTTCAAAAATACAATTGGGAACTTGAAGAAAAAAAACTTTATGAAGTGTATGAGCATTTAGTATGAAACATATTTGGATCATAAATCATCATGCTTTAACTCCAGATATGGGCGGTGGTACACGCCACTTTGACTTTGCAAAAGAACTTATTAAAAAAGGTTACAAGGTCACTATAATTGCATCAAGTTATCATTATTCTAAGTATCAAGAGATGAAAGTCTATCCAAAGGATCAAAACCATCTGCTTGAAACACTTCAAGGGGTAGATCTAATATGGATTAAAACACCGCCTTATAAAGGCAATGGCTTTTCAAGAGTTAAAAACATGTTTAGTTTTATGTTTAGCCTGCTTCGTGTTATCCCACATTTACAACTACAAAAGCCCGACACTATTGTTGGGTCTTCTGTTCATCTTTTTGCGGTGTATGGAGCGTATGTATTAAGTAAAAAGTATAAGGCAAAGTTTATTATGGAAGTGCGAGATCTATGGCCAAAAACACTTATAGATATGGGTTTTTCAAAATGGCATCCTTTTATTATACTTTTAGGATGGCTAGAGAAATTTTTGTATAAGCGAGCTAGGAGTATTATTACAAATCTTCCTTTAGCACACCGTTATATAGAGCGTTTTACAGATAAACAAAAGATACATTGGATCTCTAATGGAGTAGATCTAAGCAGTGTCAGTGAGCAATATGAAAATAAACTAGACAATGCAAAATTTAACGTATTGTACGCAGGTGCACATGGTATGGCTAACGACTTAGAACGTTTAGTTGAAGTGGCATATAAGTTAAAACAAGACAAAACAATCTACTTTACTTTAATTGGCGATGGAGCATTAAAAGCTTTTTTAATGCAAAAAAGTGAAACTTATGGGCTAACAAACATTCAGTTTTTACCCTCAGTAAGTAAAGATAAGGTTCAAGAGTATTTAAAAAGTGCGGATCTACTGTATGTGGGTTTAAAAAATCTTCCTTTGTACAAATACGGCATGAGTATGAACAAGGTTTTTGACTATATGGCGGCTAAAAAGCCCATACTCTTTGTGAGTGCTATTGAACATAATATAGTTGATCAAGCAAATTGTGGAGAGGTTATAAAAACACAAAACTTAGATGACACTCTTCACGCTATAAAAAGATTTTCAACAATGGCAAAAACGACTCTTGAAACCTTAGGAAACAATGGATATAATTTTTTAATAAAAAATTACGATACAAAAGTATTGGCACAAAAATTTGAAGAAGTGTTGCAAAGATGAAAACAGTGTTTGATAAGGTATTGGCTTTGGTGTTGATTATGTGTTTTTTACCCGTGTATATTATTGTGGCAGGGATGATCTATCTAAGCATGGGGGGACCTGTTTTATTTAGACAAGAAAGACCTGGATACAAAGAAAAAATCTTTGGTATCTACAAGTTTAGAACCATGAGTAATGAAACCGATGAAAACGGGGAACTTTTATCCGATGAGATGCGCTTGTATGGGTTAGGAAAATTTATACGTTCAACCTCTTTAGATGAGCTTCCCCAACTATTTAATGTCCTTAAAGGAGAGATGAGTTTTGTCGGTCCACGACCACTTCTTAAAGAGTACCTCCCACTTTACAACAATGAGCAAAAAAGAAGACATGAGGTAAAACCTGGCATAACGGGTTGGGCACAGGTTAATGGACGAAATGCTATAAGCTGGGAAGAGAAGTTTAAGTACGATCTTTGGTATGTTGAGCATCAATCCTTTGGCTTAGATCTGAAAATATTATTGTATACTTTTTTAAAAGTTATTAAACGTGACAAAATCAATGCAAAAGAACACATTACAATGCAAAAATTTAAGGGTAACAGATGATACTACGAGAAAAGAGTTTTGAGAATTGGAACTACCCCGAAATAGAAGAAGCAAAACCCACAAAGTATAACTGGATTGTTCAAAATAAAGAGGGCTTGGATCTAGGATATAAAACAGATATTGGAGCTTTTTCATACATTAATGCAAAGTACGGTGTCGAGATCCAAGAGGCGGTGCAAATTGGTTCACATTGTTCTGTTTATTCGATCTCAACCATTGATAACAAAACAGGTAAGGTAGTGCTAAAGAAAAATGCTAAAATTGGAAGTCATTCGACCATTATGCCCAATGTTAGCATAGGTGAAAATTCCATCATAGGTGCGCATAGTTTGGTTCTTCATGACATCCCCGATAATGTGGTTGCATTTGGTGTACCTGCAAAAGTAGTGAGAGAACTCTAATGAGAGAAAGAATATTTTTATCCGCACCACATATGAGCGGTAAAGAACTCTCTTACATACAAAATGTGTTTGAGAGCAATTACATTGCCCCTCTTGGTGAGTACGTGGATAGGTTTGAAAACAGTATAAAAGAGTACACAAAGAGTAAAAATGCTTTGGCGGTTAGTTCAGGCACGGCAGCACTTCACTTGGCACTTAGGGTATTAAATATAGGAGAAGGAGATGATGTTTTAGCCTCAACTTTTACTTTTATTGGTTCGGTAAACGCTATTATTTATCAAAATGCAAATCCTGTATTTATAGACAGTGACAAAGATTCATGGAACCTTTCAGCAAAACTTTTAAACAAATATTTACTCACTTGTGAAAAAAAACCAAAAGCACTTATTGTCACTCATCTTTATGGGATGTGTGGAGAAATAGAAAAAATAGCAGATATATGTAAGTTTCATGGGATCTACTTGATAGAAGATGCTGCAGAAAGCCTTGGTGCAAGCTATAAGCAAAAACAAACAGGAACCTTTGGTGACTTTGGCGTGTACAGTTTCAATGGCAACAAGATCTTAACCACTTCAGGTGGTGGAGTCTTGGTATCTGAGAATGAAGAGTGGATCCAAAAGGCTAAGTTTTATGCCACTCAAGCAAAAGAATCTCACTTGCATTACGAGCATAAAGAGTATGGGTACAATTACCGAATGAGTAATGTTTTAGCGGCTATTGGTGTGGCACAAATGGAAGTGCTAGAACAAAGGGTTGCAAAAAAAAGAGAGATTTTTTCTTGGTACAAAGAATATTTATCTGATTTTGATGAGGTAGAGTTTATGCCTGAATTGACAAACACTAAAGGAAACCGTTGGCTTAGTTGTTTGGTTTTTAAAACATATAACCCAACAAAGGTGATAGAAGCATTAGAAAAGATCAACGTAGAAAGCAGACCTTTATGGAAGCCTATGCACTTGCAACCTTTATTTAAAGAGGCAAAGTGCTTTGTGGATGGAACAAGTGAAGAACTCTACAACAGAGGAATTTGTCTAGCAAGTTCTACCACCATGAGTAAAGAAGATGTAAGAGAGATTGTAAAGGTGATCAAAAGTGTTTAAACCAACACCCTTAAGACGGGCAACATTTTTTATTTTTTTTGATATTTTATTGTCATTGGGGACGCTTTTTTTAGCCTACAATTTGCGTTTTAACTTTAGTGTCGATGCCAAATATTTAGAAAATTTTTTATGGGTATTTGGGGTGTTGGTTTTACTAAAAACTATCAGTATCGGTATGTTGAACCTCTATACTATTTCGTGGCGCTTTTTTTCACTGAGTGAATTAAAGAAGTTGTTTTATGCGCATTTAGTCGCTTATCCTTTAGTGGTGATGGTTTATTATATGATGCCAGATCTCTTTAGCCCTTTTCCTCGAAGTGTTCTTATTATTGATCTGTTTTTATCCATACTTTTTTTGGGTTTTTTTAGAACATTAAAGCGTTTAATTTTAGAAGGTGATTCCAATAAGCATTTAAAAAAGACTTTGATTATAGGGGCAAATACACTCTCTCAAACAGTTATTAAAGAGCGTACAAAGTACTACGTTACCGCAGTGGTGGATGATGATGAAAATCTTATTAATACCTATTTTTCCAATATAAAAATAAAGTCGATGCAACACTTAAGCGAGATCATTCATTTTGAATCGATAGAGTCGGTGGTAATTACCAAAGAGCTTCAGCCACAAACCTTAAATTCGATCTACGATGAACTCAAACAAATAGGGGTAAAAGAGATTAAACTGATGTCTTTTGAACAACAAAGAACCACCCTTAAAGACCTGAGTGTAGAAGACCTTTTAGCACGAAATCCAAAAGACCTTAACAAAGAGCTTATTTCTACGTTTATTAAAGATAAAGTAGTTCTTGTTACGGGTGCAGGTGGAAGTATTGGGAGCGAGATATGCAGGCAGTGTGAAATATACGGTGCTCGAAAACTCATTTTGGTTGATAACAGCGAGTTTAATCTTTACTCCATTACAGAAACTTTAAAAAATGTTGAGATAGTATCGGTGATGCAAAACATACTTGACACGCCAAATGTTAAAGAAACTTTTAAAAAACATAAGCCCCAAATAGTTATCCATGCAGCGGCATATAAACATGTACCACTTGTAGAAGAAAACATACAAGAAGCAATAAACAACAATATTATTGGAACAAAAAACATTGTTGACCTTTCTATTGAGCATGGGGTTGAAAAATTTGTGTTTATCTCAAGCGATAAAGCGGTTCGTCCTACAAATGTAATGGGAACAACAAAACGTATATGTGAACTATATGCGAGTAATGTGGATTCAAAATCAACTGAAATAGTATCGGTAAGGTTTGGTAATGTTCTTGGATCAAGCGGAAGTGTTATCCCTAAATTTAAATCTCAAATAGAAGCAGGGGGACCCTTAACCGTTACACATCCTGATATAACAAGGTATTTTATGCTTATATCTGAAGCATGTGAATTGGTACTTCAAGCTGCCTCTATTGGAGAGGGAAGTGAAATCTTTATCCTTGATATGGGTGAGAGTGTAAAGATTGTAGATCTGGCAAAAAAAATGATAGAGTTAAGCGCAAGAGATGATATTGAGATTGCATTTACAGGTCTAAGAAAAGGGGAAAAACTTTATGAAGAGCTTTTACTTGAACACAGTGATTCAACTACGGAGTATGAATCAATAACGGTAGCTAAACTGACAAAGTACGAGATAACTAGCTTAAACAAAGATATTCAAGCACTTGTAAACACAGAGGATAAACTCTCAAAACTAAAAGAGATAGTTCCAGAGTTTAACCATCAAACTAATCTATAACATGCCCAACAAATTTACTCATATTGTCTAAGATCTCTCCACCTTTTCTAAAGCTAAGTCCACAAGCTTCATAGGCAAAAAAGACACCAGCTTGGTATTTGTTTGCATCTTTATCTTTAGCAAAATCAACATATTGTTGATAGATCTTTTTATAGTTTGCATATTCCCCATCGGTAGATTCAACTATAACACCGTTTTCATCTACGATCTGTGTATTGGCACCCTCTCGTCCAAAAACTGTTTTTTGAACATGTTTAACACCCTCTAAAGGCTTCTCAGAGGTAGGAAGTAAGTAAGGTGAATCTGGAAAAAGATCATATAAGACTTTTAACATCCCTTTTGATTGAAAAAGTAAGGTATAGGCAGGGTTTAAAATAATTGCCTTTTGGTTTTGCATAATTGTATTGAGTGTTGTAGCAAGTTCAGGCTCATCATGGGCAATGTCTTCCCATGGATAGAGTTTAAACCAGTATTCATACTCATTTCCATCGGCATCATATACGCCATTTTCGTCAAAGTTTACATTTTGTAAAAATTCAAAACTTGTGTTAAATCCAGCGTCAGTTGCAATTTGTTGAAGCAATCTTGTGGTAGCTTCTTCTTCATCGTTTCCTTCAACACTTGAAAATAAGATCTTCCACCCATCGTAATTTTCATCAAAAGTAGATGTTTCATCAAAGAGTGTTACAAGGCGCTTGAAGTTTTCTTGTATGGCTTCGTAAACATTGTTAAATTGTTGATTTTCATCCATATTATTTTGTTTTAAAAGTGCCCATTGAAGTAGGGCAGTTTCAAACAGTGCGGTTGGTGTGTCGGCATTAAACTCTATGAGTTTTATAGGTTGTCCATCAATCCCACCGCTTAGGTCAAAGCGTCCATATATATGCCAATGAACATCGTTTTCCCATGATTTTTTTATCATATCAACAAGGTTAAATGGAATACCAAGATCAAAAAATAGATCGTTTTCTATAACATATTGGGCTGCTTCAACATACATATCATAGATTTCATTGGTCGCATTGTAGTAATCTTCGGCATTTTCTTGAGAGATAACTACAAGCTCATCGTTCACATATTTTGTACCATCACTATCGGTGTGCCATGTAAAGCCCAACTCTTCAAGTGTAGAGTCTTGAAGTGGGTTAAGTTTTTGTAAATTAACCATTCTTAACCACTGTAGCTTCTGCTACCATAAGAAGAAGATTTGTTAGATCCAAAGAAGCTTTTTTTAGTAGAACTTTTTTTAGCAGATTTTGCAGCATTGGATCTACTATAAGCACTCTTATTTGTCGATGCGGAATTTTTTGAAAAGTTCTTATTGTTCATAAGAGCATTTCCTATCATATTTCCAAGTAAAGAACCTGCCGCAACAGCTAAAATAGTTCCAGCTAGACCCATACCCGCATCACCGCCGCCACTTTGTACTGTTTCACTTGTTCCATCTTGCACTTTGGCATATTCTGATTCAGCCAATGCTTTCATCTCTGATTCACTCATAAAACGTTCGCTTACATTACCATTGGCATCACGTTCACGAATAATCGCACGACTTGGACCTTCTGTTGGCATCTCTTCAACAACATTGTATTTTCCATTGGCTTGTTGTTCTATAACAATAAACTTGTTTTGAGCTTGTTGTTCTTGTTCTGCAACACACCCACTTAGTACACTCATCATTGCAACACCAGCACTACCGAGTGCTACTCCACTTGCTATGCTCGAAATATGTTTCATTATTTCAAATCCTCTTTCTTTAATAAAATTACTTTTTGAAGTTCATAGTCGTAAAACGTTATGTTTTTTCTACCCTCATAGTAAATATCTCCATAAAAGTTAAAACGACTGTCTTGATAGCTAATATTTTTTTTCATTAGCATAGATTCACCTAGGGAACGACCAATAGGTTCAATAAGAGGAAGTATAGCTAAAATTGTTAAACTTAATAGGGTGATTAGGGTGAGGGTTTTATTGGAAATATAAACAATGATAAAACCAAATATTGCGCTAAATAAGAAGTAAAAAGTAAAATTCTGATTATCAGAAAATAAAATATTATAGTATAGATCTATTTCATAAAAATCGATGTAGTGCAACTTAATGCCCAAAAACAGAAAAAAATCAACAATAAACGTAACAAACATACCAACAAGCAGGGCCATAACTATTTTACTCATCTTAAACTCCTGATTTTTTTGTGGTTTAGTTTTAAAAGTTTTGATGAAGATAACTCTTGTAAACCATTTTGATCTTCTATAATTATATCAGCTTTATCTTCACAAAAATCGCGTTTAAAAGATTTACCCGCTTCATTGGCACTGGTTGAATAGTGCCAGTGTAAATCACGTAAAATTTGAGATTTTTTTTGACTTAGATCTACTCTAAAAGCATGATCCTTAATAACAAAAGTTGTTTTTTTACTTCGTCTAACAAGGTTTTTTTGTGTATTTGGAACCCTGACTTTTAAAGATGAAAATGAGTGGTAGATCGTAATAAAAGGTTTTGAAAAAGGACGAGATTTTATGGATGAAAGTTTAGAATGGTTTTGTGACACAAAGCCGACAGTGGTGTCGGTTTGTGTTAACACCACGGGTGCATTGTGTGGTTTTATACTAGAAAGTCTTGGATTGCTTTGGCATTTGACCATGAATCGTCTTTCATCTCATCAAGTGCAAGTATTAAAGCACGAGCAGCACTTAATGTTGTAAAATATGGGATAGAACGTCTTAAGACTTCTTGACGAATAACGGTCGCGTCTTTTTTAGCTGTATTATTATCAGAGGTATTAATAGCCATTGCTATTTCATCATTTTTCATAGCATCTTCGATGTTTGGACGACCTTCAGAAATTTTAAGGATACGTTCACACGCTACATTGTTTGCTTCTAAGATAGCTTGTGTACCTTTAGTCGCAACAAGTTTAAAGCCATGCTTTAGAAGACCATTGGCAACTTCTACTGCATGTTCTTTATCTGTATCAACAAAGCTTAAAAAACATGTACCCGTTGTTGGGATTTTGTTTCCAGCACTTAGTTGCGCTTTTGCAAAAGAGATACCAAAGTTAGAACTTACACCCATTACCTCACCCGTTGATTTCATCTCAGGACTTAGTGATAGATCCGCACCAATGAGTTTATGGAAAGGGAATACTGCTTCTTTAACCGAAACGTGACCTTTAAGCTCAGGTTTTAAAACATCATTTTCTTCTTTTACAATATTGTATTTGTCATAAAAATCAAGTGAACTTCTTAGTGTTTCTCCCATCATAACACGGGTTGCAACTTTTGCCAAAGGCATACCTGTTGCTTTTGAAACAAATGGAACTGTACGAGATGCACGAGGATTAACCTCAATTAGGTAGATCTCATTTTCAAAGATTGCATACTGAACATTCATTAATCCAACCACACCAAGACCAAGTGCAATGGTTTTTGTTTGACGTTCAACTTTAGCAATCATCTCATCACTAAGGTTTACAGGAGGAAGTGAACAAGCTGAATCTCCAGAGTGGATACCCGCTTCTTCAATGTGTTGCATCACTGAACCGATGTATACATCTTTTGCATCACTAATACAATCCACATCTAACTCAATAGCTTGATCCAAGAACTTGTCAATTAAAACAGGTGCCTCGTTGGATACAGAGATAGCCAATTCCATGTATTCGTTTAATTCCTCTTCAGAGTAAACGATTTTCATACCACGTCCACCAAGAACAAATGAAGGGCGCACTAAAACAGGATAACCAATTTCATTTGCAATAGCAGGAGCTTGTTCTTTTGCCGATGCAAGACCGTTAGCAGGTTGTTTAAGTCCATGCTCAATAACAAAGTTTGAGAATTGTTCTCTGTCTTCTGCTAAGTCAATTACTGCTGACGTTGTTCCAGAGATTTTAGCACCTATTTTTGTTAGACTATCCGCTAGCTTAAGTGGTGTTTGTCCACCAAAGTGAACAATAATGCCATCGGGCTGTTCTTGCTCAATCACTTCACTAACGTGTTCAAAGTCAATTGGTTCAAAATAAAGCACATCGGATGTATCGTAATCTGTTGAAACTGTTTCAGGATTACAGTTGTACATAATGGTTTCAATATCCATCTCTTTAAGTGCAAAAGCAGCGTGAACACAACAGTAATCAAACTCAATACCTTGACCAATACGGTTTGGTCCACCACCAATAATAAGAACTTTTTTTCTATCACTTTCACGTTTAACAACTGGAATTTTAGTGATGTTGGTTGTTGAATAAAGGTAAGGTGTTAAGGCTTCAAATTCAGCAGCACATGTATCTACTTCATTATATTCCATTGTAATTGCCATATCTTTTCTGGCTTTGTTTACATCCGATTCAGCACATGTTACACCCGAATTAAGTGCAATGAGTTGTGAAATACGTAAGTCAGAAAAACCGTCGGCTTTTAAAAGACGCATTGCATTTTCATCGCTTAAAACATCTTTAGTAATTCCTGCTTCAGATTCAAGCATCTCTTGCATTTGGTAAAGAAACCAAGGGTCAATTGCACAAGTGTCAAACATATCTTCAATACTCATACCACGGCGGAATCCTTCCGCAACATACATGATTCTGTCTGCATTAGGACGACGAATTTCATGTTTTACAAATTCATCATCTGCTTCAATTGGATCAAATCCACACAGTCCCGTTTCAAGTGAACAGAGAGCTTTTTGTAATGATTCTTTGAAGGTACGTCCAATAGCCATAACTTCACCAACAGATTTCATTGAAGTTCCAAGTGTGTTAACTGCTTCTGGAAATTTTTCAAATGTAAAACGAGGAATTTTTGTAACTACGTAGTCAATTACTGGCTCAAACGATGCTGGTGTTCCTGTAATATCATTTGTAATTTCATCTAAGGTAAATCCAACCGCAAGAAGTGTTGCTACTTTTGCAATAGGGTAACCTGTTGCTTTAGATGCAAGTGCACTTGATCTAGATACACGTGGATTCATTTCAATAACAATCATACGACCATCTTTTGGATTAATTGAAAATTGAACATTAGATCCACCCGTGTCAACACCGATCTCACGTAAAATATCAAAAGAAGCATCACGCATTCTTTGGTACTCTTTGTCTGTTAAAGTAAGTGCAGGTGCAACGGTGATAGAATCACCCGTGTGTACACCCATTGGATCAAAGTTTTCAATAGAACACACGATAATACAGTTATCAGCACGATCTCTGATAACTTCCATTTCGTATTCTTTCCAACCAAGCATAGATTCCATAATTTCAATCTCATTAACAGGAGAAGCATCGAGTCCAGCTTGCGCTAGTTTTTTAAATTCTTCCATATTGTATGCTACACCTGAACCACCACCAGCAAGTGTAAATGATGCTCTTGATATAACAGGAAAACCAATATCACGTGCTACTTCAATAGCTTCATCAACGGTATAAGCATTTGCACTCTTAGGTAGATCCATACCAATTTTGATCATTGCTTCATTAAAAGCAGAACGGTCTTCACCTTTGTGGATCGCTTCTGGGGTTGCACCTAAAAACTCGATACCTTCAAGAAGACCTTTTTCATACATGCTTGTTGCAACATTAAGTGCAGTTTGTCCACCCATAGTTGGAAGAACGGCATCTACTTTTTCTTCTTTAATGATTTTAGCAATTACATCTTCTTTAATAGGTTCAATGTAAGTACGATCAGCAAATTCTGGATCCGTCATGATGGTCGCTGGATTTGAGTTGATTAGAACTACACGGTAACCTAACTCTTTAAGAGTTTTAACGGCTTGAGTACCAGAATAGTCAAATTCACAAGCTTGACCGATAACAATCGGACCTGAACCAATAAGTAAAATAGTATTTATGTCGGTGCGTTTTGGCATCAAAAAACCTTATATATTTTTTTTGGATTATAGCCAATAAGCACTTAAAAAATGATGAATAGATAAAGTTCGTAACTCTAAGAACACATTTATTTTAAAATATTACCTAAAAATCAAATGTATAAATGAGTGAAGCTATTCCAGAATAGTAGTAATCTTTATTTGTAAGAGGGGAGTGTTTGGCTTCTTTTGAAAGGATATTTACTTTTGCATTAAAAAAAGCTGACAAATCCTCTGTTAAAGGATAGCGTATATAGCTTTGAACTGCGAATTTAAAGTCAGCTTTTGGTGTATAAACATCATAAAGTGAAGAGGAACTTTCTTGCTTTGAAACACCGTAATAATAATTTAAAAAATCGGCACTTTGATAAATGGCTACAATGCTGGGATAAAAAGAGATACTAGGATATTTTAGACGATAACCTAGCTCAATTTTAGTATGAGAAGCATTGCTTTTGTTGAGTAAGTCCAGAAGATAGATCATCTCAACATAGGCTTTATCCCAACTGGCTGAAAAAGCAAGACCGCCTTCCCAAGAGTTTTGCTTATCTTGCATCCCTTTTAAATATTTTGAATCACTTGCAAGGTAACCATTTGTAAGTGGTTGGGCAGTTAAAGAAAATCCCCATGAAAATGCTTCTGTTTTTTTACCTAAAAAGTAAACTCCCACACGGGTCCATCGAATGTAGATAAGAGAATTGTCATAAAAAAAAACGGGAGAGACAATTTTTTTTGAATCAACTCCTTTATAGGGTTGAGATTGCATGTATGGACCAAGTCCAATGGTTAATGTTTGTTTTTCATCGGCACTAAGAAGTGTATTTAAAAGGACAAATAAGAGAAGAAAATATTTCATTTTGAAGATTTAATAAGATTAAAATAACTTGGTTGTGTTGAGTCATAAAAAGGTTTAATAAGTGCTGTTTGATAACCTTGACTTTTAGTCACAGATACAACCGTTCCAACTTTTAAGCCTTTAAAAAAAATATCATCAAGCCCTGAAGTACTGACTAAGTCACCTTTTTTAATAACAAACCAAGAGGGGATATACTCTACCATTATATTTTCTTCATCGTTACCACTTGCAACACCGGGTGCTTTTTTGTCCCCAACATAAACGGCATAGGTACACTTTTTATCACGGTTTAATAAGGCTAAGGGTTTTTCACCTTCAGATATAACTATACCTGCAACCAACTCTTTATAAGTCAGTCCATAGATTTTTGAATGATTAAAGTCATTCATCTCTATCCACAGCTTATTTAGATCTCCAAATCGTTGATAGGATATAGCGCGTACTAATTCAACTTTTGGGTTGGTTCTAAGCGTTGAATTATTTAAAGCAAAAAGATCGTTTACTTCCGATGCTAGTTGTTGCATAACGAGATGGTTATTTTCATATTTGGCAAGTTTTTCATTAAGTTTTTTAATCTGCTGGGATTGTAAAAAATGTTGTTCGATTGATTCAAAAGTGTATTTTAAACCTGAGTGATAAGTGGACTTAACACTATTAAGTGCAGATATAAAAGGTTTTTGGATGATATTTGTGTAATACATAGCACCCACAAAGAGTGCTAAAAATATTAAGAAGAAGCTAAGTAGCTCTTTATTCATTCTCAAATAACTCTTGTAATAAATCTATCTCTTCAAGTGCACGACCTGTTCCACGAGCAACAGCCAGTAGTGGTTCATCTGCAACAAAAACAGGGATTTTTACAATGTCAGAAAGGTATTTGTCAAGTTGGCGAATAAGTGCTCCACCACCCGTTAAGATGATACCATGATTAACAATATCTCCCGCTAGATCTGGCGGCATTTGTTCAAGTACATCACGCAGAGCTTCTCCCACTTCACGAAGTGGTTCACGCATCGCTTCACGAGCATCTTCTGAAGTAAGTTCCACAGAGCTTAAAAGACCTTCAACTTGGTCACGTCCATTGGTTACCATAGCCAGTTCTGTATCAAGTGCAACAGCGGTACCAATGTTGATTTTAATATCTTCAGCCACACGCTCACCAATAAGAAGGTTGTATTTTTTTCTTACATAGTTTACGATCGATTGATCGATTTTGTCACCCGCTACACGGATTGATTTTGAAAGCACTAAACCACCAAGAGAAACAACACCAATCTCAGTGGTACCACCACCAATATCAACCACTAAGTTACCCTGAGGATTACGGATTTCAACACCTGCTCCAATAGCTGCTGCCATTGGTTCTTCAATAAGAAACACTTCACGTGCACCCGCGCTTAATGCTGATTCACGAACGGCTTTACGTTCCACTTGAGTTAATCCATAAGGAACACAGATAATAATACGAGGAGAGATCAATGAAGAACGACCATGCGCTTTTTCAATAAACTTACGGATCATTTTTTCTGTCATGTCAAAGTCAGCAATAACTCCATCACGCATAGGACGGATAGCTTTAATGTTTCCTGGTGTTTTTCCCACCATCTCTTTTGCTTCTTTACCAACAGCCAATACACGTTGTTGTCCATACTTTTCTGTTTTAACGGCTACAACGGAAGGCTCATTAATTATAATACCACGCCCTTTAGCAATTACAATTGTGTTTGCTGTACCTAGATCTATTGATAAGTCGTTTGAAAAAAGTCCTACTAGTTTATTAAATACCATCTTTGCCCCTTATGCTGTTTGTTGTGTTTGTTTTTTTATGTACACTGGATCTGCTTGATCTTCAATAACTTCTTTTGTTATCAAAACTTCATACCCGCTAAACTCTGGAAGTTCATACATAATATCTATCATATTTTCTTCCAAAATAGCACGCAGACCACGTGCCCCTGTTTTACGTTTAATAGATTTTTTAGCTATCGCTTTTAATGCTTCTTCTTCAAAGTTCAGTTCAACATCATCTATAGAAAAAAGTTTCTTGTACTGTTTTACTAAAGAGTTCTTAGGCTCTGTTAAAATACGAACCATATCGTCTTCACTGATCTCATTTAAAGAAGCAATAATAGGTAAACGACCGATTAATTCTGGAATAACACCGTAATTAACCAAGTCATCAGGCTCCACCATATCATAAGTGGTTTCTTGTTCTTGTTTCGACTTTTTTTCTTGACCAAAACCAAGTACATTTTTACCTTGTTTCTTTTTAAGAATCTCATTTAAACCATCAAATGCACCGCCACAAATAAATAAAATATTGGTAGTGTTGATTGTTGTAAACTCTTGGTTTGGGTGTTTTCTTCCACCTTTTGGTGGGATATTTACATCGGCACCTTCAATGATCTTTAGTAAAGCTTGTTGAACACCTTCACCCGATACATCACGAGTGATAGAACGGTTTTCACTCATACGTGAGATCTTATCCACTTCATCTATAAACACAATCCCTTTTTGTGCTTTTTCAACATCACCATCGGCAGACTGAATCAGTTTCGTTAAGATGTTTTCTACATCTTCACCAACATAGCCAGCTTCTGTTAAACTTGTTGCATCTGCAATAGCAATAGGTACGTTTAAAACTCTTGCAATGGTTTGAGCCATTAAAGTTTTACCTGAACCCGTTGGACCAATGAGTAAAACATTTGATTTGGCGATTTCTGTGTCATCATCTTCTTTTACATCATTTTTAAAGATACGTTTATAATGATTATATACAGCCACACTAATAAGTTTACGAGCGCGCTCTTGACCGATGACATAGTCACCTAGGAAATTGTTTAATTCTTTTGGTGTCATTAGTTTACTGACTTCTTCAACGAGTTGATCCGTTGCTTCAGAATCACTGTTTTCATCACCAAACATCACTTTGTAAGCTGAAATAACACAATTTTTACAAATATATACACCGTTTCCCGCGATTATTGGGTTGTGCTCATTTTCACTTGAGCCACAAAAACTACATTCTCTATCTATCATTTTGTCTTTCTTTCATAAGGGATTCCCCTTTTTGTGTTATTTGCAAAGTTACATAAACTTTTAACATATTCATTGTCCGTTGTTTGTAAAATCTCAGTTGCCACATCTTTTAATGGTTTTGAGGACTCAAAAAGTTCTCTGTAAGCTGATTTTAGTGCATTAATATGTTCTCTATCAAATTTTCTTCTTAGCCCGTTTAGGTTAAGTCCTCTAAGTGTCGCTCGATTGCCCTCTGCCATACAAAATGGTGGGACATCTTGAGTAAGTGCAGAAGCAGCTCCAACCATCGCATAGTCACCAATTTTACAAAATTGATGAACGCCTGTACCACCTGCACCAATAACAACATGGTTTCCGATCTCAACATGACCAGCAATTCCAGCACTGTTTGCAATGATGCAGTTGTTTCCTACAATAACATCGTGACCTAAGTGTACGTAACCCATAAGTAGATTGTCATTTCCAACAACTGTTTTTCTACCACCACCTTCAGTACCAGGGTTTAAAAGAGTAAACTCTCTAATGGTATTGTTGTCACCAATAATTAACTCAACATCTTCACCGTTAAATTTTAGATCTTGAGGAATTGAGCCTAATACAGCATGTGAAAAAATTCTATTGTTTTTACCTATGGTTGTTTTTCCATAAATACATGCACCTTGAGCGATAGTAGTGCCATCACCAATGGTTGACTCTGATGAAATAAAACAAAAGGCAGCGATTTCAACATCTTGTCCTATTGTTGCACCATCTTCAATGATTGCATGTGGGGATATTTTGCTCATAATGATAACCTTCTAGATTTTAAATATTTTATTTGTCAACGATCATAGCTTTAAGGTCAGCTTCTGATACAAGTTTATCATCAACATATGCTTCGCCTCTTAACATCCAAATAGCAGCTTTTTGTTTAACTATTGAGATTCTGTATTCAAGTCTATCACCTGGTTTTACGGGGCTTCTAAATTTTGCTTTGTCAATACTCATAAAGTAAACAACTTTGTTAGCTGCTTCTTCTTCAGTCATTTGCATACTTTCAAAGGCAAGTATTCCACCTGCTTGTGCCATACCTTCTAGGATCATAACACCTGGATAAATTGGATGCCCTGGAAAGTGACCTTGAAAAATTGGTTCAGAGATACTTACATTTTTAAAACCTATTAAATTTTCACCAGCATTTAATTCAGTGATTCTATCAACGAGTAAGAAAGGGTAGCGATGAGGGATAATTTTTTGAATTTGAGTTACATCCATAACCATTAAAATAGCCTTATATAATAATTTTGGTTATTCTAGCTAAATAAAGTTTACACAGAGCATAAATTTTTAGTTTTTAATCAGTGATGTATTAAAATATTACTAATTGTTCTTTTGTGTCCTCATAAACTTTGGCATCAAGTTCATAGGTGAGTTTCCCCTCTGGGATGTGTTCTACGACTACTATGGGGCTTAGATCTTGATGAGAGTGTGTGATTTTAAATCTGACTTGATGCTCTTTTTCATAAGAGATAGGATTAAAGATAAGTTCTTGAATGGTTTTATATTTTTGTTGTGAGAGTAGATTAAAATGTTCTAAAGAGATAAAACGGATCTCTTCACGATTAAAATAGTGGACATCCTCGTGTTCAAATTCTATACGACCTTGTGCTTTTTTTCTTGCCAGTGTAGAATATGATAAAGTATATGAAGGGATAAGGTTTGTTTTGTTTTTGATAAGACGAGATGAGAAAATTCTGTAATTTAAAAATTTATGTTTTTGTATTTTATAAGATATATCTTTTTCTTCAAGATCGATTCTGTGTTGGTAAAAATTGAGTCTTTCTTCAATAGATGCGGGTAGAATATCTCCAGATATTGGTGAAAACATCTCATCCATAAGTCTGTTTTGTTGTTCTCTTTGCATTGTTAAACCAAACAAACAACCACAATAATCTTGTCTGTAAAGCTGTTGTTCTTTGGTGACACGAGATTGGTCTTGACTTCCACCACCACTACGATAATCGGGTGCTAAAAATTTTATACCATGTTTTTGTTCAAAAAGATCACCTGATTTTTTGAGTTGTTCTTGTGATTTTAGTGGACTGACAAGTAAGGTGGTAGTAAACGTCTTTTGCCCAAGTTCAAGTGCTTTATGTGCGGCACCTTCAAATCGTTTGTCAAAACATACTTCACATCGTAACCCTTTTTCGGGTTCTTTTTCTAAACCTTTTACCGCTTTGATCCATTCCTCAAAATCGTATTCTCCCTCTATTAGATCTATCCCAAGTTTTTTACAACTTCTTTGGACATCTAAAAAACGTAGTTTGTATTCAGAATAAGGGTGGATGTTTGGATCGTAGAAGAAACCTACAAGCTTTTCATGGGGATAATCTTTTTGAAGTTTTTGCAAAAAAAAGTGTGAATCAACACTGCAACAAATATGGACTAAAATAATTTTTTCCTTTTGAATATAGTGAAATTATAGCAAACTACACGCAAAAAGAGCATTATTTAATCATTATATCAATTTATTAAGTTTCATTAAATTGTATAATCTTGATATTTAATTACTATAAGGATTAGCATGAAGGAATACATAGAACTTCACACTCGTTACAGGGGAAAAATAGAGCTTTTTTTAGAAGATACTATTCAGCAACTGGGTATGTTAAGTTATTTAAATGAAGACAACTATGCACGTTTATACCAAAGTTTTCCGTCTTTAGAACTTGTTTATGTTGTTGATGACAATACTAAAAAACAAATTTCAGATAATATTTACAAGCATAAAGTAATAACTAAAGAAAATAACCAAAACAGGGCATACTTAATTGATAAATTAGAAGTTAAAGAGAATAATTTTGCTTTTACAGAACCTTATCAAAGCAGTGCAACAAACACTCTGTGCATAACACTTTCAAAAAAAGAAGGTGATAGCATATTCTTTTTGGATTTTAATTTAGAGGTGTTACTTGAGCGTTTAGGCTTAATAGAAAAGCATAAATTTTTTAGTGCCATAACAAAATATTTTTATATGCTAACGGGTTACATCATGATGTTTTTATCCAGTGTAGCAATATTTTATGCAGGAAGCGATTTTTTTACAAATTTAATAAATTCAAATTTAAGTATTGACACTATTTTTAAACCTATAATAGCGTCCACTTTAGGAATCGCCATATTTGACTTGGCAAAAACCATACTTGAACAAGAAGTTTATTTTAAAAGTTATGTCAAAGATTCCAAAGTTGAGATCCACACATTAACGAAGTTTTTAGTGACGGTCTTAATTGCCTTATCTATTGAAACATTGATGGTGGTTTTTAAAATTGCTATTGATAATTATGACAAGATGATTAACGCACTTTATTTAATGTTGGGAACATCGGTGTTTATAATAGCGCTGTCTTTTTTGATATATATTACTAAAATCAAAAAGTGATACTTCACCTTTAAATAGGTGAAATATCGGAGGTGTTATTTAGATTCTACAATAGAGATAGAGTTGATAGCGTCTTGCATATCAATGCTATCTAAAACTGAAAAACTATCAGCATCGTCTTCTTCAATCACACCAAAAACAGTGTGAACACCATCTAAATGTGGTGTTGGAACAAAGGTGATGAAAAATTGGCTTCCACCTGTATTTGGACCAGCATGAGCCATTGAAAGTGCACCACGAGCATGTTGTGTTGTATTTTTATCTGTTTCACAAGCAATAGCCCAGTCTGGACCACCTGTTCCTGTTCCTGTTGGACAACCACCCTGAGCCATAAAACCTGGGATCACACGGTGAAAGTTAAGGTCATTGTAATAACCTGTATTTGCTAGGTGAGCAAAATTTGCAACTGTGTTTGGTGTTTCTTCAGGAAGAAGTTTAATCCAGATAACACCTTTTGCTGTATCTACTTTAGCGTATTGTAATTTATTTATCTCTTCTTGAGATAAATCATATTTTTTGAGTTCTTTACCAAACATTATGAATCCTATTTTTTTTAATTTGTGAAATTATAGTTAAACTTTTTAAACACAATTTTAGTAAACTAAGGTTTTAAATTAATTATGTTAAATTTTATAAATATGCAAAAGGCAGATATGCAAAAATTGATCGATAAGTTATATACATTTTTTCTATTAACCAAAAATACTATTACCATTAAACAAGCCAATATCGTAACCACAGTAGTTATTTTCCTATTTACAATTGTTTTTGCATACTTATTAATAAAAGAAAACTATCGCGATTATGAAAAAGCTCTTTTAAAAGAGATGCACGGATCTATTACAGAACTTTCTTTAGTGCAGTTAGAAGAATATGAACACACCCAAAAGAAACTGAAAACAATTTTAATTAAAAATACCATTGCCATTGCAACGCTTGCATTTATTTTGTTCGCGATAGTTCTTGGGATGTATAAAATTCTAAACCATATATTACAAAGAGATATTCAGGTGTTTTTGGACTTCTTTAAAGAAACTGCTCATAATGAACAGGTTTTAAACCCTCACACTGTATTTTTTAAAGATTTTAAATCAATGGTTGGTTATGCCAACAAAATGGTAGATACCATTAGTGAGCAAAAGAAAACACTTAAAGACCTTAACCTTCATTTAGAAGACAAAGTACAAGAAAAGACATTGGACCTACTCGAAACAAATGATAAACTTTTAAAAGAAAAAGAGTTTTCAGAAGAGATCTTAGATGCACAAAAGAATTTTTTACGTTACACCGTACATGAAACAAACACTCCTTTAAGTGTCATACTTACCTCTATAGAACTCTATACCATGAAAAATGAAAAAGATAAACATTTAAAAAAGATAGAAGCAGCGGTGAAAAATATATTTAGTATCTACGATGATTTAAGTTATTTGGTTAAAAAAGATCAAGTTGAATACCCAAAGTCTGTTATTAATATAATAGAATACATAGCATATAGAATAGACTTTTTTACAGATGTAGCTACCATGTCTAAAGTAAGTTTTAATTATAATATTAAAGATGAAAATTTGCACATATATTTTAATAAAACAAAGTTACAAAGAATTGTGGATAACACCATTACCAATGCTATTAAATATACACTCGCAGGTGAGATAATTACTGTAGACTTAAAACAGCTTGGATCCAATGTAGAGTTTTCAATGGCAAGTAAGTCAAAAGCTATTAAAGACATAGAAAAAGTCTTTGATGCCTACTACCGAGAAGAAAAAAATCGAGAAGGTTTTGGACTTGGGTTACAAATGGTAAGAAATATATGTGATGAAGAGGGTGTTGAAATCAAAGTAAGTTCAGATGAAGAAAAAACAATTTTTTCGTATGCTTTTAAGATGATGGGGGAATAGATGAAAATATTATTGCTTGAAGATGAATTGATGCTTAATGAATCAATATGTGAGTTTTTAGAAGCACAAGGGCATATTGTTGAAACATTCGTGGATGGACTTGATGCTCTTAAAGCGATCAAAATATGCGCTTATGATCTGTTAATCTTAGATATAAATGTACCCGGGATGGATGGGTTGAGTTTTTTAGAAAAAGTACATGAACTTAAGATCCATTCACCCGCAATTTATATTAGTGCACTTGTGGATATTGAAGATATTTCGCGTGCGTATGACTTAGGATGTTATGACTATTTAAAAAAACCGTTCCATCTTAAAGAATTAGCACTAAGAATAGACAGGGTTAAAATATCAAACGATGTTCCTCGTGTTCACCTCAGAATATCCAAACATTACTCATACGATCAAGAACATTCACTGTTACTCTTTAACAATGAACCTCAAACTTTGACTAAAAGACAATCTCAGATTATCGATCTACTTGCTCGTAACCGTGGTATGGTGGTTGATTTTGAGCAATTTAGTGAGTACATATGGACAGAAGCTTTTGTAGACAATGCTACTATACGTGCAGAGGTTAACCGACTTAAAAAGACCCTCAAAGAGGACGTTATCTTAAATATACGGGGTATGGGATACATGATAGAAAAACCATAGTGTTACCAAACTATACATTTTTTTTCAAAAAAAGCTTTAAAACTTAAAGAAATATCAACACAATTTAGCTAATGTTACAAAAATTCCCATAATAATTTTTTCTTATCCAAATATTACAAAATAGCAACAATGCTACGTTCATGCTATTTTTGAATTTTACTATTAGAGTGTTAATAATTTCTAATAGAAGGAATGGGATGAAAAGAATAGCATTAAGTGCAATGGCTTTAGGACTTATGGGTTCTATAAATGTTCAAGCAGCTGAAGATTTATCTTCAATGTTTAGTGAAGGTAAGACGAGTGGTCAGATTAGAATGTTTCATATTAATCGTGATGATAACACAAAAGCAGGTAAACAAATTGGTACTGCTTTAGGTGGTCATTTAAAGTTTGAAACAGCAGACTATAAGGGTCTAAGTTTAGGTACGGCGTTTTACACGACAAATGGTATGTTAAGTAGTTTGGAAGATGATGCTATGGGTATTAATAAAACTCTTGTTAGTAACTCAGGTGATGCGTATTCAATACTTGGTGAAGCATATTTACAGTACAAAACTGGAAATACTGTGTTTAAAGCAGGTCGTCAAAAACTAGCTACTCCTATGGCTGGTGCTGATGATGCAAGAATGTTACCAAACTTGTTTGAAGCGTATCTTGTAATTAACAGTGATGTTAAAAACACAACGTTAATCGCTGGGCATGTTACTCAATTTGCAGCTGGTTCATTTTCTAATGCGTACAATGGTGGTGCTGTAGGTGCAACGGGTGGTTATACAGCTGTTGCTGGTAATACTGCTAAATATCAAGGTCAATTTACAAATATGGGTAATTGGGCTGTTGGTGAAGAAACTAATGGTGTATCTGTTGTGGCTGCTGCATATAAAAATGGTGCTTTCAAAGCTCAACTTTGGGATTATATTGCGCATGATATTGCAAATATTGTTTATGCCGACGCTTCACTTTCTTGGAAATGTATGTTAAGTGACACAGTAAAACCTTTTGCTGCAGCACAAATAATTAAAGAAAATGCTATTGGTGAAAAGTATGGTGTAGGTGACCTTGATAGTACATTTTTTGGTGTTAAACTTGGTGCTAAAGTAGAAAATTTAACTGCTTATGTAGCTTACTCAGTACAAAGTGAAGCTGACAGTGCAGCTGAGAACGTAGAAAGCTCTACTGTTACTCCATGGGGTGGAATACCAGCATATACGCAAGGTATGGTAACACGTCATATGTTTATTGCAGGTACTAAAGCTACAAAAATAGCTGCTTCTTATAATTTTAAAGACATGGGTGCAAATGTATCAGCTACAGGTTACTATGCTACATTCGATTTAGATGCTAATAGCGGTTTAGGTGCTATAGAAACTAAAGAACCTGGATTTGATATTAAATATGCTCCAGCTTCAGTTAAAAATCTTGGACTTCGTTTACGTGGTAACTTTCCAACAGACTTTACAAATGGAAGAGATTGGTCAGAGTACAGATTTATAGCTAACTATAATTTTTAATTAAATTCCCAGATTTTCTGGGGATTCCAAATTTAATATAAGGAAAAAAAGATGAACAAAGAACTTGTTGAACAGATCAAAGCAAATCCAGATTATCAAAAACTAGTGAAAACTAGAACTGCTTTTGCTATAAAACTTTCAATCGCAATGTTAGTAGTGTATTTTACATTTATTTTAACCATTGCATTTAACCCGTCTGCACTAGGTACTCCCTTGAGTAGTGATTCAGTAACGACAGTTGGTATTCCATTAGGTATAGCTATTATTATTTTTGCATTTGCCTTAACAGGTATTTATACAAAAAGAGCTAACAGTGAGTTTGATGACTTAAATAACGCTGTTAAAAAATCAGTTGGAGAGGACTAATATGTTTAATAGAGTATTCTTATTTTTAATTTTAGGTGCTGCAGCTGTTATGGCTGGTGGTGCTATAGAAGGTGAAGTTGCTAAACAAGGACTTAATATGTCTGCAATTATCATGTTCTTAATATTCGTTGGTGGTACATTAGGTATTACATACTGGGCTGCTAAACGTACAAAATCTGCTAAAGATTTTTATACTGCTGGTGGTGGTATCACTGGTTTTCAAAATGGTATGGCAATTGCCGGTGACTTTATGTCAGCAGCATCATTCCTAGGAATTTCTGGCCTTGTTTACTTAAAAGGTTACGATGGACTTATCTATTCTATTGGTTTCTTAGTTGGTTGGCCTATTATCCTTTTCTTAATTGCTGAACCTTTAAGAAACTTAGGTAAGTACACATTTGCAGACGTTGCATCTTATAGATTACGTCAAGGTCCTATCCGTACATTAGCGGCTTCTGGTTCTATTGCAACTGTTATTCTTTACTTAATCGCTCAAATGGTTGGTTCTGGTAAACTTATTCAACTATTATTTGGTCTTAACTACGAAATAGCTGTTATTTTAGTTGGTGTATTGATGGTACTTTATGTAACATTTGGTGGTATGCTTGCTACTACATGGGTACAGATCATTAAAGCTTTCCTTTTACTTTCAGGTGCAACATTTATGGCAGTAGCTGTTATGGCACATTATGATTTCTCATTTGCTTCATTGTTTGGTCAAGCAGTAGAGATGAAAAACACTGGTACTATTGATATTATGAGCCCGGGTGGACTTGTATCTGATCCAATTTCAGCTATCTCACTTGCAGTAGCACTAATGTTTGGTACAGCTGGTCTTCCACACATTTTAATGAGATTCTTTACAGTTAGTGATGCAAAAGAAGCGCGTAAATCAGTTTTCTATGCAACAGGTTTTATTGGTTATTTCTATATTTTAACTTTCATCATCGGTTTTGGTGCTATCGTTATGGTTTACACTAACCCTGAGTATTTAGATGTAGCTAAACAAGCGGTATCTGGTGGTTCTCCAATTCTTGGTGGAAACAATATGGCTGCTATTCACTTATCACATGCTGTTGGTGGTGATTTCTTCTTAGGTTTTATATCTGCGGTTGCGTTTGCTACAATCTTAGCAGTTGTATCGGGTCTTACACTTGCAGGTGCATCAGCAATCTCACATGACCTTTATGCTTCGGTATTCAAAAAAGGTGAAGTTGATTCTATGAAAGAGATGCAAGTATCTAAAATGGCTACTGTTGCTTTAGGTGTTGTTGCTATTATCATGGGTATCGCATTTGAGAAACAAAATATCGCATTCGTTGTTGGTTTAGCATTTGCTATTGCTGCATCGGCTAACTTCCCGGTATTAATGTTATCAATGTATTGGAAAAAATTAACAACTCGTGGTGCTGTACTTGGTGGGTCTTTAGGTCTAGCAACTGCTGTATTACTTGTTATATTAGGTCCAATTGTATGGGTTCAAATTTTAGGAAATGAAGAAGCTATCTTCCCTTATAAATACCCAGCATTATTCTCTGTAACTGTATCGTTTATTGCGATTTGGTTCTTCTCAGTAACTGACAAATCTGATCAGGCTGAAAAAGAGATGGAAGCGTTTGAGGCTCAATATGTAAGATCTCAAACTGGTATTGGTGCTGAAGGTGCTTCAGAGCATTAACAGCAATGTTAATCCGCCTCAAAAAGGGGCGGATATAATTTCTAATTTAGTTTATAGGTGGGTTTTGGCCCATCTATTATTTTTTTAAACTTTTTGGAGAACTTTTTTTGAGTATACTTGACCAGAGAAAATTAATAAAATCGATACACCCGTTTGACCTCTTAGGGGAAAAAGACTTAGACAACCTCATGGGTAAAATTGACATTGCCTATTATACTAAAGACACACTTCTAATATCCAAAACACTTCCCTCTATTGCATTTTACATTATAATTAAAGGCTCTGTTACTGAGTATATTGATGAAGAAGTTCATAACGTTTATTCTTCTGGAGATAGTTTTGATGCAGATGCGTTAATCTACTCAAAAACAGATGCCAAATTTGTGGTTGATGAAGATTTAATTTGTTATGAGATTAAAAAAGAAGACTTTTTAGACCTTATGCAAGATAAGCGCGTTCAAGGTTATTTTTTACAAGATTTTGTATCACGTCATCAAAATTTAAAACACCATGACACACAAAGTGAACTCACTCCATTTTTAATGGCAAAAATTACAGATATTTATCTTCATGAAGCGTGTTTAGTGGATCAAGACACAAGTATTTTAGATGCTTTGAAAAAACAAAGTGAATTAAAAGCTAAAGTAATCATTGTTGAAAATGAAGAAGAACATGAAATTGTAACCGATACCGACCTAAAAGAGAAAGTACTTTTAGCAGGGCTTGATGTAAATGAAAAAATTTCTAAAATTTCAACCGCAGGTATTGTGTCTATTGATATAAATGATTTTTTATTTAATGCTTTATTATTAATGACACACAATGAAATAAAAAGACTCGTTGTAACTGAAAATGGTAAAATATCAGGTGTTTTAGAACAACTGGATCTACTCTCTTATTTTGCAAATCACTCTCATCTAATTGCTGTTCAAATCGATAAAGCATTAACAATTGATGACCTTAAAGATATTGAAGAAGATTTAAACAATTTGATCACTATTTTAAAAACAAAAGGGGTAAAAACACGTTATATTACGAAACTTGTTTCTACCTTGAATATTAAGGTATATAAAAAGTTATTTACCATGGTTGTTCCTCAAGAACTTCAGTCTAAATGTTGTTTAGTAGTATTAGGTAGTGAAGGAAGAGGGGAGCAAATCATTAAAACGGATCAAGATAATGCGTTGATCATAGAAGATGGTATGGATGTTGAACTTTTTAGTGAACCTATGAAAAAATTAAATGGGTACCTTTTAGAACTTGGCTTTCCAATTTGTGAAGGTGATGTGATGGTGTCAAATGAGTTTTGGCGTCGTGATGTTAATGGGTATAAAACTTTAGTAAAGTCATTGGCAAATTCTATGGAAGAATCTAAACTTCAAACCTTAAGTATTATTTTAGATGCGAGTGTTGCTGCAGGTAATGCTAAGTTGTTGGATGAAGTCAATGGGTATATTTATGCTAACTTCCATTCACGTGATGATGTTTTAGCACATATGGCTAAAGCAGTACTAAACTTTGAAACACCATTGTCTATGTTTAGTTCATTTGTGACAGATAAGTCACATAACAACAAACTAGATATTAAAAAAGGGGGGATTTTTGCTCTGGTACATGGTATAAGAACACTTTCTTTACAACATGAAGTGCAACACACTAATACAGTAGAGCGTATAAAAGCATTAAATAACCAAGGTATTATAGATAAGAATTTCGCAACAGAACTGATTGAAAGTTTTGATACATTGAGTGCAGTTAGACTTGATGCTCAAAGCTTAGATAAAGATGAAAACTACGTAAATCCAAGTAATCTGGAAAAGAATCAACGGGATTTACTAAAAGACAGTTTTAAAATTGTGAATAAATTTAAAAAATTTATGAGTTTTCACTTTCACCTAAATATGGTTGTCTGATGTTTAAGGAATATATTTCAAATTATTTCAGACAAAGAAATTTTAAACGTCTAAAAGATGATAAATATAGATTTTTATTTGATGAAGACACCAGCGGAGAATATGTTGTTTTTGATACAGAAACAACAGGACTTAACCCTAAAAAAAACGATATTTTGTCTATAGGGGCTGTTAAGATTAAAGACAATAAAATAATAACATCTAAAACGTTTGAAATGTTTGTTCAAAACTCTTGTTCAATCAGTGGTGAAAGTACAAAGATTCATGGAATTAGAGAGGTGGATCTCATCAATGCTAAAACTATTTTGGAAGTGATTCCAGAATTTTTAGAGTTTATTGGATCTCGTCCGCTAGTTGGGTATTACTTAGAGTTTGATGTAGCAATGATAAATAAGTATGTAAAACCCCTACTTGGAATCAAACTTCCAAATCAACAAATTGAGGTTTCTGAAGTTTACTATAATCAGAAAATTGAGTTCATCCCTCAAGGTAATATTGATTTGAGATTTGATACAATACTTAATGATTGTGGCATACCAGATATGGGTGCCCATAATGCAGTAAATGATGCTATCATGACTGCAATGATATATTTAAAATTAATAAAAGGAAATACGAATGTCAGATAAAAAGCCAGTTTTTAAACCAAATAAAGAGTTTGCAAAAAATGCAGCTATCAAAAATATGTGTGAGTACAATGAATTACAAGATTGGGCAATGGAAGACTACGAAGGTTATTGGGGTCATTTTGCTAAAGAAAAAATTGATTGGTTTGAGCCATTTACAGATGTTTTAGATGATTCTAATATGCCATTTGCAAAATGGTTTGATGGAGGTAAATTAAATGTTGCTCATCAATGTATTGATAGACATTTAGATACTCGTAAAAACAAAGCAGCAATTATTTTTGAAGGAGATAGAGGTGATGTTCAAACTATCACTTATTTAGATCTTTTTAAACATGTAAACAGATTCGCTAACCTTTTAAAAGAGGATTTTGGTGTTAAAAAAGGCGATAGAGTTGTGATCTATATGCCAATGATTCCTGAAGCTGCTTATGCAATGCTTGCATGTGCTCGTATTGGGGCTATTCACTCGATAGTATTTGGTGGGTTCTCAGCTGAAGCACTTAAAGATAGAATTGAAGATGCAGAAGCTAAAGTGGTTATTACGGCTGATGGTGCATTTAGAAAAACAAAACCTTATATGTTAAAGCCAGTTGTAGACGCGGCTATTACTGAAGGTTCTCCAGTTGAGAAAGTTCTTATTGTTGAGCGTAACCATGAAGATGTTGAGTGGGTAGCTGGACGTGATTATTCTTATAATGAACTTATTAAAAATAAATCAGCGGTATGTGAAGCAGAAGTTATGGATGCTGAAGATCCATTGTTCTTACTTTATACATCAGGTTCTACTGGTAAACCAAAAGGTGTTCAACATAACTCAGCAGGTTATATTCTTTGGGCTCAAATGACTATGGAATGGGTATTTGATGTAAAAGAGAATGACACATACTGGTGTACTGCCGATGTTGGTTGGATTACAGGTCATACTTACATTGTTTATGGTCCACTTGCAATGGGAGCAACGACGGTAATGTTTGAAGGTGTTATTACTTATCCAGATGCTGGTCGTCCTTGGGCAATGGTTGAAAATCATAGAGTAAATCAGTTTTACACAGCTCCTACTGCTATTCGTGTACTACATAAAATGGGTGAAAATGAACCTGCAAAATACGATATTTCATCTCTTAAAGTTCTTGGAACAGTTGGTGAGCCTATTGATCCTCCAGCATGGAAATGGTACTATGAAGAAGTTGGTGCTTCTAAATGTGCTATTGTTGATACATATTGGCAAACAGAAACAGGTGGACATGTTGTTTCTCCACTTCCAGGTGCTACACCAATTAAAGCAGCTTGTGCAACTCTTCCATTACCAGGTATTATGGGTGAGATTTTAGATCCTCAAACAGGTGAAAAAGTTGGTGAGGGTGAGAGTGGATATATGTGTATTACTAAACCTTGGCCATCAATGATTCGTGGTGTATGGGGTGATGAAGAAAGATTTAAAAAATCTTACTTTGGTGATGTGAAGAAAGATGGTCAACCAGTTTACTTTACAGGTGATGGTGCAAACTACGATGAAGACGGTTATATTACTATTACAGGTCGTACGGATGATGTTATCAATGTATCGGGTCACCGTATGGGAACAGCTGAAGTTGAAGCAGCGATCAAAAAACATGACAATGTAGCAGAAGTTGCAGTTGTTGGTAAGCCTCATGAGTTAAAAGGTGAGGGTATCTTCGCATACATTGTTCTAAAAAGCGATGATGGTGTTGCTGATGAAGTTGAAGAAGTAAAAGTTATCAATGGAATTATTAAAAAAGAAATCGGTAATATCGCTTTATGTGATGACATGATTTTCGCACCTGGTTTACCTAAAACGCGTTCAGGTAAAATTATGAGACGTATTTTACGTTCAATTGCAAAAGGCGAAGAGATTACTCAAGATATTTCAACGCTTGAAGACCCTTCAGTTGTTGCTAAAATTGAAGCAATGGTAAAAGGTTAAGACCTTTTACTAAGTTCCAAAATGCTATAATTTCATAATTTATTTTTAGGAAATATTTTATGGAATTATGTGTTGCCCTCGATTTACCCACAAAAGAAGAAAACTTAAACCTCATAGATAAGATAAAAGAACATAATGTTTGGCTAAAAGTTGGACTTCGTACTTATATTCGTGATGGTGAAGAGTTTTTAAAAGCTATTAAAAAAATCAATCCTGATTTTAAAATATTTTTGGATTTAAAACTTTACGATATTCCAAATACGATGGCTGATGCAGCTGAGTCTATTATGGGACTTGGTGTTGATATGTTTAATATACATGCTTCTGCGGGAAAGCGTGCAATGACAATGGTTATGCAACGCTTAGAAAAATACGACAAACGTCCTATTGTTTTAGCGGTAACAGCACTGACTTCATTTTCAGAAGAAGAATTTAGTGCTGTTTATGAAGAAAAAATAGGATCTAAGGCTGACCAGTTTGCCAAAGACGCATCTCAAAGTGGTTTAGATGGTGTTGTGTGTTCAGCTTTTGAAAGTGATTCTATTAAAAATATCACGAATGATGATTTTATGACATTGACGCCTGGGATTCGTCCCTTTGGGGAGGATGCCGGTGACCAAAAACGTGTGGCAGATGTAGCATATGCCAAGAGTGCTAAGGTTGACTTTATAGTGGTTGGAAGACCTATTTATCAAGCCAAAGATCCATCTGAAGTTGTTAGAAAAATACTGCAACAGATGTAGTTTTAAAATAGTGGAGAAAGTATTTTTTGAAATTAGATACTTATTTAAGCTATTTATTATGATACAATCACTATAATTTCCATCTTCAAATAGGACGAGTGGGTGAGTGGCTGAAACCACATCCCTGCTAAGGATGCGTATGGGTAACTGTACCGAGAGTTCGAATCTCTCCTCGTCCACCACTGAAGACATTTATATTATCCAATAAGCTTTAAATACCCCCTAAAACAAGACTTTTAAACTGCATTATTCTTCCAATGTGTTCCAATGTTATTTAATGCACTCCAAGCTTTTTTACGGTACTATATGCGGTACTAATATAAAATCAATAATGGAGTACCGCTAAAAATGCCTAGAATCACCAAGCCACTGTCTGATACAGAAATTAAAAAATCCAAAAAAAAAGAAAAAACATATAAACTCGCAGACGGGCAGGGCTTGTACTTAGTCGTAAAAAATAACGGTACAAAGTTTTTTAGATTTGATTATTCTATACTTAGTAAAAGAAAATCAATGAGTTTTGGTATATACCCTGATATATCATTAGCAGAAGCTAGAATTAAGAGGGAAGAGGCTCGAAAACAAGTTTCTGATGGTATTGATCCAGCTTCACTTAAAAACGTCGCTAGAACGCTTGATAATAGCTTTGGATTTATCAGCAAAGAATGGGTTGCTAAAATGAAAAACTCTTGGAAAGATAATAACTACAGAAAAATTAAAGCTATGCTTGAAAATCATACTATTCCTATACAAGATCAAAATATATCTAAAATAACCAGAAAACAAATTATTGATATTATTAATAAAATTCAAAATAAGAATAATCTTGAAACTGCAAAACGTCTATTAAACAATATAGAAAGAGTTTACAAACATGCTGTTACTTATGGATTAACTGAGCATAATATAATTGCCGATATAGATAAAAAGAATCTTTTTATTAAGCAGCAAAAGAAGCACTTTCCAGCCATTACGGACGAGGAGGGTATAAAACAACTAATGGAAGATATTAAAGGCTATAGTGATAATTTTAAAGCCGATTCTAGTACAGTTCTTGCACTAGAACTAGCTCCATATGTATTTTTAAGACCTTATAACATTCGATTTCTCGAATGGGATGAAGTAGATCTAGATAAAGAAGTGATTGATATCCCTGCTGCTAAAATGAAAACCGGTAAAGATTTCATAGCACCGCTTCCAGCTCCAGCTATAGAAATATTAAAAAAAGCATATATGATCAGTAATCACAAATCAAAATATGTTTTTCCATCTCAAATCTCAAATTCAAAGCCTATAAGTGAAAATACTTTGAATCATGCCCTAATTAGGCTAGGCTATAAAGATAAAATGGTACCTCATGGCTTCAGAGCTATGTTTAGCTCAATTGCTCATGATAATATTAGTGTTCATGGTCACCATAGTGATGTTATTGAACTTTGTTTGGCTCATACAGAACAAAATCAAGTTAAAGCTGCATATAATCGTGAAAACAAAATGAAGCATTTTGATGAACGTAAAGATTTGATACATTGGTATGCAGGTTGGCTAAATAGCTTTTTGGAATAGTAATTGTATAGTTTGATACTTTTTTATACAGTTTCGTCATTCGCCTATGGCGAATGATACCCTAAGAGCCATCTACTAAAAACAAACGAAATTTAGAATAAATATTTTTCGCCTATGCTGAAATGCAAACTAAATTTTATTCTCTTATAGTTCTAATATTAGTTTAACATTAATAATTATAGAATATTAAAAATAATTTTTAAGGCGTAAAATGAAAAACCAAAAAGCCAATCAAAGCAAGCTAACTAAAAAAGAAATTTTCTTTATGCCAATAGGGGCTTTGGCATTAGGGGCGATATTAGGTGCAATTATTTTCCCTACAGGGGCAGATAAACTGGGTGCTTCTATTACAATGTTTGTCTTTATGGTTCCAATAATTCTAATATCGCTTACTACGCCTGATACTAAATATACTTTTTTTATCCGCTTTTATTATATAGCTGTAGGACTAATCGGTTCTGCTCCACTAATTTCTTATATTATTCACTAAGGATTAAACAATGACATCAGCAGAAAAAGCTTCAGAGAATTACAAAAAATACAAAGAAAAAGAAAAAAAGAAAAGCAACATATTTATGATGTTATCTTTTCCCATATTAATAGGTGCAGCGTCAATGTTTTTAGGTGTATTATCTCATTCAAAATTTGTCATGTTTATACCTATAGTTTTTCTTTGGCTTTTTGTAATCAGTGATCTATTTATTATATTATCAGGACATGCAAAAAAGGGTAGCCTTATTTTTAGCTTTTTTCTAAGGCTATATTTATATATATCAACATTTCTCTTAACTTTTATTGTATTTCCTCGATAAAAGTCATACATTTAAAATTACTCACTCATTCGCCCTAGGCGAATGATACCTAAGAGCTAGAGCCATCTACTAAAAACCTCTAAAATTAAACGATGAATATTTTTCGCACCTGCGAAACCACCTCACACGAATTCGGCTAAAATTCACATTTAATTTAGATTGAACACTATCTTATACTACTTACTGATATACTTCTTTTCTTTTAAGGTGTTAATGCGGGGAATGTTAAAGAGTGAAGAGCCATAATTCGCTCGTGCGAATTCTGCTGACGTGATTGCTCCACGCAATTTGAAGATGTGAATGTGTTTCGCCTATAGCGAAACCTTTAAAGCGGTATGTTACTATATATTTAACTATATAGTAACCTTTTGTTTTTTGGCTATTTTATAGCCGTATTTGTTCAGTTCGCTATGGGCGAAAGTTGTTTTGGTTGGTTGATTTTGTTTAGGGCGAATTTTGCTAGATCATTGACATGAACACGCAAAAACAGGCTTGAATCTGCTATGCAGACGAGTACACGGTACTCACACAAGTGTTCTAATCCTTTTCGCAAGAGCGAAAGAGCAAGAGCAACTTCTATTTTTCCAAATTTTTGCAAGCACCAGCAGCCTAACAATCTCAAAAATCTTTACATCATATCAGACCTTTTGAGCAGGCTTATTCATCATTTCATTCTATTAAATTATTTACTGACACTAAAATAAAATATTGCATATTTGTATTTTATTCTAAGTCAAAATTTAACAACTCCACTCCGAAAAGCCGACAGCTCAAAAGGAAGATAATCTTTAAAAAGATTAAGAGAGATTTTTTACTCTTCTTAAAATTTAAAAAAATAGAAGATAAGAATCGCCTCAAGTCTAAAAAAAAGATAATGTTTATGGGCTTTAAGGTGGGGCTAATATTCCATACTTAGAATAAGCTAAAACAAAATAATAGGAGTTACAAGATGGATAAGAGATTAGAAAACGTAAAATCGAAAATGATGGAGCAACTAAAAGAGCATGTAAGTGACAGAATTGATGAACTATTCAATGACGCTGACTTTGAGGATTATGAAAAGATAAATGAAGATTTAATTATCACTGTAAATGTAGCTGATTCAAGTCTTGATTTTGTTGGTTTTAATTTCGAAAATAAATGTTTTTATTTTGAGAAGAGAGATGTTGAGCTGCTAGTTGGTGGCTTTAAATATGATGATAAGGATTTAAAATGAGTGAAGTTAGAAAAGTAAGCATTTTCTCAATGTTGTGGATGCCAATATATTTATACGTCATAATTACATTAGTTTTATTGTTTACGAGCTTAATTCAGTTAACGTGGCTGTACGCTGTAATGGGAGGTGTTCTTGTATGGATAGGTGTTGGAAAATTTAGTCAACAAAAATGGAATCCTAGTCAAATATTAATTATTAGATCTTGGTTCATATCTTTGGGAATTGCTGGAATAATTTTTGGAATTAAAACTTTTGGACACTCCAGCGATTTGAGTTTTTCATGATGTTCTTATTGCTTTTCAGCAATAAGAAATAAAATTTAAAATTCTACTTTTAAGCAGATTTTTCTTTTTCTTTTTGAGCCTTTCCTTTTTTAGCATACTCTTTACTTTGTTCGCTAATCGCTGCTTTTTTTTCTTTTTTGTCTAGATACTCTTTATTCTGGTATCTTTTAAAATCTTCAATACTTTCATCTAGTATAAAATCTTTATTGATTTCTTTTTTATCAATAAAATCACTTTTAGCTACAAACAAAGAACCCTCTTGAGGCATATAAACAATATGTTTGTGATCTTTCCCAAGTCTATCAACCTCTGCCCAATCTAAAATATTTTCAGACTCTTTATTCTCTTGAAATTGAGCATTAATTGTTTTTCTAATCATATAATCTCGTTTTCCTACTTGTTCATCAAAGAAATTTCTAGTCTTTATATTTTTTACAGAAAAAATGAAATATGCATAAGCTGATGAAGTAATCAAGTTAAAAAACTTTTCTTCCTCTGGTAGATATTGCATTGCGGTTAGCAATGCTCCACCTTTAGAACGAATCTTGGTGTGTAGTAGATGTTTAGCCTCAAATGTCATATCTAAATCTAAATACTCATCCAGACAATAAAACGTTAAATCAGTTTTAGTCTCTGCTTGAGAAGCGTGTATCATTGCAAAACATGCAGTAAATGCAGTATATAATACTTTTAGCTGAGTGTTATATTTTTCAACTTTAACCATAAAAAGCTTACTTTGATATTTTCTTTTAAAAAAGTCATTTATTGTAAACGATTTTTTGCCTGCCTCCAGCTGAAAACGGATTAGTTTAAGCATTTTTACCACCTGTTTCATTGTGGCTACCACATCCTTAGCTGATTTACTATCTTCCTCTTCTACTTCTTTAAACATAGCCTCGATTTCGTTAATGAAGTAATTCCATTTCTCTTTTGGATCTTCAATATCTATAGTTAATTGAGCTAGTTGAATATATCTCTCTTTTGCGTCATTAGTAAAAAAAGACTGATTTCCACCTGTTACAGAATTTATTGTATTTTGAATAAAAAATTCTACTATTTCAGTATCTTCAGAAAGTATATCCCATACATGAGCCCTTTCATCATAAGGACAAAATGATATATCCTTTCTACTATTTCCCCATTTTTTATAAGAATCTCCAGTTTTTGCTTCATGAATCAAAGCTCTGTTATACCAAGGTTGGTTAATTAGAGAGTCGAGGGTAACTGTTTTACCACCACCCATAGGCGATACCATAACCACTGATTCACATAATTTAAGTGGATTTATATAAATCTCTGCTTTTTTCAAAAACATCTTTTTTAGAAAAGAAATATTTTTCTTGTAAAAATAAGTAGAATAATCAAAATTATCAAATTTTAAAGATCTCTCTTTATTTTCACTAAACAGTCTTTTCAACATTCTGTTTTCAGTCCACTTATTTCCCTTGATTTGATAAGTTGGATTTGGATAACTTGTGTCTGAAAATGGATGATAATTAATCCCTTCATAATCAAAGTTTTTACCTCCACCATACCACCACATTATTGGTAATAAAACCGGAGCTATATAAACCAGATTTTCCATTATTCCATTAATCAACATTGTAAATATATTTTCCATAATTTCCCCCTACTCAATAACATTTTCAATATTTTTAGTATGGCTTAATTGTTTTGTGAACTTCATGCCAACTTCGACTGCTTTTTTCATAAGCGGTGCAAAATCAACATTCATATCAATAGCGTCTTCATATACTTCTTTTAACAGACCTTTGAATGTATTTAGAGCTGAACTATCTATTTGTTTCATCCCATAGTTTGTAGCCATGTCATTAACGATGTTTAGATCATCAATGTTTTTAATCATATCAGCAGGATTTCCATCAATTGCAACACTTGCAATTTCAGCCATATCGTACAAATCAGAAGCCATATCAATTTTATCCCAAAATGATTTCTCTTCCTCATTTTCTTTTTGAACATTTTCAACTTTTACATGCTCTTCTTGCTGTTGCTTAATAACTTCTTGTTGCTGTAACTTCATTTGCTTATCTCTCTCTTCAATCAATTCGCTTGCATTCAATTTAGTTGAATCCCTAGCTGCTCTTTGCTGGAGCTCTTCTAAGTTATCAGTGATGATAACCGCCTCATTTTTAGCCCTTGTTATCTGTGTATAAAAATCATTAAAACTTGCTGCTTGGCTATTCGCAACAGCGATAACCTTATCAGTCGTTTTTCCTTGTGAAGCAAAATCTGTAATTGCATACGCATGATTTATATACTTATATTGACTGGTTGAAAAAGAAACTTCTTTCTTGTCAAATTTAACAGTTATCTTATCTTTGTACATATCAGTAATAACACCCATTTGCCCGTTAGATAAACCTAGCTTTTTATCATTCTTTTTCATTATGACTTTCTCGCCAATTCCTAAATCTCTTTTGACATCATCAAATAGATTTAGTTTATCTCCAGCTTCAGTTAGGTCAACTGTCTCAGTAAATGTTTTCTTTTTACCCTGGTGCTCGATAACAATTTTGTTGTTATCAATATCCACCTCTTTAATAATCGCCTCGCGACCTGCTGATATACTTCCTATATTTTTAGATAAAAAGACTTTTTGATCTGCTTTATAATGAATCGCTGAACGCTTCTCTAAATCACTCAAATTAATCGTCTCACGCAAATTAAACTCTTTAGAGTGTCTGATATCCTTTTTCGCAATTAAATCATCTCTGATGGCTTTATTTAGCTCAATACGGTCATTGTTTGTGGTTGTGATTAATAAAGAGTTATCTTTATCTTTTAAGTATTCAGCTTTTGCAGCTGATAAACGCTCTTTCGTGTCTGATATCTCTGAAGTCGTATCTTTCAATATCTCAAGACCGGCTAGAATATCTCTATCGAGAATATTTTTCACCGCCAACTTCATTTTTTCATTTTTTTGCCTATTACCTTCAGAAAGGTTAATAGTCTCAAAACCTTTGCGCTGCAAGCCTGCAAATATATCACCTTGACTGATTGACTTCTTTTGATTCATATCACCACTGAATACAACTTTTAAATTGTTTTCTTCAGCAATTTTCATTAAATCATGAGTGTCGCGTAAACCCATCATTCCAGCCTCATCGACTATCACTAAAGAGTCTTTAATGTCGCTACCATTCTCTTTTAGAAACTTTGCTACCGTCATACTTTGTTTTATTCCAGCTTCTTTAGCAAGATTGTCTGTCGCGGTTCCTGTCGGTGCTAACGCTACAACATTGATACCGTTTTGTTCTGCTACATTTTTCACTATTTCTAGTGATGTAGATTTACCGGCACCAGCTACTCCTTGAGCTGCTATAAATTTTGAATCGCTGCTTAATACGGTATTTGCTAACTCAGTTTGTCCATCCTTCAGGGTAAATCCCTTCTTATCCTCGAACTCACTAATCGCTTTAGCGATTTGCTCTTTATCGTTTGTTACTGAAAAATTCTTTTGATTTTTCAGGCTAAAAATATACTCCTCTTTTTGCAACACCTCAAGTGTTGTAAACTGATTTTTTTCTCTGTCAATTGTGATAAGCTCATGATATTTTTCAAATTCTTGAGCTACTAAATTAACATCAATGTTAGTTAAAAGACCGACCTTCAGAGAGTGTTTTAACACATCCTCTTTTGAAAAAACAGACTTTTTGTTTGTTAAATCGCGTATTGCGATTTCCACCGCAGCTCGCTCGTCGAGCTGCCGAATTTTTAAATCATTCTTAAGCTCTTTATACTTAGATATATCAGCTCCAGCAGCTTCGAGACGAGCTATGTTCTCCTCCTGGATTTGCTGTCTATCTTTATTCTTATCTTTCCACTTTGCAGTTTGCTTTTGAGCCGTATGAGTGGCTTTATAAGATGTTTGACCACTAGCTTCCATCTCTTCCTGAATCTGTTTTGATCTAGTCGAAAACATATCCCTCACTTCTTTTTCCACAGCTTTGGTTTTAAAAGTTCCGTTTTTAACTGAGCTTATCTCTAAGTCTACACCCATAGCCATGAGTTCTTTTGCAAACTCATTTCTCTGGATTTGACCGATTAACTGATGATTATGCATTATCTGATTAAATTCGACACTTCTCCAGTTTCCGTTTTCATCTTTTATCATGTTCATCGCTAGGGCGTGCACATGAAGATGCATATCATCGTTTCGCGATTCGCTATGATCGAATCTCGTAAAAAGCATTTTTGACTCTGCTTTTTTACCCTTCATGTTATTCCTATCTTTAGTATATGAATAATTCTCTTCGGCAAAGTCTAAAGCTTTATCTATGGAGCTGTTAAATGCATCTCTTATTTTAGCTTTCATCTCATCATCTGAGACCTCGTATAAAATAGAGACATCCTTATCGGCGGCAAACGTCAAATCGCAAGCTGCTCTTTTCCGCTCACCGTTTTCATCAAAGTCTTTTGAGGTGAGTCGCAATAGCTGTTCACCTTCTAAATTTTGCCCCATTAATAATTTGTCAAAATCTTTTAGGTTGAATTCATCAAGTCCTAGTTCGTCCTTGAGTCCGCCATAAAATGAACCCTGCTCGAACTCATTATTGAGGTAGTATGTGTCCATCTCAAAATAGTTTCTTGCAGAACCCGAACTCGTCAATTTTGGTTGTGCTAACAAAATTTCCTCCTTTAAATATTCAATGCGTTTCAACATGTTTCAAATGCTTTCAACACGTTTCAATATATTTCAAATGAAATTCAAATGAATTTCAACTCTGTTAAGAGAGGCACCGAACCCACCTATGAGGTGGAGCAGTGCAAAATCTCAATATATTTCGATTTTTATACCCATTCGGGCTTTTTCAGTTCGGTATCTTTCCCGACTCTCTTTTTGATATCAACATTAAAAAGTTGATCTTCAGATGATTGATTATCATCTTCTTTTTTATTGTCCAATGTCTCGTTTGAAATTTGAATTTCATCTTCAACTATTGGATTTGATTTAACATGTCTCTTTGGTTGCTTATTAGCATTTTTTTGTAAGCGTTTAACGTATGCACTTACATTTTGAATAGATTGGTCTTGAACTCCATTCTCTTCTAAAAATTTGACTATATCTGCATAAGTTATATCTTCACTTCGCATTTGCAAAATCTCAACTTGGAACGGATCTAATACAGACGATCTCCTTGGTTTGATTTTGTGCTTTTTTTTAAACTGATCTATAGTCATTGGTTGCACCTATATAAACTTTAAAATTGCTGTTGCAATACCTGCTCCAACAAGAGCTGAAACTAAAACAATAACTACAATTCTAAGCTGGTCTGCATTTTTACACTTTTGAAAATATTTTTTGACTTGCTTTAGCTCTCTCAAGTTTTCTTCAAGTTCAAAATTCTCCTGTTCTAAAGCTTGATATACTGAGCCTTGACTAATTGCAATCATTACGCTTTCTTTAATTCCCTGTTTCAGTGTGTCCGGATTGAAACTTTTTCCAAATGTAGTCATTTGATCTATTAGTTCAGCAAGATCATTACTAAGAAAATCAGCTTGCTCTTGCGTTAATACTACTGCTCCACTCATAACATTATCCTTGCTTTAATTTTTTCTGGATTTTTGCAAGCATATCTGATATATATTCATTAAACAGATTTTGAGCATTATTCACAATTGATCTGTGTTTTGTAAGTTTTAGCTTTTCAGCTTTATCCTTACAAGCTCTTTGTTTTTTAGTAAGTTCATCAATATCTTCATCGATTAAAGACTTTAGAGTTACTCCTGTTTTTCTTGCATGTTTTACTGATCTACTATCTTTGATAACATAAAAATTATCTTCATCTTTTAGATCTATATTTAAGTTCTTTTTGATACCTTCGGCTTTTTCAAACCAAGTGTCAAATTGCTCCGCAGGACTTGAGTACTCATGATTATTAAAACGATTGAACGCAAATATAACTTTACTTGTATCAATATCATTTTTAATTGTGTTCAAGTATGTCATCGCTACTTCAAAATCATCCTTACCATCCATAGCAGGTATAATAAAGAGGTCAATAGTGTCATATAGATTTGCCGATACCA
>Ga0193954_1000019_pt1 | contig 80622 bp, 74 predicted proteins | sample BB_5_MG_FD_140340 | JGI IMG/M metagenome (GOLD analysis project Ga0193954, IMG submission 140340) | Microbial mat bacterial communities from the Broadkill River, Lewes, Delaware, United States - BB_5_MG | ecosystem: Environmental > Aquatic > Freshwater > River > Microbial mats | place: USA...
AGTGGAGGTAAAATTGATAGAAATCCGTAGTTGTCCATTGGCATCATAATTATAAATAATTTTTTCCTAAAAGAATATATGAGAATGTGAATATAATCAAACTAAATAATTTGATTACATTTTTTAGACGAATCTGTATTTTTTTTGCTGTTTTATTGAAATTTATGATATTATAATTAGTATAATGAGAACTAATAACATTTCTTATATGGTATTACCGTAAAATTTCGTGTCTTTAAATATGCTAAAGAAAAGCAAAGTTACAGATTAGAGAGTTAAAAGAAACCTCGCTTACTGCAAACAGAAAAGATTGCAGACCGTGGTCTTAGTCGTTTAAAAGCCTTGTTATTTCTCAAACAAGGTAAGCAACATCAAAATCAGTTAGCCGTCAATCTTGGTTTTCTGGAACTTGCAAGAAAAAAAATATTTCCACTCTTATTATCGTGAACATGTGCGGCATAGTATTTCAAATATTTCCTTTTTTTAATGCAATCATTCCCATTTGTTACTGGCAAGTTTCTTCTCTTTCCTAACAGGTAAAGTTTCTTTATATTATAATTCAAAAGATTCACCATTAACAATTACACTTCGCTTTTCATCAAGATTAATAATTCTTAATTCTCTTCTTTCAAGAATATGTTCACGATATAAGAGGAGTATTACTTTTTAGCTGAATATTTCCAGCAACTGGGACAACCCCTTCAGTAATGTGCCTATCATAATGTGAATAAAATAAATTTACCTTATCTGACTCCATTAAGTTTTGTATTAAAAACTCATTTCGTAACCTATCTGTATTGTAACTTTTCACATCTTTTGGAGAAGATGCATATCTTACTTGGTATGTGTTATTCATTGTTTTGTACTAATTTTTTAGAAAATTAACAAATATTTTCGAAAATACAATCGATTGTATTCTAATTTTATATATATTTGTGTCGAACTAATAAAATAATATATCAAACCAAAATTATAAATTACAAGTTTTAAAATCATGAGAAATCTTTACCTATTTTCTATCATTTCAATTTTAATGTTTTTCTGCAAGAGCTGTAATACTGTTGATGTAAAATTCTCAGATTCGAGAGATACAGTTATTGTTAAAGCAAAAGATCAATATGATGAATTATATAATGCTGTTCAATCAAAAATAAATGAGCCCAAATTTATGCCTCGAACTATTAATAAAGATGGTAGTCGTAAATTGGTTTCGAGATATGATTGGACTAGTGGCTTTTATCCTGGTTCATTATGGTATTTACATGCTTTAACGGGTGAATCAAAATGGGAAACTAGGGCTTTAGAATATACTAAAAAGTTAGATACTATTCAGTATTGGGAAGACAATCATGATATAGGGTTTATTATTGAATGTAGTTACGGAAATGCTTTAAAAGATACCCCTTCAAAAGAATTTGAAAAAGTTGTAGTACAAGCAGCTAAGTCACTTTCAACGCGATTTCATCCTAATGCAGGAATTCTTCAATCTTGGGAGAAAAATAAAAAATGGGATTGCCCTGTAATTATTGACAATATGATGAATTTGGAATTACTATTCCATGCTTCAAGAATTACTGGCGACTCTACCTATTATAACATTGCTGTATCGCATGCAAATAAAACAATTGAAAATCATTATAGAAGTGACTATAGCTCGTATCATGTATTAAATTACGATACAGAAACAGGAGAAATTTTAGATAGAAATACCCATCAAGGTTATTCAGATAGTTCTTCTTGGTCTAGAGGACAAGCTTGGGGATTGTATGGTTTTGTTGTTTGTTATAGAGAAACAAAAGATCCAAAATATTTAAATCAAGCTGTAAAAATTGCAGAATTTATTGAAAATCATCCTCAATTACCTAAAGATAAAGTTCCGTATTGGGATTATGATGCTCCTAAATCAGAAAACACATTAAGAGATGCATCTGCAGCTGCTATTACAGCTTCAGCACTATATGAGTTAAGTACTTTAGTAAAAGATCAAAAAGAAAATTACTTAAGCTTTGCAGATTCAATTATGCTTAGTTTAACATCTCCAAGTTATTTTGCAGAAAAAGATAGTAATAGTAACTTTATAATAAAACAATGTGTAGGAAGTTTACCTCATAATGTTGAGTTGAATGTTCCTTTAAATTATGCTGATTATTATTTTTTAGAAGCGTTATATAGAAGTAAAAATTTGAATTAATTTTAATGAAAAAAATATTTGTAATATTTGTATTATTATCCATTCCTTTAATTTGTAAGGCTCAAAATAATAGAGATCTTTGGGTTAATGAATTAATAAAAATGACTGACCCTATACTTAAATCTTTAAGTAAAGATCAATTAAAAGCTACAATGCCAGTTGAGCAATCTAGTTTTGAATATGGAGATAGAAAACCTTTTGCACATTTAGAAGCATTTGGAAGGCTAATGGCAGGTATAGCCCCGTGGCTTGAACTAGGAACTGATACAACTTTAGAAGGAAAACTGAGAGCAAAATATATTCAACTTTCTCATAAAGCAATTCAGAATGCTGTGAACCCTAAAGCAAATGATTACATGAATTTTTCTAAAGGAAATCAACCGCTAGTCGATGCTTCCTTTTTAGCTCAAGCATTTTTAAGAGCTCCTACTCAATTGTGGGAGCCTCTTTCAAATGAAACCAAACAAATGGTGATTGAAGCATTCAAACAATCTAGAACAATTTCTAATATTCCATACAATAATTGGCTTCTATTTACCGGAACAGTTGAAGCTTTTATGTATAAATTCACAAATGAAGCAGATTTTATGCGAATAGAATATGCAATTAATAAACACATGGAATGGTATGTTGGAGATGGACTTTATGCCGATGGAGAATATTATCACTGGGACTACTATAATTCGTTTGTAATTCATCCAATGCTAATTGATATTCTCACCACATTACAACAAACAAAAAGCCCATTGAAAGGAAAATATGATACTGTACTAAAAAGAGCTCAACGTTATAGCATTATTCTTGAAAGACAAATTTCTCCCGAAGGTACATTTCCAGTAGTTGGAAGATCAGCGATATATAGGTTTGGAACATTCCAAGCATTAGCACAATTGGCTCTTCTAGAAAAATTACCGAAAGAACTTTCTAATGGTCAAGTCCGGTCAGCTTTAACAATTGTTTTGAAGAGATTACATCAGGCAAAAGGTACCTATGATAAAAATGGTTGGCTTCAAATTGGTGTTGTAGGGCATCAGCCAATGATGGCTGAACCTTACATTTGCACTGGAAGTCTGTACCTAACTTCATTAAGTTTCTTACCTTTGGGGTTGCCTGCTGATCATCCATTCTGGACATCGAAAGCTGAAGAATGGACAATGCAAAAAATATGGAAAGGAAACCCTTCTGTAAAAAGAGATCATTTTTCAAATTAAATAAATCTATAATAATGTTTTAAACCATTAAAAATGAGCAATAATAAAGTAACCATACACGATATCGCTAGAGAGATGAATATCAATAGTTCTACTGTTTCTAGAGCGTTGAATGATAGTGATAGGGTTACTCAAAAAACAAAAGATAAAATTATTGCAAAGGCAAATGAGCTTGGTTATAAAAGAAATTTACTAGCTTCTAATTTACGTAAAAATAAAACAAATACTATAGGAGTAATTGTCCCTAGAATTTCTCGTCATTTCTTTTCTTCAGCTATTGCAGGTATTGAAGAAACTGCTTATGAAGAAGGGTATAATGTTATGATTTGTCAATCTTTGGAAGAACTTGAAAGAGAACAAAAATTAGTAAAATCATTAATCGCAAATAGGGTTGATGGAGTATTAATCTCTATTTCAATGGAAACAATGAATAGTACTTACTTGCAAGAGCTAAATAAAGAAGGAACTCCCCTTGTTTTTTTTGATAGACATTTTGATTTAGAAGATAATAGCAAAGTTCTTATTGATGATTTTCAAGCTGGTTTTGACGCTACGGAACACTTAATTTTACAAGGTTGTAAAAATATTGCTCATTTATCAGGACCTCAAAAATTAGAGATTTATAAAAATCGTTACAAAGGTTATAAAGCTGCTCTAAAAAAATACCATATTTCTTTAAATGAGAAATTGATTATTAGTTCTAAATTAATGGAAAAAGACGGAATTGAGTCTGCTAAAAAATTACTTTCATTACCAATAAACATAGATGGAATTTTCTCTGCAAACGATACCTCAGCTATAGGAGCAATAAAACACTTGAAAAAAGTAGGAGTTAAAATTCCAGAAGATATTGCAATTGTTGGATTTAGTAATGAACCTATTTCATCTGTAATTGAGCCTTCGTTAACTACAATAGATCAATCAGGTTTTGAAATTGGAAAAATAGCAGCCGATTTAATATTGTCGCAAATTAATAATAAGTCTAGAAAGCCTATACCGAAAACCATTATACTAAAACCAACCCTAATAAAACGTAATTCTTCAAAAAAAATAAGCAATTAGTCTAACTAAAATAATTAAAAATGTTTTTTGAATTAAATATAATTATAAAGAAAAGTATTTTAAGTCTCTTGGTTATTCTTTTAATAGGGTGTCAACCTCAAAAAAATACAGAGAATAATTTATCCACTAAAAAACCCAACGTACTTATTATTTACCCAGACCAATTAAGACGTTATAGTGCCGGATTTTGGTCTGAAGATCCCTATAAAAATCACGTAATAGGAAAGCCTGACCCAATTGTAACTCCAAACATTGATAAATTAGCAAAAAACGGTGTTGTATTCACTCAAGCCATTAGCAATTATCCTTTATGTAGTCCTAACCGTGGAATGCTACTATCTGGTATGTACCCTGAACAAAATGGTATTTGGAATAATTGTAGAAAAGATAGAGATGATAGTTTGAAAGATGAAATTTCTACAATTACAGATTTGTTTTATAACGCAGGATATAATACATCATATTTTGGAAAATGTCATTGGTTGAAAACAGAACCTCTATTTGATGGAAAAGGAAATTATGTAGGTACTAATAAGGCTCCAGGAGGAAATTATGTGAATTCATACGATACTTACGTCCCAGCTGGTGCCGCAAGACATAATATTGAATATTTTTTTCAATCTCTTAAAGATGAACACTATAATCCACATGTTTATTCGAATGATCCAAATACAATAGAAGGAAAAAAAGATGGTGAACTTTTTTTGCCTAAAGTTTATTCTCCCAAAATTGAAGCTGAAAAAATTGTAGATTATCTTCAGAATAATAATACTCAAAGAGATTCAACTAAACCTTTTTGTATGATTTGGGCATTAAATCCTCCACACAATCCTTGGGACGATAAAAATACAGAGATGGAGGTTTTAAGAAAGTATTATGATTCTGATAAGTATCCTAAAATTGATACTTCATTAGTAGTTCGTAAAAATGCTGATTTAAAGGCTGCTCAATATGCGCGTAACTATTTTGCGGCTGTTTCAAGTGCGGATACCTATATTGGAATTGTATTGAATGAACTAAAAACAATGGGTGCTCTAGACAATACTATAGTTATCTTAACTTCTGACCATGGAGAGATGCTGGGTAGTCATGGGTTGCAGGGTAAAAACGTGCTTGAAATGGAAGCAATTGCAGTACCTTTTATTGTTCACTGGCCAAATAGAGTTAAAGCTAACATAAACGATATACTTTTAAGTGCTACTGATATTTTACCAACAACAATGGGTTTAGCAGGATTAGATGACAAGATACCTTCTGAAGTGCAAGGAACCAATTTTGCAAATTCAATTCTAAATCCTTCCTTTAATGATGACAACAGAAGTGATGCTGTACTTTTAATGCTTAACAACTCGAGAGGTGTTTTAACAAAAAGATATACCTTATGCGTTCAAGAAGAAATGAATAAAGGAGCAAAAGAAGAATTATATTTAATTAATTCTTTTGTATATGATAACCTTAAAGATCCATATCAGCTAAATAAAATTAGTTTAAATGAAAAACCAAAGGTGGCTAAAGAACTTCTAACTAAGTTAGGTAAATTACTGCAAAAGGCGAATGATCCTTGGTTTCAAAAAAGGAAGCATGATACTATTATTCTATACCCAAAACAATAATTTTTTTTGAGACTTTTATGCTAAAAAAGCATCTATTATAGAATCTACTTAGTTTTTTTTAAGCTAGCCATATTTAAGTATCTCTATTTTAGAATTACTAACACATGTTTTAAATTTAAAATTTGTAACTACCTGGTATTTAAATATTAGATTAAATGGGTTCTCATTAATAATAATAATTTTTTTAAAATGTGTGCGCGCACATTTTTTTGATTTTTTATGGCTATATAAAAAAAATGTAATATATTCGTTTGGTATTACAATCGATTGTATTTAAAAAAGCATTTTTTTTAATCATTAATACAATCGATTGTATTTTAACTAACAAATTAACTAATATTTTAAATTATGAAGAAACAGTATTTCAAATGGATGTTCTCCTTGGCTCTCCTATGTTGTAGTTTTACAATGCAGAGTCAAGAAATTACTATTGCAGGTAAGGTTACATCAGCAAGTGATGGAGAGCCATTGCCCGGAGTAAATGTAATCAATTTGGGAACAAAAAATGGTTCCACAACAGGATTTGAAGGAGACTATTCCATCAAAGCCAAAAAAGGAGATGTTTTAGAATTTTCATACATAGGAATGAAAACAGTCGCCATTTCTGTAAATGAAAAAACAATTATTAATGTTCTTTTACAAGAAGATGCCTCTGAGTTAGACGAGGTTATAGTTGTAGGGTATGGTAAACAAAGAAAAATAGACATTACAGGGTCTGTTTCTTCCATATCGTCAAAAGAAATTACAAGAGCGCCTGCGGCTAATTTAGCGAATTCTTTAGCAGGTAAACTTACGGGAGTTATTTCAACTCAAAGAAGTGGTCAACCTGGGTTTGATAGCCCTTCATTTCTTATTAGAGGTGCTAGTTCTTTTGGAGATAATTCTCCATTAATATTAGTAGATGGTATTGTGAGATCTTTTAGTAGAGTTAATCCAAATGAAATTGCAAACGTAACCATACTTAAAGATGCTGCATCAACTGCAGTATATGGTGCAAGAGCTGCAAATGGTGTAATTTTAATTACAACCAAGCGTGGGTCAAGTAATCAAAGTAGTTTTGAATATACAAGTACTTATAGTTGGCAAACCCCTACAATTAGACCTGAATTTATGAATTCAGGAGAGTATTCTGAATATATAAATATAGCACGATTAAATGATGGAGACAATCCAAAATACACACCTGAAGAAGTTCAAGCATTTAAAAATGGAACTGCACCAAATACTGATTGGTGGGATGAAACGGTAAATGGTAAAGGTATAACAGAACAACATAATTTATCTGTAAATGGCGGTAATGAAAAAACCAAATATTTCTTATCTTTTGGGTATTTAAATCAAGAAGGTTTACTAAAAACATCAAATTTTAATACTTATAGTGTAAGATCTAATATTGATAATAAAATATCTGATAGAGTAACTTTGTCCGTAGATTTAGCAGGTAGAAAAGAGAGTAGGTTGCAATCAGCTTTAGGACCAGCTGAAGTATTTAAACACATTGATCAAAGTTTACCTACAGTTCCAGCTACTTTTCCTGAAATTGGTGAGGGAGCATTAGGTTGGAATGGTTTAAACGGATCTCCAGTTGTAGATTCTGATTATTCCGGGAAAGATACTAGAGTTTATAATATATTTCAAAGTAATTTTAAATTAAAATACGATTTCGAAAAAATAGATGGACTTTCTGCAACGGGTATGTTTTCATATGACCATACTTCAAGAGAAAATAAAAAATTCATACTTCCGTACACTTACTATTCACAAGATAGAGTAACTGGAGTAATAAGTGCTCATGAAAGTCGCCCTAAAATTGAACTTGATGAATCTAGAAATAAAACTATTCAAAAAACGTTACGTTTTAGTTTAAATTATGATAAAGCTTGGGGAGACCATAATATAAGTGCATTAGCTTTATATGAGCAGACCGAAGGGGAGTATGATTATATCAGCGCTTATAGAGATGGTTTTATATCTCCATCAATAGATCAAATATTTGCAGGAGGTTTGGATAACCTTAAAAATGGTGGTTCAGCCAGTATTAACGCGCGTAAAGGATATGTTGGAAGAGTAAACTATAATTATGCGGGTAAATATTTATTGCAAGCCAATGCTCGTTACGATGCCTCTTTTAATTTTCATAAAGATAAAAGATGGGGAGTATTTCCAGCATTTTCAGCAGGTTGGGTGATTTCTAAAGAAGATTTTCTTACAAATGTAGACTTTATTGATAATTTAAAACTTAGAGCATCTTGGGGGCAAGTAGGTAATGATAGAGTACCTCAATTTCAATTCTTATCAGGATTTAAGTTTAACGGAGGGTATGTGATTGGAAATGGGTATCAAAAAGGAATTTTTGATAATAAACCGCCAAATGTTCTAATCACTTGGGAAACTGCAACCTCTACAAATATAGGATTTGATTTTAGTTTATTTAATGGACAACTTACTGGAGAGTTTGATTATTTCACAAAAAGAACAAAAGATATTTTAAGACCAAATACAGCTGCTACTCCTAGTACTTTTGGATCTAGTTTACCAGATGAAAACTTCGCTGTTGTTGATAATCATGGTATTGAGTTGGTTTTAGGACACAGAAAGTCTGTAGGAGATTTTAGTTATAACTTAAATCTAAATGGAACTTTTGTAACAAGTGAGGTAATTGATATGAGAGAACCAGAAGATGTTGAAGATAGAATACGTAAAACTGGTAGACCATTTAGCCAACGTTATGGATTAATTGCTGAAGGTTTATTCCAGTCACAAAGTGAAATTGATAATTGGGCAGACCAAGATGGAAATTCAAATAAATCAATACAACCAGGAGATATAAGATATAGAGATATTAATGATGATGGTGTTGTTGATGGTTTTGATGTAACTCATATTGGAAAAAGTGAAACACCAGAATTAATTTATGGATTTAACGCAGGAGCTAGCTATAAAGGTTTTGATTTAAACCTGATGTTCCAAGGCGCTAGTCGTTTTCAACGATATGTTTTTGTAGATCCATTCGCTTTAGAATCAAATAGTGAAAAAATATTGAAAGATTCTTGGTCTCCTGAAAATACAGATGCTGCTTATCCGAGGCTTTCAATTGGACAAACAAATAATAATGCAAAAGGCTCAACATTTTGGCTAAAAGATGCTTCTTATTTAAGGTTAAAAAATATAGAATTAGCTTATACACTCCCTGAAATAGAGTCAATAACTGATTTAGGAATTAATAAGTTAAGATTTTATTTATCTGGATCAAATTTACTGACATTTAGTAAAATTAAAAATAGAGACCCAGAAGGTCCTTCAGGTAGAGTTACTTTCTATCCTCAAACTAAAAGTCTTTTAGTAGGAGTAAATGTTCAATTTTAAAATAAAACAATTATGAAAAAATATTTAATTATTACAGCTTTTCTAGTCTCTTTAGTTGGATGTAGTGAAGACTTTTTAGACAAAGAGCCATTAGATGTTATATCTAGTAAATCTGTATTTGAAGATGAATCACTTACAGAAGCTTATCTTTATAAATTATATGATTATTTACCTTCTGGTTATGGAGATACAGGATATGGGAAAGAGTATTTATTATCTTCTATTGTTGACGAATCTAGAACTAAAAGTGGATGGATTGCTTCTAATACAACAATAGTTCCTGGATTTATTAGCCCTACAAACAACCCGATTGGAATTTGGGGGAAATCTTACGAAGGTATTAGAAGAGCCAATAATATTGTTAATTCTTTAGAAACATCATCTTTAGATAATAATTTTAAGACTCGTATTAGCGCAGAAGCTAGATATTTAAGAGCTTGGTTGTATTTTGATTTAACAAGACGTTATGGAGATGTACCGCTAATTACAGTAGTTCAAAACTTAGATGATGATTTATTGGTGTCCCAAACCTCAAGAGCTGATATCTATGCTTTTATAGATACAGAACTTGAATCAATTACAGAAAATTTACCATTAAAATCAGATATACCATCAAATGAGTATGGTAGAATTAATAGAGAAACAGCTTGGGCTCTAAGTAGCCGTGCAAATTTATATGCTAGAAACTATCCAAAAGCTGCAGCTTCAGCTAAAAAAGTAATGAATAGTCCAAGTGGATTTACTTTAAATAATAACATAGATGAATTATTTCAATCAGATAGAGGTGATAGCGAGGTAATATTTGAAGTCTTATATGCTAAACCTTTTAAAGGCCATGATTTTGATAGGTATAATTTACCTCCAAGTTTAAGAAGTGACTGGGGTTCTCAAACTAACCCTGTACAAGAATTGGTAGATGATTATGAAATGGCTGCTACAGGTTTACCAATAACTGACCCAGCGTCTGGTTACGATCCAACGCAACCTTTTGTAGGTAGAGATAAAAGATTTTATGCAACTATAGTTTATAATGGAGCTACCTTAAAGGGTAAAGAAATTGATATTGTTTATCCTGATGGTGAAGATGCTTTATTAAAATCTGGTTTACACACAATTACAGGTTACTATATTAAGAAGTATATTGATGAATCACTTCCTTTTGGACCAGCTTTTGGTGACAGCAAAATTAGTTGGAAAGAATTTAGATTGGGTGAAATATTATTAAATTATGCTGAAGCTCAAAATGAAGCTTCTGGTCCAGATGCAACTGTTTACGAAGCGTTAAATGAAGTTAGAATGAGGGCTGGATTACCTAACCTGCCTGCAGGTTTATCAAAATCTGAAATGACAGAGCGTATTAGACAAGAAAGAAGAGTCGAATTAGCGTTTGAAAATCATCGTTATTTTGACTTAATTAGATGGGGAATTGCAGAGCAAGTGCTTCATGATAAGTATTTTCATGGTATGAAAATAACGCGTGATGGCTCGGGAGGTCTTATATATGACCCTACTTTTGAAGTAAATAATAGACCTAAACAAATATTTTTACCAAAACATAATCTATTCCCAATTCCTCAAGGTGAAATTGAAAAGAATTCTAATTTAGAACAAAACCCAGGATATTAATTTAAGATTATATTATTTGAGTTAGTATGATTGAGTTAAGCACTTTGGATTCTTTTGTAATCCAAGGTGTTTTTTTTTAATTCATAATTTTTTAGAACAACTAAAGATTATTGCTTGTATAGTGTGTTTCAAAGTTTATGCTTTTCATGTTAAAGTTGGTTTTATTAACAACAAGAACTGCATAAACCAGTAATAAAACCATTAAAACCTTTAAAAGTATAACTTACAGGTAAAGAAATTTCAATTTCATTATTTAAACATTCTACTTTTCCACATGCCAAGCAGCGGAAGTGAAAGTGATTGTGAGAATGATTATTTTCAGTGATTGTACAATTGTTGCAAAGAGCAAAATATTGCTTGCCATCATCTCCAATTATTTTATGTACTTTACCATCTTCACAAAATCTATTTAAAACACGGTAAACAGTTGCTCTATCAATATTAGGATCAATCATGTCTTTTAACATCTCATGACTTAATGCGTAACCAGCTCTTTTTAAAGCTGTTAGTATTTCTGTTTTTGATTTTGTATTTCGTCTTTTCATTTATTGCGACTTTATTGCAATAATTTATTGCAATTATGTTGCAATAATACAAGTAATTATTATTTTTGCCAAAAAAAGCTTCCATAACAGAGCGTGATAATATTTATAAAAATTTTAAATGATGAAAATTAAAACTCCAACTCTTGACCTAATTGCCTTAACTAGTTCTTTAATTTGTGCCATACATTGTGCATCTATACCAATATTGCTTTCATTTTCAACTTTAAGTAGTTTACATTTTTTGGGGAACCATTATGTTGAGTGGATTTTTATAAGTTTTGGTATTGTGTTTGTTTTTATTTCACTTTTGCCTAGTTATAAAAAATATCACCATAAAACTAAACCCTTAATTTTTGCTGTAATAGGTTTTGGATTTATTGCACTAGGTAGGTTGGATTTTTATGAGTTATGGGAAGTAATTAATACAGTAATAGGTGCTGTTATAGTATCTGTAGCTCATTATCTAAACTGGAAGCTTTTATCAATTACTAGAAATCATGAGCACTAAATATTTAGTTTTTTAATTCTACTAATAACTGTTTTTATAATTTTTTCATGAAAGAATATCGTCAAAGAAATAATATTGCATATATGTTTTTAGCACTTTTTATTGCAATTAAAGTGTCTGGACTTCATGTATTTTTTCATATAGACGATAAAGATCATATAGAAAACTGTGAACTCTGGTGATTATAATTTAATACATAGTTTAACTCCAAGCATAACAAACGATAGTCAAAGTATTATAACAGAACGCTTCGAAATTATTCTTAAAGAAAATATAATAAAAGATTATTGTTTTTTTTGTAATAAAGCAATTGTTATAACTCAGCTTTTTTCTAGACCCCCTCCTTTTTTATAATAAGTTTCAGTATAGATTTATAGTTAATCTAGAGTTTTTTAATACTAAGATAATGTTCATATAAAGGTTCTTTTATAAGAGGCTAATATTTGTGTATTAAGATTATAACTCTTTGCTATAAATTTTTCTATTAGGTAAAAATCCTTACTACAGGATATTTTTTAAATCTTATTAGTATCAAAAAGATGATATATAAAATACTGAGCTTTTGGCTATGTTTTAGTTTTTGCTCAACAACATTTGCACAACAAACTTTAAAAATAAATGGGTTTGTTGTAGATGCCTCAACCTTAGAACCTATTGAAGGAGCTAATATTATAGGTAATAATTTATTTGCAGTCACTACTTCATCAGGAGACTTTAACATAAAAAATGTTACTCAAGGTAATTACACTTTTGAAGTAAGTCATATTGGATATATTCCAGAAATTATAACTGTTCAGGTAACCTCAAGCTTGCAAAAAATTAAAATAGAGCTTAAAGAAAAGGCGACGAATCTTGATGAAATTGTAATTTTTTCAAAATCCAAAAAAAATAAAATGAGAGAAGTTTCTACAGTATTAGTAGAAGTTTCTGAAGAGTTTCTTAATAAAAACAGGGGAAACAGCTTAATGCAAACCCTAAAAAAAATACCAGGTGTAAGTACTATAAATATTGGCTCTGGTCAATCTAAACCTGTTATAAGAGGATTGGGGTTTAATAGGGTTTCAGTTGTACAAAATGGAGTTAAACATGAAGCGCAACAATGGGGTAATGATCACGGGTTAGAAATTGATCAATACGGTATTGAAAATATTCAAATAATTAAAGGACCAGCATCATTGTTATATGGTTCGGATGCTATAGCTGGTGTAGTAAATATTAAGCCATCAAAAATTCCTCTCATAAATTCATTTAAAGGAGAAGTAAATTTATTAGGTGAAAGTAATAATGAACTATTAGGGTTTTCTATAGGTTTAAAAGCTAGAAAAGATAAGTGGTATTATGGATCTCGTTTAACCTTAAGAAATTATGGAGATTATAAAGTCCCCACTGATAGGATAAAGTATGACAATTATATTTTTGAATTGAATGATAGGTATTTAAGGAATACTGCAGGAAAAGAAACTAATTTAAGTTTTAACATTGGTTATACTGATAACAAAGTAAAATCTGAAACTTTTATTAGCAATGTAAATGCAAAGAATGGCTTTTTTGCAAATGCTCATGGGTTAGAAGTTAGAACATCTAAAATAGATTATGATCGTTCAAATAGAGATATTCAGCTTCCTTTTCATAAGGTCAATCATTTTAAAATTACCAATAATACATCCATTATTAGCGGGCAGCATACTTTTTATGTTGATTTAGGTTATCAAAACAATATTAGAGAAGAGTATGCAGAACCAGTACCTCACGGATATATGCCTAAACCTTCATCTACTAAAGAGCGAGAATTTAATAAAAATACTTACACTTTAAATGTGAGAGACTCTTTTAAACCCAACAATTATAATACAATTGTGGGGGGATTAAATTTGGAACTTCAAGATAATTCTATTGGAGGATGGGGGTTTTTAATACCTAAATACAAGCGACTTACAGCAGGTGTATTTGCTTGCAACCAATTAAAAATTAATTCAAGATTGCATTTTCAAGCAGGGTTACGCTATGATTACGGATTTATAGACACTAAACCTTATTTTGATTGGTATCCTTCTATTATAAAAAACAATACAACAACGTCTTATGTTTATTTACAAAGATCTCAGGATAAATTGTTAAATTTTGAGAACTTTAGTGCATCTACAGGGGTAAGCTATATTAGAGAAAATACGACTTATAAAATAAACTTAGGAAAGAGTTTTAGGGTGCCTTTGGCTAATGAATTAGCTTCTGATGGTGTTAATTATCACATGTACAGATATGAAAAAGGAAATCTGAATTTAAAAGCAGAAGAGTCTTATCAATTAGATATTGATGTTGATCATAACTCAAAGCTCTTCAATTTAGGATTAAGTCCTTTTGTAAATTTTTTCAACAATTATATCTATTTAAACCCAACACCAAATTATTATGAAACCCTACAAATTTATCAATACACTCAAAGTAAAGTGTTTAGGGTAGGTGGAGAAATAAAACTGAGTACCACTTTGACTGAAAATATAGAGCTTAAAGCATCTGGAGAATATGTTTTTTCAAAACAAACAAGTGGTGAAAAAAAAGAATTTACGCTACCCTTTTCACCGCCATTATCAGGATTATTCGTAGTTAATTTTAAGGTAAAAGACTTTTTTATTTTTAAAAAACCAACAGTAATTTCCAATTATAGAATAACAGCTGCACAAGATGATATAGTACCTCCAGAAGAAAAAACAAAAGGATATCAAGTTCTACATATGTATTTTTTGGCTGAAATGAATTTTTTAAAACAAGAATTACCAGTAGAGATGAAGTTAAAGCTTGATAATGTGTTTAATACAAAATATTACAATCATACAAGTTTTTACAGATTAATAGATGTTCCAGAAGCTGGTAGAAATATATCTGTATCGTTAACAATACCATTTTAAATATAATTAAATACAAACAATAATAATTAAGAACAAACATTATGAAATTAAAATTTAAACTTTTAGCAATCATTGTCTTTTTAGGAATCTTTTTACACTCTTGTGATAATAATGATGACACATTAGATTATGGAACCGATATTAATCCTGAAAGGTTTGAAAATATCGAAATTGGAAATGGAGATTTTAAAGTCCCGCAATTTAATACTGACCTACATATTCAATTTGATTATAATGGAAAAAGTAAGGTAAAAAAAATGTATTTTGATATTAACCCTATAGATGTAAGTGAACCAGCTTCTAATGAGGGTAAATGGACAGTTACCAACTATTTGGTGCCAGAAAAATATTATAAAGAGCAAATTAATCCTCATGTACATCATCACGTATATTTTGATCCAAACAATAAACATTTCCCTTTGCTTAGACCTTCTAAAGGAATCTATAGTTTAAAAATTACTGTGGTAGAGGAAGGTAATTCTGAAAGCGTTATAACAAAGGAATTTGAAATTGTTAAAAAATTCTCAGATGTTGAAATAGGACATGATAATCAAATTGAGTATGGAAATAATGAGCTTCATACAGAATTTACATATGATGGTGGTAATAATACTATTAGTGAAATTAAGTACGAACTTTGGTTTGAAGAGTGGAGAAATGATAAAAACGTTCCTGTAGGTAGTTGGGATAAAGAATTAATAGTACTTCCAAAAGAGTTATATGAAAACAAAAAAGATCCTAATATTCATTATCATTTACCCATTAATCCAGAATTTCCAATTGGTGGTTATTGGCTTAACATTTATGTAAAAGAATCTGGTGAAAATGAAGATTTTAAATTATCAATCCCATTTAGTATTGTAGAATAAAAAATTAAAAAAATGAAATTAATACTAAAGTATATTTCCTTATTATTTTTAATCCTATATGTTACTTCATGTTCTAATGAAGATAGTGTTAATAAAGATGAGGAAAAGCCAACTATAAGTTTAAATTATTCTGAAGGGTTTCCAAACTCTTGTACAGAACTTGTAAAAGGAGAAACTTATAATTTTAAAGCAAAAGTAACCGACAATATAGAACTAGCTTCTTATAGTTTAGATATTCATCATAATTTTGATCACCATACACACGATGATCAAGGAACTCAATGTCAATTGAGTTCAACAAAATTAGCCATAAATCCATTAATTTTTATGGAAAATTATTCCATAGAAAATGGATTAACAAGTTTTGAAATAAATATTACTCTAACAATTCCTGATGATATAGACGCAGGAGATTATCATTGTCAATATTCTGTTACAGATAAAATAGGTTGGCAATCTAGAACATCAGTTGATATAAAGATTATTGAAAGCAACTAAAAAGCTCCCCCTTTCTCATATGGCAAAGGGGGTTTTTTTAATGTTTTTTTGAAAGAGGACGTTTAAATATACTCAATTCATAACTATAACTCCTAAAATATTTAATAGAGAAAATTGGAAAGATAAATAGTTTATAAGTTAAATAATTCCAAAAATATTAAATACGATTGTCTAATAGATAAGATGGGTTATTTTGTGAAAATAAATGTAATTATTAAAATTCTATAAATAAAGGGCTTGTGAGGTGAGGTGTAATAGTGGAGACGCCGGAAGATTAGCGGGTTCACATTAATAATTGCCCTAATACTACAAAAAGGGTAAGGTAGTCAACAAAATCAATGCATCACCTTGTATTTTGAGTAATCTATTTATTGAATAGTATTTAATACAATTTAACGATATGTATAGAATGCTGACTAAATGCTGACTAAACTTTGGTCAGTAACCAAATAACATATAATTTTATTAATCTAAATCCTAGCAGATGGCAACAATTAAATATTTACTGCAAAGTAAATCAGATAGTGCACCAATTTATTTAAGATTATCTATTGATAGAACTACATCATATAAGAGGAAAATTGGACAAACCATTGACTCAAAAGATTGGAGTGGGAGAACAGGGTTACCGAAACAAAACAATACCGATAACAAGGGATTATTAACTAAGTTAAAGAATTTATCTGCTGTAATTCTGAAAAATCTTAACGAAGGTAACAGTTCTGGAGAAATTATTTCGGGTGATTGGTTGCAGCAAAAAATTGATATTCATTTTAAAAGAATTGTTCTCAATGAATTAGATTATTTAACTGTTTATGGAGATAATTTTGTAAAAGAACTAAATTATAGGGTTTCTCAAGATAATAAAAAGGGAGTTTCATTATCAACAAAAAAGAAGTATCAGACAATAGTTAACAAGCTAAAGAATTTTGAAAAGATCAGAGGGAAGAAACTTTTAGTTACCGATGTTGATTTAAAATTTCATAAGGAATTTATGAAGTATTTGAGTGAGGTTGATAAGCTTTCGGATAATACAGTAGGAAGATATCTTAAGGTTGTAAAAACGATATGTTTAGATGCTCAACGGAATGGTATAAGAATAAGTGATCAAATATCCCACTTTAAGGGTTTTACAGTGAAATCACCAATTGTTACGTTGACTTTTGATGAAATTGAAATTATTAAAAAGAAAGAATTTATAAATGAAAATCATAAGATAGCTAGAGACTGGCTTTTGATTGGCTGTTATACAGGGCAGCGAGTATCCGATTTAATGAGAATGAATAAAAATATGATTCAACGTATTCAGAATTTTGAGTTTATAGTTTTGACACAAACTAAAACAAATAAATTAGTTCAAATACCAATTCATCAAGAAGTGAAAAATGTTTTAAATAAACGTAAAGGGGAATTTCCTCCATTGTTTAATAATTTATTGGAAACAAATAATGTTTTGTTTAATAGATACCTAAAGCAGCTTTGTGAAATTGCAGAGATTAATGAAGTGGTAGAAGGAAATAAATACAATTCAGAAACCGATAGATATGAAAGTGGAAAATACGAAAAGTATAAATTGATTTCATCTCATATATGTAGGAGAAGTTTTGCGAGTAACTTTTATGCGAATAGAAAATATCCTACCCCGCTACTTATGAATATAACAGCTCACAGCACAGAGAAAATGTTTTTAGAGTACATTGGGAAGAAACCAATTGATTATGGATTGCAGTTGGCTGAAATTTGGTCAAAAGAAGCTGTTAAAGGAAGTGACGAGGTAAGTGTTCAATTAGTATCAAACAATTTAAAAGTAATTGAATGATGGAATATATTCAACTAAACAAATTCATTGACTTATTAAAATATCAATTAATAGATGATAATACATTTTGTGATTTTTTAGAGGATTTAAATAATCTAATTCAAGAATTGAAAAAAGAAATTAAGGTCAATTGGAATCAGGCTAAAAACAAAGATTATAGACGTTATGCGAATGAGGAAATAATCACTTTGCAAAAATTTTTTGAAGATCCTGCTCTTAAAGTTACGCGTGAAATGATAAGCAAATATTTTTTTAATACAAATACAAAATATTATAGAATTGATGATATTTTGAAAATGCATAAAGAAACAAAATTATATGAAGATTTGTCTTTTCCTCATATGAGAGCAAATGATCAAAGGCTATTAGAATATTATTATGATATTCAAAGAGATTTTTTAGGATTTACTAAGTCATATTTTATTACAGAAATAATTAAATGTTTTAAATTTTATATGGAAAAAGTAAAAGAGGAAGATTTTCCTGATTTTTTTAAAAGTCTTGATGATTATAAGAAGTTTGAAATTTATGTAAAGAAAGAAATTATTACACCACTTGCTGATTTAAGTTATCTTTTTCAGCGTATGTTGAGAGAAGATAAAATTATTAAAATACCTCATAAGAAGTTTATGTTTTGGTTAAAAGAAAGTGATTTTATAAAAGAAAAGCAGTTTGATGAGTTACTAAAAAACGGCTGTTTATTGACTGAATCGAAGTCTAAATCTGAAGAAAGAATTAATAAGTATAACAATATTTTCTTTTAAAGTATTCATAATTCAATTCACTTCCGATTTATCGGAAAAAACTGCCATTAATCGGAATAGAATACTGTTGAGATTTGCAGAAGGTTTAACAATTAAAACTTTCGATAATGAAAACTATTCAATTTATTCAAGTAACTCCAGAGCAACTACAAGATGGTATTATTAAAGCCATCAACTCTAAGATAGAGGATTTAAAAAAGAATTTCAAGCCAAAAGAACCAGAAGAGTATCTCACACGTAATGAAGTAGCTCAGATGTTTAAAATTGACCTTAGTAGTGTTCATAACTGGACCAAGAAAGGGAAATTAAAAAGCTATGGTATTTCTGGTTCAGGAAGAATTTATTATAAGAGGAGTGAATTAGAGAATTTATTAATTCAAATAAATGCAAATTGATGGGCTATAAAAAGGAAGAGTCCATTAATTTAAAAGGAAGAGGCTTTATAAAACGAAGTTTGAAAAATAACATTGAATTATCTTCTGAAATTTCTTTAGACAATAGTTTATCAATTCTTCAAAAGTTTGTAGGAAGAGGTGAAGTAAAAGGTTTCAAATTTACTCAATTGATAAAGACTAATAAGGCTTTTTTGTACAAAGTGGATTCAGGTAATTCTATTTACTTTGAAGTCTTTAAAATGAAGCTAAATAAGAGATGTGAAAATATTTCATATCCTACCTCAAAAGCTTTTGGTATATGGGCCTGGACATATATGACATTGGAATTAGCGATTGATAAATTTAATAAATTGGATTCAGATGATGGATTATCTTAAACTTTCAACTACAGATTTTGATCATAAAGCTCTGTTGCGTCATCCATCATTGAATTTTAGTGGATGGACAGATTTAGAGACATCTGAAATACATTCAAATAAATATGGTAATAAGAAGTATGTGAGCTATTTAAAGAATTTAAAAATTGTTGTGTATGAAAACTCTTGTGGTAAATTTACTTTGTGTGTTTTGGGGAGTATACATAAGTTTTTTAATAATGGGAAGCATAATTTTAATGATTATTTCCTTAAGGATATAATAATAACAATTGATAAGTTAGGAAAGTTGTTATTCTTTAATGCTGAGAATTGTAGAATTCATAATATTGAAATAGGTTTTAATATAAGCCCGATGGTTAAAACTAAAACTATACTAAAAGGTTTATTATCACATAAAAATGTAAGATTTAAATCTTATTCAATACCTGGGGCTGAACTTTTCGAAGTGATACATAATAATTATATTATAAAAGTATATGATAAAGCAAAGCAGTATAGATCTATGGGCTATGATCTTCCAGATGATATAATACGAATTGAGTTGAAGTATAAAAAAATGGCAGATTTGATTACCTTATTAAATAGTAAAAAAATTATTAATAGAGATTTTATAGTTCTTAGTGATCTTAAAAATATTAGTGTTTTAGTAGCTTTTGGAGAGTTAGTAATTAAAATTTGGAATGAAATATTATTTTATGATTTCACTATCAATAAAAAGTTTTTGTCAGAATCAATTCAAAGAAAGCTTGATGTTTGGCAAAATATAAATCAATGGGAAAGCTTCAATAAGCAGAAAAGATTGAAACAAAAGAAGATTTTAAAAGAAGTTATTAAAAAACATTCCCAGCAATTACAACTTCAGATATCTAACTTAATTAATGAAAAGCTTGATACACTTCTCCAAAAAGAGTTACAAATTAACCACATCGTTGATTATAAAATAGATGACCAATTAACCACTGATATTGACCAAATAGATTATGAGGAAGGGTTACCAATTAACACTATATTTAGAAAGGAAGATGGTATCCAAAAAGAAATTGGAATTCCTATGAAATTAAATGAATTGAATAATAATGAGAATAAATTAAAAGAATTACCAAATAGTAAAATTGTTAAAAAAACAATTCCTATCAAAATAGGTGTACTAAAGGCTCCTCTAACCGAATGTATGAATGAAGAATCTGAATTCTATTCTGGCCCATATTAAATAATAAAAAAGAATTTATAATATATTTGACAATTAGAAGTCTGATACAGTCACTTTAATAGTGTTTGGTAATCCCAGTGTCAAATTACTGTAAAAATTCAAAAAACCTTAAATCGTCGTGTAAAAAACGGTAAATACAAATTATTTTCTAAAGCTTAAGATAGTTTAGGTTCTATATTCTTAAATTCAAATAAGTCTTTGATAGGAATATCTATAGAGTTGGTAATTATATTAAAATTTACATATCTAATAGCTTGAAAAAAGACGACAACTTCAATTCTCTTGATTCACAAATTTTACTAAGAGTATTTATAGGAATTCTATATCCTTCTTCTTTTAAAATTTTTCTTACAGTCTTTTCATCAATATTGTGATTAATTGCAAAACTTCGATTGGATTTACTTTCACTAATCCAATTTGAAGAAATATAATTACATATTCTTTTATTGATGTCAATCATACAACAAAAGAAGATTTTGTTTACATAAAAAGCGCGGACGAAGGGTCGCGACTCTGTGATTATTTATTATATTTGATGTTATAATTACTTTAAAATTGCTCATCACGTATTATTTGAAAATTTAACAAATGGGAACATTTATAACAATACTTATTATTCTTGGAATACTTGGAGGTATTATGTCACGATCTAAACCTACTATGCCTGTTGAGAGAAAAAACTTTCAGTCTTCAAGTCAATTCTCAGCTGAACATTACAGTAGTATACCTATTGAAATTAGGGATCTGATTGATGAAGAAAAATCTTTGGAATTGGCAGAGTTATTAGTGAAAATTGAAATAGATGGACATAATCAAAATCTAAATGTTCTTTTGAAAGCAATAAAGTATAGAAACTATGAATTAAGCAGATCTATTGAGATTATTAGACAAGATTTAAGAAAAAGAAATTATTTAAAATAAATATATGGCTACAGAAATAGTAAATTCAATTAAAAGACTTGATAAAAGAAGTTTTTCAGATTATAATTATTTAGTCACAGAAATAAATAGATCTATAACGGATTTAGCAAAACAAAATACAGATGCTTTTAGAAGTAATAAAAGTATGGATGATTATACTTTTAGGTCTAATACAATTGATTATGTAAAGAATGAGTACAATAAAAAATTAAGAGAATTTGTTAACGTTTTTTTATGGGCAGGTAATGAAGAATTAATTAGAAATGAATTATCAGTTAACCCAAATATTTTAAAAGAGATATCACAACAATCATATAAATATTTAGAACCTCTTATTGAGCAATCTATGAGTTCAGGTTTGAATGGGCCTTCAGGAATGCATACAGCTAAAGTGTGGCAAGATCATTTTAATAGAAATTATAATTCTGGATATTATTTAAAACCTAAAATTTCAAAACCTAAAGAAAAAAATGAAGGTTGCTTTGTTGCTACATTTGCTTATGAATCATATGAGCATAAGAACGTTGTTGTTTTAAGAAATTATAGAGATGAGGTTATGAATGATTCAGTTTTAGGCAAATCCTTTATAAACTTATACTATAAATATTCGCCTGGTCTAGTCCGGTTTCTAGATTTTATTAAGTTTCCAAAAGTGGTAATAAAATTTATTCTAGAAATAGTGATTTCAGTTATTTCAATCAAAAAATAATATTCAATTTTCATAATCGGAATTATGACAAATCAAATTATATTAAGTAGTAAGCAGAAATTTATCATTGAACAAATTCTTGATGAATTAAAATTTGCTCTTAAAAAAACATATTCTGAGGAGGATCTTTTTAAGTTGTCTTATCGAATTTTAAAAGAAAGTGGGAAGCAAACTTTTAATTCTAAAAAAGAAGCTCTTTCAAACCTAGTTGATACCGTTGGAACTTATTCGAGTAAAGCGTGTGATGTTTCAAAAGAAAAATATTCTAAGTATTGTAAAAACGGCTTTGAAAGTGAGTTTAAAAAGGATTTAGAATTTACAGCTAAAACTGTAAGAAATTCTCCGGAAAAGGTTTCTAGTTTTGCTTTGAGGGTTAAAGATAAATCATTAGGTTTTAAAAATGAATTTTTATTAAAATCTAAAGAAGAAAAAATTGAGATAATAGCAGCTTATACAATTGGTGTTTTAATTTATTTTGCAAGTGCTGGAGGGATAGACCACGAAGGTGGATTACCGGATTCCGATTTAAATTTAGGAGTTGGATTTCATAGGCATATTTTAAGTCACTCTATTGTATTAGGTTTTGTAGTCGAATTTATTATGCGTAGTGGAATAGAACTATTCAACGCTACCCATAAAAATCTTCCAGATTTTCACCATTCTTTTTGGGATAAATCTAATAGTTTTATTAATGAGCATAAAGGTAAAGCAGTCGGATTTATGTGGTTAGGTATTGGTACACATTTAATAAAAGATGCAGGGGTTTTTGGATATGGTGTTAAAGCATATACAGGACTACCATTTGAAATGTCTATGGCAGGACATCAAGGTTTATTTATGGCAAATGGTGTTGCATCAGCTATGGCTTCTTATAGTGAATTAAAGAAGTAACCTATATCGAAAGCATTTACTTATCTCAAATAAAAAATTTTTCAAAAAAAATAAAAATTTCTATTCTCATTTAGCTATAAAGAAATCAAGCCCACCTGTTATTAAGTTTTCCGCATACGGGGGATACATTTAAAAACTCAAAAAAGAGAGTCTTTTTTTAAATTATCTAATCACTTTGTTTTCTGTTTATGTTCAAAGGCTAGCTAAGCAATTGATGTTATCAAACATTAACACTAAATGTATTACTACTGTATCTTAGTAGTTTTTGACTACCCTTCTAAATCTAAAACAATTATAAAACAACACTAATAGCTGTTACTCAATTTATTCTATACTTTTTAAATCAATAGAAAGAACTAAAAATATCTATTCCTTGTATAGTAATTTATGTTTAATCATTTCGAAATGGAGTTAAAACATCAAAGTTTTGAAATTAATGACTGGAAAATCAACTCAACTTTTAGTCATTAAAAATAACTAATAAGCAATCTTTTATTAATTAACAAAATCCTGGAAACAGGTGTAATCCTATGGAAACAAAACAGATTTTGGTTCTACTAACTAACAAAGGCTATGTAGCCATAGAAGGAAATCAAATCTTTGATTTATGGAAAAACAAATCATTGAAATTAATTTATGAAGAATTAAGAAAGAGGTATCCAACTTACAAGGTTCACTTATGCAGTATGAATCAAATAAAATATCAGAAAGCAGTTGAGGTATCTATGCAATATTTGAAAGATGACAATAAATTAAATAAACAGAGTATTAATCTTAAATATCATAATAAAATGAAACATTCAACATTTAATACAGAAACAGCTAAAACATTAGCAAAAGTATCAGTGGGTTTTACAACTCAGAAATTAGCGGGAGCATTACATTTAACATTTCAAACTGGAGCAGATATGTTGCAATACAGTGCTAATACTATAGCAAACGGGGAGGCATCAATTTTATCCAATTTAAGGAACTACAACGAGTCTTTTGAAGATTTAGTTAAGATACGGAAAGAAAGAACCAAAGGTTACCAGGATGGTTTTATTAAGGCTCCAAGCAATATTTATAAATCAACTAAACTTTATGGAGCTTTACTTAAAGGCTTAATAGTTAAATCTAAAGCGAATCCAATAAATTTATAATTATGAGAAGAGCAACATTAAAACCAGAGATTGTTGAAATTTTAAAATGTAACAAATACATAAAACCAAAAAAGAAGAAGAAATTATTCAATAACAAGATACCCGAAGTTAAGCCCTTGCCTTTTAAAGCAGGGGCTTTTTTATTTACTGGACTTATTTTAGTAGGTGTGTCAATTGGATCCACAATTGGGACCTATGTATTTTTTGGAATAATAACTTTAGCAGGCTTAATAGCTTTGGTTGAGAGTAATAAATACATTAGATACTTAATTATAAAAAGTAATAGGCTAATAGATGTCCTTATTTTTGTAGTGACCTTATTTGCTACTATATCATTAGGGATTACTATCACGGCTACCCTAACATTTGCAGGACTTGGCTACTCTTTAGTCTATGGGCCTTATCTAAGATCAAGAAACAATAATTGATTTAATTTATTAATAAATATAAACCTTCAAAAGGGTGATACGATTAAGTATCACCCTTTTTTTAATTTTTAACATTATGAGACATACAATAGCAGAGGTGAAAATATCATATCACCCAAAACGATTAAAAGGAGCAGTTAAAATTACAAGTAGTGAATATGCAACTAAAGTCATTCGTGAGAATTGGAACCAAGGAACGTTAAACTTATATGAGGAGTTTAAAATATTGCTAATGAACAACAGTAATGAAGTATTAGGTCTAGCTCCATTATCAAGAGGAGGAATGACCGGAACTCTAGTAGATATGAGAATTCTTTTTGCAACAGTTATTAAATCTGGGGCGACTAGTATTATTACAGTTCATAACCATCCTTCAGGAAAATTAAAACCAAGTCAAGCTGATATTAATATTTATAATAAGATAAAAGATGCTGCAAAGCTATTGGATATTAATTATCTAGACAACTTGATAATAACCGAAGAGGGGAAGTACAGTTTTATAGACGAGGGGTATTAATTGTTTTTGGTAAGAACAATTTATTATTAATATTTAAAATGAAAATTATGTTAGTTACAAAATTCAAGGTATTTATTACTAGAAATGGAAATGGTGGCATTTCGTATATAAAAAACAAATGTATTTATAAAGTCATAGTGCCAAAAGAGGATAAAGTTCTTATAGGTATTTTTTATAAATACTATAATCAATTGGAGCGCCTTAAATTCAGATATTATGCAATTGCAAAATGGATAGCCAGAGATATAAGAAATGAAGGGTACGTTTTTAAAGCTTACTCAGGTTGTAAGCATTATATTAAACCAATTAAATATAATAGTTTATTAGAGAAAATTAATTTACAAAATAACAAGAGTGAAAACAAGAAATCCATTTTTCATAAAAGAAAGGATAGGGGTGTATCAAGCGATATTAACTTGATTAATTAATTTGATATTGTAAAAAGGTTAAACAATAAACAGGATGTGACTTAATTATTTTTCAATAAATTATTTACACTTTCATTATCATAAAGGTAGGCATTTCCCCTTTTTATAAAATGTAATTTTCCTTTATTTCGATAATGCATTAAATCACATCCTTTAATTTTTATTTTAGACTTAACATCTTTACTTGATATCCAAATTTTAGAGTCATTTTCTTCCATTTTCTATAGTATTATCTTTTATTAGTCGTTTAAAAATAAAATAATTACTTAAAAAAACACTAAATTTCCAATGTTAATATTTAATGTATAGTATTCAGGTTATTCTTTTGCCTATTTTACCATTTTACCTTAAATTTCGAAAAATTTCACTAATATTTTATGATTAAAATTAGAAGTAAAAAAGTTGAAGGGATTATCTCTGAAATTATTGACCAGTATGTATATGCGGATAAGTCTGATAGACCTTGGATTATAGGTTTTAGTGGAGGAAAAGATTCAACTGTATTGCTTACTTTGGTTTGGATTGCGCTACAACGGATAAGAGAAGAAATGCCCTATCCTTTTCAATTGAGAAGAAAAGTATATGTGGTTTGTAATGATACAATGGTTGAGAATCCAATTATTGCAAATTATGTGGAAGATGTATTGTCAATCATAAGTGAGTCAGCAAGAAATCAAGATTTACCAATTTTAGTTCAAAAAACAACTCCAAAACTTGAAGAAAGTTTTTGGGTGAATGTAATTGGTAAAGGCTATCCTGTTCCAAATAATGCATTCAGATGGTGTACTGATAAATTAAAAATTAGACCAACTTCCAATTTTTTATTGGAACAAATAGATGAAAAAGGAGAAGCAATTGTTTTATTAGGAACAAGATATGAAGAGAGTGCTACAAGAGAGCGTTCAATGAGAAAACATGAAGTTACTGGGAGTCGATTATCTAGGCATCAAACAACGGCAAATACTTATGTATATTCTCCTATAAGAGATTTGCAGTTAGAAGAAGTATGGTATATAATTAATACTGTAAAATCCCCTTGGGGCTTTGATAATTCTATTTTATTTAAAATATATTCTGATGCTAGTGCCGATGATTATGAATGCCCAACAGTAGTTGTAAATAAAGAACATAACTCTTGCGGTCAAAGTAGGTTTGGTTGTTGGACCTGTACAGTAGTTAAAACTGATAAATCAATGACAGCCCTAGTTGATAAAGGTCAAAATTGGATGGAACCTTTGTTAGGGTTTCGTAATAGATTGGTAGAGAATCGTAATTTATCTGAAAACAGATCTAATACACGTAGAAATGGTCAAGTAGCAATTAGAGAGGATGGAACTTTCAACGGTAATTATAATGCTAAATATAGATATCATATTTTAAAAGATTTGTTAACGGTTCAGAAAGAGGTTCAAAAAGAAAGACCCTATGTTACTTTAATTAATAATCAAGAATTAATCGCTATTCAAGTCATTTGGAACCGTGATGGTATTTTTGACTTCACAGTAGGAAAACTATATAAAGAAATATTCGATAAAGATATCAATACGAACAATATAAAATCTCTTGATGATACGGAAAGAAGAATATTAAGAGAAGTTTGTAAAGAAGATAAGGAGTATTACAATTTAATTGACAACTTAATTTCGCTGCAGGAAACAAAAACCTTAATGATCTCAAAATACGGCCTACATAATGATGTGGAAAAAAGAATTGAAGATTTTGTAAATGAAAATGAAATATGAAAATAGATAGAATAAAATTTCAAAATTTCAGGATTTACAAAGGTGAAAATGAAATTATTTTCTCACCTAAGCCAAATAAAAACATTAGCATTATTGCTGGTAAAAATGGTTTTGGGAAAACTACTTTTTTAACTTCATTAATTTGGGTCTTTTATGGAAAGATGATGAGTGAAGTAGAGGATAAATATAAAAAGGATATTAAAAATGCTGGAGGGTATGATAAATTCCTTAAAACATTATTAAACCGTGATGTAAAATCCAATCACGATACCAATGTTTCTTCTAAGTTTTCAGTGGAGGTTGAGTTAACAGACATTCTAATACCTTCAATACCATGTAAATCGGTTTTATTGAAAAGATCATATGATTTAAAAACTGAAACAGAAGAATTAAAAATATTTATTGATGGTCTTGAAAATGAATTAACCAAAGATGTTGGTTACGAAGTTTTTATTAATGATTTTATTTTACCCAGAGAGATTGCGAAATTTTTCTTTTTTGATGCTGAAAAAATAGTTTCGCTAGCAGAAGCACAATCAAAGGCGGAGTTAAGAAATTTAAGTAAAGCGTATTCTGAAGTTTTAGGAATTAAAAAATATGAAGATTTAAAAAAGAATCTTGAAACACTTTTAACAAAACTTAGACGCAGTGGAGCCTCTCCAACGCAGCAAACAAAATTAATTTCTTTAGTTGATAATGAGAAAGAATTAAATGGTTTTATAGAGATCAATGAGGGCAAGCAATTAAATATTGATAAGGAAATATTAAACCATAAAATAAACAGTGACAATCTTCAGGAAAAATTAATTCGAGAAGGAAATGCAATTACATTAGAGGAACTTCAGGAAATGAAGAAGGAACGTGATGGTTTGAAGGAAAATGCGATTGAAATTAAAAGTAATCTTAAAAAGTTATTGGGTATAGCTCCACTAGTGATTGCAGGAAATAAATTAGCTGCTTTAAATAAACAATTGATTTATGAACATAAATTGCATTCAAACTCAATTGACAGAGATTTACTAATAGAGGAATTAGAAATTTTTTCAAAATCAATTTTAGATAAATTAGATGTCCTAAATTTTGATTCTAATACTAAATCTAAAGTTGAAGAGGTTTTAAATAATACCTTATCTGAAAAAGAAAACTTGGTTGAAAATGTAAATGAAGGTAAAATATTACTTGATTTTACTAATGAACAATTTAGAGGCTTTGAAGCTGTATATAGCAATATAAAAGGAGCCTTTTCAAGTCAGTTTAATGCGGTAATTCAGGAAGTAAAAAACAATCGTATTTTATTATCTCGAGTACAACAAAGCATAAGACAAGCAGAGGCTAGAAAAGACAATCATTTAGCTTCAAAAATACGAGAGGAGAAAACAGCAATAGATGATAAAATAGCTGCTTTAATTGAAGATAAAAGTAAGTTAATAGAAGAGTTAGGAGGTCTTAAAACAAACTTAGCTTCTAACAATAAAATCTTATCCGAATATGAGAAAAATTTCAAGCTGATTAAAACCGATCAAAAGAAATATGGAGTAACGCTTAAATTGTTAGAGAAAATTAGCGCTATCATTCAAAAGATAAAAGAGGATAAAAAATATTCCTTGCAAAAATCCATATTACTAGGCTTGAACAAAATTATGCATAAAGAAGATTTTATTTATGATGTACGTGTAAATGTATTGGATGATGTCATGGATATTGATTTATTAGATAAAAATGGAGATGTAATGGACAAAAATTCGTTATCTAAAGGAGAACAACAATTATATGCAACGGCTTTATTAAAAGCCTTGGTTGATGAATCTGGTATAAAATTCCCAGTGTTTATTGATAGTCCATTGCAAAAGTTTGACAAATACCACTCAAAAAACATTATTAAAGAATTTTATCCTGCAATTTCAGATCAGGTCGTATTATTTCCTTTATTGGAAAAAGAATTGTCTGAATTGGAATATGAGTATTTAAAACCTAACGTTAATAAAGTTTTTGTAATAGAAAACAGAAATGATGGATCAAGTTTTAAATCTTTTCCTGTAAATAAATTATTTCATCATTTAAAACAAGAGGTAGATGTTTACTCAAATTAGAACCAGTAAAGAAAATAAAGAAATTGTTACACAATTAACTAGAACTTTAGGTTTAGGAGCCGAGAATATAATTGCTAGAATTGCCTTAACTTATTCTTTATCTAAAGACCATAAACTTGATTTGAAGGATATTAGTAATTCAGGTGGCAAGGAGTATTCAAAATCGGTATTATTTGGCGAGTATTACGACTATTATATGGGATTAATCTGTATTCACTACAATCTTTATAAAACGGATAAAGATATTTCTAAATATATTAAAATGCATATTGATGATGGACTTGAATTATTGAATGAAGAAATAAACCAAAGATCCAATATTGATGGCTTTGACTTTTTAGTTGAAAAGATTAATTTAGGACTAGAAAAGATATAATAATATTAAACATAAATTGCTATAAAATGATTGTATTAGATGTTGAAACAACTGGATTAGATCCAATGAAACATTCAATAATTGAAATTGGAGCTCTTGATTTCTCAAATCCGCAAAATCAATTTTATGAAAAGTGTCAAATCAGGAAAGGAGCCGAAATAGATTCTAAGGCTCTTGAAATAAATGGTTATTCTGAAAGTCAATGCCAAGACCCTAACAAAGCATCTTTAGAACAAATTCTTATAAATTTTATAAATTGGCTAGATAAAATTGAAGATAAAACTATTGCTGGTCATAACGTTGATTTCGACATTAGTTTTCTGAAAGATAGTATTAAAAGGTTTAATATTGAGTTTAATTTTGGATTTAGAAAAGTAGATCAACATTCTTTAATTTATGCCCATCATTTAAAATCTCTAAAAAAAATTCCTTTAAAAAACAATCTTTCAAATTTGGGAGGAGATAAGATTATGGAATATGTTGGTTTACCTACTGAGCCAAAACCACATTCAGGAATAAATGGAGCCAAATTTGAGGCTGAAGCTCTTTCAAGAGTGATTTATGGAAAAAAATTACTTTTAGAATTTGATGATTTTAATATCCCAAGTTATTTATTAAATTAAAATTAGCTCAATATGTTCTTAAAGATATTAGAATTGGAGGAAGTCAAATCTTGGGATGCAGGAATATTAGCCGCTATAATTGCTTTACTAGGTACTCTTTTAGTAAATATTGCAACAAACATTGTTACTATTATTCAGAATAAAAAAGCTCGAAAGGATAATAACAATAAAATTAAAAGGCTAGATATTGATGCTGAAAAAAAATTATACGTAAAAAAACTAAATAATTTCTACATACCATTAAGACATTATTTAGAAAACAGTAAAACATTATTTAAAATTTTTCTAAAGGATAAACCTACAGGTTTTAGAACCTTGACATATTTACTTAAACCCAATCAAAAATATAATCATCATAAAGTGAAATTAGATAAAAATGATAAAGCCTTATTGGATCGTATCTTTAAAATAGGACTTGATATGGAAAAATTAATTTTAAAAAATGGTTACTTGGCTGGAGATGATCCAGAGTTTGTTGAAAATTATATACCTAAGAAAGAATATTCGCACATACCTTATGAAAAGGACATGACCCTTTTAAGCCTTCTTATTTCTCATTTAACAGTAATTCGAATGGCTTATAAAGCGGACTTATCGGGTCAAATGGGAAAATTTAAAGGTTTTGTTTTTCCCAATGAAATAAATCCCAGAGTTGAGGAGAAAATCAAAGAATTACAAGGGTTAATCTCTGAATGCGAAACAAAGATGAATAGTTTATTAAAATGAAATGGATAAAGCAACAAATATTACCATTGATAGCTATGATAAGACTGCCAAAGAATACTATAAAATAGTTACGGAGTTTGAAGTGCTTCCTGAATTAGAGATGTTTACAAATATCATAAAGAAGAATGGTACTATCTTAGATTTAGGATGTGGCCCTGGCCAACACGCAAAATATTTTTTCAAAAAAGGATTCAAAGTTACTGGTATTGATTTATCTTCTGAAATGATTAAAATTGCAAAAAAAGAAGTTCCAAAAGTGCAATTTGAAGTTATGGATATATTAAATTTGAAATTTAATCATGAAATAAAATTTGATGGTATTTGGGCATCAGCAAGTCTTATCCATATTCAAAAAGAAGAGGTAAAGAAGGTTTTAGAAGAATTAAAGAAGTTATTAAAGAAAACTGGAGTATTGTATATCTCAGTGAAAGAAGGATTTGAATCGGAAATGTTAATTGATCAAAGATATGGTGGTGTACCCAAATTTTATCAATATTACAGCCAAGATGAAATTTATAAAATCTTAATAAAATCAGGATTTAAAATAATTAAAAAAAGATATATTGAACCAAGGATTGAATATGATACCAATCCTTGGTTACATTTTTTCTGTAAAAAAATAATTTGATTTATTAAAAAAGTAGTTTGATTAAATTTAATTATTGAGGTGCTGGTGTTTTTAAAAATTCAAAAACTTTTCCGATTCCTCTTTTAACAGAAGGAACTTTGTTTCCTGTCCTGGGAAAGGATGGAGAATTATTCGGTAAAACAATTTTATCAACTTCCGTTTTTAGATCAATTAATTCTTGATCAATATCTACAAGGTTTTTTTGTTCATTAAATAATTTAAATCTAAGGAATCTTATAAATGAGGAATAATAAATTGATGAATGAAGATAAGTATCACTATTATCTTTCCAATCAAAAGGAAAAGTTCTTTGTATTTTATTGAAATATTGTTCGATAATGATTTTAGAAGCCCTCCAAAATTTACCTGGATTATTTTTATAATAAGCCCTGTTATTACCAAAAACTCTAGTATAATCAACCTCGCTAATCTCCGATTTATCAGTCTTCAATCCTTTTAAAAAAGGAATTAAATCATTATCTATAATTGTAGTAATTGGTATAGAAGGTAAATCTAATCTGTTTTTTTTCTTTAAAGTGTTAGTAAGAAGCATGTTACTTAATGCTTTCTGGTAAGCTTTATCACATTCCAATAATACTTTTCCAGCTAGAGCCTTATAATCTCTATCACCTAAAACATCATACTTAATTAAGTAAAGCAAATTATTTTTAACTTTAGCTTGTGTAGAATTTATATCACAAAAGACTTTAGCTGAATATTTTGAAATTTGTTCAGAAGAAGAATCTCTAAATTTAATTAAACTAACTAAAATCTCTGAATCCTCTCTAACTTCATCTGAAATAGAAGAACTAGTGTATGCGAAAAGCCTATGTTGACCATCAATAACATCAATAGAGCTAAAGCGTTTAGGTATGTCTAACTTACCATTATTCTCTATACAGTCATTTGATAAAACTAATGTTAAAGTATTTGGATAAGACATTGTCTTATCATTTTTTATAAAATTAGTGGAAATACTTTTAAGTTTACGTTGAATTAAAAGTCTTTGATAACTTCGATCAGTACTATCATCTAGAATAAATGGAATTCCTTCATGTCTAGAAACACGTGCAATTTGTAAAAGTTTTTCAACCCCTATTTTAGTTAAATAAATATCAGCCTTTAACTTTTTATCTGAAGTTATATATTTGCCTTGTAATTTAATAAAATCCAAATGAATTGTTTCTTCAATACCAAGCTCTTCAGCTGAAAAATCAATTGAAGCTAAAAATTCATTTTTTGAATATTTATTTAATAAACCTGAAAGTTGCCTTAGATATTCTAACTGAGTGGGTCTAAATATGTGTAATTCTTTTTGAATATCCGGTAAATCAGGGAAATCTTCCCTTTTCGTTTTACTTTTCTCAAAAGTATCCGAAGTTCCAAAAAATACAAATTTCCAGTTTTCAACCTCTTCAAACTCATCTAACTTTTCTTCAGAAACTCCAAATAGTTCAAATTTTTGCTTCAAAGTTAAATGATTAGAATTTACAAATAGATGCGAATTTCTAATAAATTTTTTAATTTTGTTTTTATGGCCATTAGCCTGGTCAGTATACTCGAAAATTATACAAGTTTTGTTAATCAACAATAGACCATCTAATTCAAGGTGCTCTCCTTCGCTTTGAGCGGGATCAATTTGATCTAACGATATTTGCCCATTACTTTCAAAATAATTTTCAAATTTAAATTCCCCTTGAATAAGATCCTTAAACCATCTTTCTAGGTTATCTCCTGTTAGTCCTTTAAAAGTTCTCATAGTTTGTTTTTTGTATTTTTCAGGAGTAATTCCCAAAAAGCTTTATCCTTTATCAATATTGGTTGAGAACCAGCAAGATTTACAATGCTTTGATGCTTATCTAATTCCTTAATAGTTTGAATTAAATTATCCTTCTTTGCACGTGTATCTAGAGAAAATAAGGATTCAACTTCCTTTGTTTTAATTTCATTTACCCTATGTATTACCCAAGTTAAAATATAATTAGAGTAGTCATTTTCACTAGTTGAGAAGTGGTTTAAAAACTGCGTAGACAACACAGTACCAACTCCAAATTCTCGTCCTTCTTTTAAAATCTTTTTAATAGAGTTGAAGTTTTTACTTAAAAAATTATCAGCTTCATCTACCAAAATCATTTTTTTAATTTGTCGTTTATTTCCTTCAATACTACTATGTCCGTGTGTTTGCATTTGTGTATAAAAAGCATCCAACGTTATAGCTACAATTAAATTTTGAATAGATTCATCATAACCAGATAAATTAATCACGGTAACTCCTTCCACTAAATCATACAATGATTTTGTTTTTAATGAATCTGGTTCAAATATCTCAAAGTCCTGCAAGTTCGAAATAGCAGCGTATAAACTATCTTGGGCTACGTTTTCATCTGACATATAAATATCACAAACATCACCAATAGTAGGAGGTGCTAATTTCCAAGTATCTCGCTTATTCTTATAAATTCCTTTGGCTTCATATGCTTCTATAATGGCATCTCTTAATTTTTGCTTTTGAACATTCCCAAGATTAAACGCATTAGAAATGGTTTCTTTTATATCATTAGCAGTATGTAACGGAAGCATTGGCTTAGAATTAGGCGTTGCATCCAATGCCAGTGGGTTATATGGTAAATGGAATGGGTCAAAAACTTTTGCTGAGGTGGCTTTTACAAAGTCCTCTTTTATATAATCTCCTTTATAATCAAAAATTAAAACACCTAATTTTTCGGTGCCAACATTATCATTTACATTAGTTACTAATTGCGATATTAAAGATTTGGTAAATTGTGTTTTACCGGTCCCCATAGTTCCTATGATACCAGTATTGGTATGCATTACTTTGTCTGTATTATTAGGCTCCCAAATAATTGCATCACCACTATTTAAATCGTTGCCAAACAATACTTTAATCCCATCACTTTCATTATGAGATGTATCATCAACAATCACTTTCTCAGCAATATCATCATTTATTTCAGATGAAAAATCAAGTGGTATTTGTTCCATAGGGATATCTTTTAACGGCTTCTCAATTCCTTCTTTGTCAAGAATGGAAGTCAAAAGAAGTGTTTTATCAATTCCAGTATTAGTCTTATGAAATAGTTGAATCAGCTCATCAATTGATTTCACTAAAAAATTATAACCATCTTCTTCTAATAATTTTGCTATTACATAATCTCCTTCAATTGCTAATCTTCTTTGAAATGTGTCATTACCAAAATGAATTAAACCAAACATTCCATATTTATCATCTAAATTTTCAGATACGCTAAAGTTATTATTCATAATATCAGATCGATACTCATTTATAATAGTATCCCAGTTTTGCCCATCCAAAATATGATATAGTTTCATTTTTTCAGCATTGGTAATTGTCAGTTTTCCGAAGAAATTACGATAAAACTCACCTAAAAAACTTTCTTTTGTAATATGTTCACGGATTAGTTTAGCAGTTCGTCGTCCTTGTTCAATTCCTTTTGAAATAAGATTGCTGCCACCTATTTTAAGTTCTATAGGGTACAAGTGCATTAATAACTTTCCGTCAGGTTGCTTTTCAAACCCAATCATTAATAAGTCGTCACTAAAAGAAGTTTCTTTCGTAGCTAAATTCTTTGTCGAAAATAAACCCTCTGACATATTTAGTCCAGCACTTCCAGAAACGCGTAGCACTTCTTCTAATGATATTGGAACCCATATAATGGACGGATCAAGCATGATAGTTAAAGCCATTTTTATTCCTGAAAGAAGACTTATTTTTTCACGCGGAAACTGACTATCTTGTCGAATCAATTTTAATAACCAATCACCATTAATTGCATTAAAGAAGTTAATAACCTTTAAAGTATCTTCATTTTCGTTAAAATGAACTTTATTTTTTCTTAAAAATTCACTTACGATAGACGCATATTGATTTGTTTTATTTGAAACTGTAATAGCATCATAGCCACTAGAATTATTATATTGATCACTATAATGGATAATCACCAAATCATCTTTTTCCTTAAAAAAATCTAAATCCACCTTTGGATCTATATAAGTTACCCACTGTGAATTAGTATATAAATTTTCTAGATTTTTCTTAATATCATAATTAATGGTAGTGCAAATAGCTCTATTGGATTCAAAATCATTATCATTTGAAGCAACATTCACTAAAGAATTATACAAACAGGTTAACTGAATTAAACTAGATGAATCTTTCATTAAACCCTTTGAACCAAATCCAGTTTTATAGATATCTCCCATAGGTATTGAAGGAACATCTGCCATCAAACCATTGAGTGAAATACCTGATTTCACATCTGTAGTCCTGTTTGTTGAATTACTAGTATTTCTCCTATCGAATTGATAGAAAGTGATATGAGCATATTCATATTCCTCCTTAGAATTCGGAATAGTTTTAGTATAAAAATTTATTTTTTCAAGAAAAATATTTAGTAAATCGTCTTTTTCAAAATTATTAGTTTTTAAATTAATCTCTAAACGATCTTCTACATCATCTACATTTTCATAGTAAGTAAGTTCTTCAAATTTTGATACTAAGTGATCAGAACCATAAATATTAATATCTATTGGTAAAAGATCCGAAGGTCTTCTTGTTTTATTTTTGTTTAAGAATTTACGATAATATTCAAAAATACCCTGTAAAACTTCCTTACAATCTCCTAGATTAACTACATTGAGTTTTATAGGAGAATATTTTGATTGATTAAATAGGAAATCAAAATTATAAGTGAAATTTTCAAGTTTTGTTGTGATTAATTTGGAAACAAAATCTTTCGGTATCGACTGTTCTGATTCCAAATATACCGAGTAATTCAACCATTCTGGTGAATCTTTCGAATCTATTTGTGTAAATATTTTATTTTTTTTGGCTTCAATAAAAGGTACAAGATTAGTTGGGTTTAACCTTTTAAGAATTGCATTATAAAGTCCTTCTTGTTTTAAATGTAAGTTAAGATTGAGTTGGTAAGCAATATTAATTGGATGTAATGGACTATATTTTATCAATCCTTCTCCAAATTTTTCATAAACTACACCTAAAGAAACCAAATCTTTTTCTTTTTTTGTTAAAGGTCTGTTTTCTTCAATTTTATTCAACTCATTTATAAATGCATTTAGATAGTCTTCAGCCAATACTTTTAGCTCGTCTTTGATAAATGCAAGGCTTGGAAGAATATCTTTATTAAGATAATATTTCCTAAGTTTAATATATGCTAATTTTAATTGATCACTTAAACCTATATCTTTAATAAATAGTTTGTTATCTGATTTTTCTTCCCAAGAAAACCCCTCACTTTGAATTATTTGTTTTTCTAAAAGAAGGTTTTTTCTAAAGGAACCTCGAACACTAAATTCATTGTTTTTAAAATAAAGCTTTAAACTATCTTCTTCAAATGAGTATTTGAAATTTCTCTTATATATCCTTTTGTCGTTCCATACATCTATACCAGTAATCAATCTAGGTGGTTCAGATTTTGGTTTAATTGCAACAGGTAAAGTAAAAGATTCATTTTCAATACCAAAATGAACAATATCATCTACCAATAAATTATAATCAACTTTTAGTTTTAATTCACTTTCATCATTTAAATGATACTTTTTATCTGATTCAAGTGTTGCTTCTAACTTATATGATTCTCCACTATTAAAGATAAGGTATTCATCTTCATTATCTTCAATTGTCAAATAATCGTTATTAAACAACAAATAGTTGTTTTCAAATTTTTTCAAAAAGTTTTCCTCGCAAGGCAATTGAAGAATTTTGAATTTATATTTCTTTCTTGTTAAAGGATCTGTATAAATAATAAGACTAAACAACTCAGTATTCGATGAACCTGTAATTTCTAAGTTTAAGCTGTTTCCGCTACTTAAAACAGAGATATATTCTTTATTATTTTTGACTTCTATACCTTCTTTCTTTGTCGGCTGATCACACTTTAATTCAATTGAGAAAGGAAATTCTTGTTGTGGATTAAAAATAATAATATTTTTAGCCCTTTTTTTTGTAATAGTGGAACCATCTGATTTACACCAAATAGTTTTAAACGCATCTGAATCAGAAACATCCTCAAATTTTGGAGCGACTCTTTTTTTCTTGGCATCTATCCATCGATCAATTTCAGGGTATTCAAAATCATTCCATTTATCTGAATTGAGAATTTTCTGTTTCCCTGTTTCCGAAACTAAACGTTCCAATTCAGCTTCAGGATTTCCATGCAAGAAAATATTTTCTAAATTTTCATAAAGCTCAAAATTCGATTTTAATATAGTTTTTATAGTTTCCTTTTCTGTAATTGTTTTTAATTCAGGGTTTTTAAATAATCCAAGGCCGTTGTATTCATTACTTCCAATTGATCCCTTTGCTAAAGATTTAATTACTTCAGCATAATCAAATATTGTATTGTTGTCTTCTACAACACTTTTTGTTTTTCTATCAAGAACTTCATTTAATGTGATTTTTTCATAATTTTTTAAAGATGAGCTCTTATCAATATCATCTATTATTTTTTGCTTAAAGTTTTTATAGTGGAGTGGCATTCCTTCTTTTATCAAACTACCACTTCCCCCTAAAATACTGTCTAATTTCCCGCTAAATAAAATTAAAATTGCAGTGTTTTTAAAAATATCGTTTTGTTCAGCAACTTGATTTCGGAGCATCGTAAAATAATCTTCTGATGCATTTTCACTGGATGAAACAATAACTTTTGTTTCTCCAATTTTTATGGAATACGTATGATAGATACCTTCACCTTGTGGATGTTTATAATTAAACGCCTCCATTTCACAAGTATCTATACTGTGAAGTGACTTGTAAATTCCTTCAACGTGCTTATTATTTTCTAAATAGAGATTAAACCTTTCTCCAGGTTTAATATTCTGTGATTTAAAATAATCGACTATTAATGTCGTGATATAATTATATAATTGATTTGACATATTGTGCATCTCCGCTATCGCTTTTTTTCTCTAATAAATTAATCCGTTCAAATAATTTTACAATTTCAACTTTCGAAGCCTCATCAAAAGTAAGTCCTCTTTGTTCTAATTCATTCCACAATTCCTTTAATCTGATCTTTTCGTTATCAGCAATACAAATTTTAGTAAAAAAAAGTAATGTTTCCTGATTGATAACAGTTGTAGAACCCAATCGACCTCTTGTTTTTGTGTAATTTATTTTGCAAAACTGAATTAACCAACTTGCATAATCGTTATAAGGTTTATCTCTTCCAGAGTTTTTAAACTGATAATTAATTCTATAAAAAAGAGAATATAACTCTTCTTGTATTTCATTATTGAATTTTTTATTTTTAAGACTACTAGGTAGAATTCTTTCACACTTTTCCCAATTTTCCAAAGCTTTAAAAGGACTTTTTAAAGCTTCTATTTGTGGCTTGTAAAAATTTGAAAGCTCTTTAATCTTATTTATCAATATTTCTTGTTCTGGATTAGTTAACTCCTTGAAATAAATTACTATGGAAGAATAATCCCCTATGTTTTCTCCATTTATTGTAATAAAATTTAACAATTCAATTGTATTTGCATGTGCAAATAAGTTTTCTAAATCATATACTATTTTTTTCCAACCAAAATTGTAGGAAGGTCTAGTTTCGGATAGTGTTTCCCAATCCATTGAAAAATAAATTGGATTTAAGGTTTTACTTTCACCAAAAGTGTTTAGTCGAATGGCTAATTGCGACAAATAGAAAAAATAATAATATTTAAAAAGATCTTCAATATGATTTAAAAGCAACTCATTTTTGGATGCTAGGAAATTTAAATCTTTTCTAAAGAGCTCTGTGATTTCGATAAGTAAATCAGTATACAATAATTTTTCAGTGGACTTAGGTTTTGGTTCTAAAGGAGGTAAACATTCTACAATTAATTTATAAAAAAGATTATCATTTAAACTATGAGTAAGTGAATCTTGATTTAATAAATCATTTGTTAAAAATATATCATAAATAAAGGCACTTGTCTCCTTTAGCATAGAGTGTTCACTAATAAAATGCATATAAGGAAGCATCTTATTATTGAATTTTATCAAAGCTCCATCATCTTCAAAAAATAAATGAATAATTACTTCTTCAAGATCTTCAGTTTTATCTGTATCTACTTTTTTAAGCGCTTTGTCAATTATATAATTTCGGAGTTTCTTCTTGAAAGAATTTTCTTTATCTTTTACTAATTCTTTTGTGAAACTTGTATTGTTTGAAATTCTAAAGCACTCTCCAACAATACCTTGAAACATCCTAAAGTCTAAATCACAATCTTTAGAGTATTTAGTAGTGAAAGGTAAAATTTTAATTCTATTTCCTGTAATGTGGCTAAAACTACCTCTCTTAAAATAAGCTTCTTCAAGTCCATCAGGTCCTGTTTTAGATAATTCTATTTTTGTCATATTGTCTGAAATTTATATTCACCAAAATTACCTAATGATAATTCGTAATCTGAAGAATTTCCAATATTGATTTTATCTATTTCCAGTGATGCAGTATTGCTATCTTCACTTATAAACTTATTAATAAGACTTACAAATGAGATGTAATTATTATTATCTTTTCTGTTCGGTCTGTAACCTTTCAAAATCCTATTCAATATTTCAAATAATCTAAAGTCTATATGAATTTTTTGTAATTCATTTTGATTATCTATTTTAAAAGACAACGAAAACTCTTGTACGAATTTAATAATGACTTTGTCATTTTTCTCTGCAGTAAGCTCATATTTTGGGACAGTTTTAAAGTCTTTAAAAACACGGTACTTTAATTGATTTCTACCAAGATTAATTACTATTTTTTTCTTTTTCTTGGGATCACCATTCCATTTTCTTGCTGAATCTTCAACTAAGTTATACATCTCTTTTATAGCACTCATTTTGTTATTATTGAAATGATATAGTAATTTCATATAATTCTTAAAATCTAGATTGTTTAAATGAAGATTTTTTTCTTGATTTTCAAAAAAGTTAAGACGAATAAATAGTTTAGTTAGTTCTTTTCTATTTAATTTATCTTTCACCAATCTTGGCATTAGTCCTTCAATAACATCTTTACTAATAAAATTGGAAAAAATTTGTTTAGGGTTCTCAGAATTAATTAATAATATCAAATTAGAATCAAGATCAGCATAGCGATGCATGCACGGATCTAATTCGGAGATTTTATTAAATAGAGAGGATAATTCAGGATGTTCAAACAAATAGTTTGGAATTAGAAAAGAAAGGTAATCAGCTTCTTTGAGCTTTTTGATTTCTTGAGTATAAATATCCATCCTTTCCCAAGTTAAATTTATTGGTACAATGAGATCAAAGAAAAAATTTAAAAGAGACCTAACAGAAACGATAACCTTGTTTTTTACAATAGCTTGAATAATTAAATTAACTAAAACATCTCTGTTTTCTTTTTTCATTAAAAATTCATAATTATACTTTATGGGGCATAAGTCAGAAAATTCATAATTTTGAATATAATTTTGATAAGCTACAAAAAACGGATTACCTTTAGAGTTAGAAACAATTCGGTCTAACAAAGTTGATATTATTAGTGATTTTGGTCCATCTGAGGTTAGAGAATACATGTGGTAATCAGTGAAGTTTACATGATGGAAATTACTTCCCAAATCAAATTCACCGCTATATGCTAAATCAGTATCTAAAATTTTCTGCTGCTTTACATAATCGGAAAGCTTCTTATATTCATCTTTATATTCCTCTAAAAATTTACTTAACGTACCTAAATTTATAGCAAGTAATAATTTGTCAGTAGCTTTTTCAATATTAACGTCTCTAAACCCTTCTAAAACTCGATGTAGAGTGTCATTTGAAGTTTCTTGTGGGTTATGAGATTCAGTAGCATCATTATGAATTGTAAAGTGACTTAATTCTTCTTTTAAAGTTCTATTTAAATAAGATAGAACATGAGATTTACCATCACCTACGTTACCGCAAACTAAAATAAGATTTGAATGTGGTAATGAAGAACATTTTTTAACCTGTTCACTTAAATCTCTTTCAACTTCACGTGTAATATGAAGATACTCTTGAAACTTGTCTAAATTATAAGAATTCCCTTGAGCAACAGCATTTTGAGAAGATTCTCGTAACTTTTGTAGTTCAATAAAGAACTGGTTATTAACCATATGTTTTTAATTAGATATTAGCAACTTTTAAAATCTCTATGAAAAATTTAAACAAATAAATCTTGAATAGAAACTTCTAAACCTTTAGCAATTTTAGCAATATTTTTAAGTGTAACATTTTTTTCAGCTCTTTCAATCATTCCTATATAAGTTCTATGTAGATCTGATCGAAAAGCCAATTCTTCTTGGGAAATTCCCTTTTTTTTTCTTAAGGTTTTAACTTTATTTCCAAATAAGATTAAAATATCTGTATTAAGTTTCATTGCTAATTTTGGTATGCATAAATGTAGAGGTATTGAATTTTTTCATCAACATACTATAGTTGGCATTTTTTTATAAAAAACATCAGGATGGAATCAAAAGGAGGATTACGGAATTTGTTTGTTGTAATAAGTGATTGATTGGTGAGTTATCACTGTATTGTATCAAAATTTTGTTTTATAATATATTGTAATGTGTGACGTGGTCTAAAAACAAAGGTTTTCTCATCTAAAGTTTAAATATTTGATAAGGTTGAAAGTATTTACTTTATTGTTTGTAAATAGGGTAAGTTTAAGATTAGGTAATTATAGTAGAATTCATACAATCTCATTTTTATTAAATATATGATTTAAGGGTTTAAATATTTCTGATAATTATTAGTGTTGAATTTAAGAAACAATTTAAGAAACAATTTAAGAGAGAATATCACATGATGTTGAGGTGTTTGCTTAAAATCAAATTAAATGAATTAATATAAAGAGAGATCGATTAGCGTTCTTTTTTAAAGTGAAGTCTATTAAAAAAAAGTTGAACTTAATAATACAAACCTATTTCAATATTACTGACTAATCACTGACTAGAAAAATGTATTTTACGTGTTAACTCATTATAGATAAGGTAGTTGAATTTGTGCGTAAATAAAAATAGTGGAGACGCCGGGAATCGAACCCGGGTCCAAACAAGCAACCAAAGTACTTTCTACATGCTTAGTTTTCTTTTAATTTTAGTCCTAATGCTAACCGAAAACAATTTGCGTTAGGCTTAGTTTCTTTAGTTTCAATATGCTAGCGAAACAATAGCAAATCTATGTTAACTTTTACGATGTCTCTAAGCTGACCGCCGCTAACCAAGGCTTTCAAGAGACATTTAGCTTGCACACCTAGTGTGCCGAGGCAAATTCTACTGTAATTCGAATTATGCAGCTAAAGCGTAGTTATCTTCGCCGTTTAAAATGTTGAAATTGAGATTTACGAGTGCTATTTCATTACTCGACATGCTTATAGTTTAATTGACCTTGCAGTCAAAACCAGTCGTCCCCAATAAGTCAAAGAACAAGTTCTTTTAAAGATGGCAAATGTATAAATTTTATATTGAATAAGCCACAATATTTCAATTGAAGCCAATTACAATTTTTAATTGAAATTTAGATTTACAATCAAACTTACAGTTTAAATTGCTAATACTTGCTTCATCTTTTAATTCGTAATATATTAGAGCAAAATTTATACCAGTTTAAATAATGAAATTAGGAATTATTAAAGAACGAAAAAATCCACCAGACAGACGCGTAGTTTTAACACCCAAAGAATGTAAACGATTGTTAAAAAAATATCCGAGACTATCTATTAAAGTAGAAAGTTCAGATAATCGCTTTTTTACGGATGAAGATTATGTAAATCAAGGGATTACAGTAGTTGAAAATGTTTCAGATTGTGAGGTTCTACTTGGTGTTAAGGAAGTTCCAATTGAGAGTTTAATTCCTAATAAAAAATATTTTTTCTTTTCACATACTATAAAAAAGCAGCCTTATAACAGAAAATTATTACAAGCCATTTTGGCAAAAAACATAGAATTATACGATCACGAAGTAATTGTAAACGAAAAAGGAACTCGTTTAGTTGCCTTTGGAAGGTATGCAGGAATTGTTGGTGCATATAACAGTTTTAGAACTTACGGGTTAAAGCATGATATTTTTAAATTACCAAAGGCTGAAGATTTACACGATCAATTAATGCTAATTCACGAACTTCAAAAAGTTGAATTACCTAATATTAAAGTGGTCTTAACTGGAAAAGGTAGGGTAGGGAATGGTGCAAAAGAAATGTTAAAAGGAATGCGAATGCGTGAAGTTTCTGTAAAAGAATTTTTAAATGAAACTTTTTCAGAACCAGTTTTTGTTCAAATTGATGTATTAGATTATAATAAAAGAAAAGACGGTCAAACAAAAAATCAGCAAGACTTTTTTAATAATCCATCAGATTACGAAAGTAATTTTATGCGTTTTGCAAAAGTAGCCGATTTGTATATTGCTTGTCATTTTTTTGGAAATGGTTCTCCATTTATTTTTACACGTGAAGATGCAAAAAATAGCAATTTTAATATAAAAGTAGTTGCAGATATAAGTTGCGATATTGATGGTCCAGTAGCTTCAACGTTGAGGGCTTCGACAATTGCAGATCCAATCTATGGCTATAATCCAATTACTGAGAAAGAAACGAATTATAAAAATAAAAATGCAATTGCCGTTATGGCAGTTGATAATTTACCTTGTGAACTACCAAAAGATGCTTCCGAGGGATTTGGAGAAAGTTTTGCAAAATATGTAATTCCTGCCTTTTTTAATAATGATGCAGATGGTGTTTTACAACGTGCTAGAATGACTAAAAACGGAAAGTTAACAGAACGCTTTAAGTATTTACAAGATTTTGTTGATGGAAATTAATAAACAACACGAGCTGGAAAAACTGGCAAATACAAAAATGCCTTATGGAAAATATAAAAGCTATTATTTAATAGATTTACCAGAACATTATATTGTTTGGTACAATAATAAGGGCTTTCCTAAAGGAAAACTTGGAGATCAATTACGTTTGGTATATGAATTAAAATTAAATGGATTGGAGGATTTAGTTAGAAAGTTGAGGGTTTAAATATTTTTCAATTAGTAAAACTGTACAAATTCCAAGAGTGTAGGATATTAAATCTCCGATTGAAAAAGTTGTTCCAAAAACAATTTTTAAAGTTATGTTGTTTTGAAGATTTAAAATATCTAAAATATTTATAAGTTGTAGGTATTCGATTAAATATGAGAACAGTAAAACCATTAATGCAATTTTTAATGATTTTATATTTAGAAAACTATTTAAAAAGTAATACAGCATAATTACCACTAAAAAATCTCCTAAAACAAATCTAATAAAACCTTTCTTTAGATAAATTGTAATTAAGATTTCAATTGTAAATAATACTGTAAAGGCAAGGAAACTACAATTGTTAAATTTGATCATTTTATAATTTAAATAGTGAAGAACCAAAAGGCTCTTCACTTATTTTTAATAAACAACTATTAATTCCAATCAATTTTTCTAGAAACATACATTACAGTTGCAAGTATTGCAAATAGGCCAATACTACCCACTATTAGTGCATAATTTTCTAATTGTATTATAATAAAAATAAAAGTATACAATGCCGATAATGAAATTCCTATAAATAATGGAAACTTAAAAGTTTTTAGAATTGATTTGGAATATAATGTAATTAAAACTATAACTGAAATGCCTGCAATTACATACGCTTTTAAAAAATTACTATGTTCAGAAATTGATATTAATAACGTGTAAAACATGGTAAGTGCCAATCCAATCATTAAATATTGAAAAGGGTGGATGTTTATTTTACTAATACTTTGTATTAAAAAGAAGATTAAAAATGTAAGTGCAATTACTAAAAAACCATATTTAGCAGAACGTTCACTTTTTTGATATTCGTCAACAGGTATTTTAAAATTTACACCGAAAGAATATTCATTTAAATTGGGTAAATTTTTAAAATATTCTTGTGAAAAAGGTCTGTTTATATGTAAAACATTCCAGAGAGCATCAAACCCGTTTTCGGTAATTTTATCTGAATTTAATGGTAAAAATTCACCAATAAAATTTGCTGTTTTCCAATTGGAGCTAACATTTAATTTTGTTTCTTTTCCGATAGGAATAATTTTAAATTGTTCGCTTCCGCTAACCGTTAATTTAATTGAAAAAGGTTGGGTATCTATATTTAATTCCTCTTTTTTTAAATAAGAAGTTTCTAATTTATGCATAGAGATCTCGTTATTGTTAAAAGCGTTTTTCTGTTGCGCTTCGTATTTAGGAACAAAGGCATAAGAATTTGAGTTTAGAGAAATTTCAACTTGATTGTTAATTCCTTTTAAGTTTGAAGTCTTTACAATTACCGTAGCTTTTTCCCATAAAACATCTTTAGATTCAACATCAATACTGCTAAAGTTTGGTTTGGTAAAATTCCCTGATAAATCCATTGTACTTTTATATACCGAAGTTTTGTAAATACCTCTTTTTTTAACTTCAGGATTTATTTCACTATTAATTGCTAATTTTTCAGGAAAGAAATAAGCATAGTTTACATGTGAAATAGTTTCTTTTGTAATTTTTTTTGTTTCACTATTGGTTACTAATTTTTCTGTGTATGTTTTGTATGGAATTTTTAATATTGGACCATAGAGTAAGACTTCACTTCCCCATTTTTCATTAATCTCATTTACAACAGACTCTTGTCTGTTAGCACGTTCACGAATTAAACTTTCAATATATGATAATGGAATTAGTAGTACAATTATTAAAATACCAATCATTAACATTCTTGCTGTAATAGAGTTTTTAATCCAGTTTCCAAATTTGTTTTGTTGCATGTTCATAATTTTCGGTTTAAAAGAACTTTGAAATTCAAAGTAAGTTGTTAAATTTTTTTAAGTGTTTTTAATTAATTTTTCTAAAGCTTCAATGTGTTTTTTAAAAGCAAGTGTTCCTGTTGAGCTGGCACTATATTTTGTGTTTGGTTTTCTACCAATAAATTGTTTGTGAATAGTAACATAATTCATTTTTTCAAGTGCCTTAATATGACTTGCTAAATTGCCATCTGTTACGGCTAAAATTTCTTTTAGCGTATTAAAATCAATAAATTCATTAACAACTAGTGCCGACATAATGCCCAATCTAATTCTATGATCAAACGCCTTATTTATATTTTTCAAAATGTCTTTCAAACTTATTTTTTATCGTATTTATTATACAATACTGTACCATATATAATGTGGAATACTCCAAAACCTAAAGCCCAAAAATATAGTCCAAATCCAATATATTGAGTGGCAATCAATCCTAATAGTATATTTACTATTCCTAAATAACGAATATCACCTAATGTGTATTTACTTGCGTTTAAACAAGCTAAACCATAAAAAATTAAAGTACTTGGAGCAATTAATCCAATTAAATTGTTTTGGTATAGTACCACACAGAAAACACCTCCTGTAAAAAGCGGAATTGCAAAATTAATTAGAAGTCTTTTAGAAGCAGTATCCCATAATTTTTCTCCACTTTTTTTAGCTTTTTTAGACGATAAAATAAAAGCCGTTAAAACAGCCAAAACTAAAATAATTAAGGCAATTGAAAGCAGTAAATATTCTAAATAAGAAATTGGTAGTAGTGAAACACCACTATATGAGTTTTTATAATTTCTTAAAACAAAAATTGCAATACTAGCTCCAACTAAAGCATATATGCCAGCTAAAATTCCAGAAAGCCCACTAAGCGATATAAATCTTGAAGATTTATTCATAATAGATTTGATTTCTGAAATTTCTTTTAAATAATTTTTTTCAGCCATTTTTAAAGTACTTTGAAACACAAAGTAAATGAAAAAAAATCATTTTGCAAAAAAAAAATTTACTTTTCAACAACAAAATGTTATTAACTAATTTAATAAAAGATGAAATAGTTTTAAATATTCTATAATTTTATTTTCTGAAAAATCAACAATAAAAAATAAATTTGAAAATGACAGAAGAATTAGTTTTTCCAAAAGTATATACTTATAAAGAGGTGTTAGATAGTTGTTTAGCTTATTTTAATAATGATGAGCTTGCCGCAACTACCTGGATGAACAAGTATGCAGTTAAAAATAAAGAAGGAGAATATTTAGAAGCTTCTCCAAGTGAAATGCATAAAAGAATGGCAGTTGAGTTTGGAAGAATTGAACAAAAATATTTAGAAACAGAAGTAGTTAAAGAAGGACTTTCTGAATACGGAAAAACACGTGAATTTTTGTCTGAAGATGCGATTTTTAACTTATTTAAAGATTTTAAATATATAATTCCACAAGGAAGTGTTATGTCCTCATTAGGAAATAAGAATGTAATTGCATCACTTTCAAACTGTGTTGTAGTTCCTCCAGTATACGATTCTTATGGTGGAATTTTTCATACAGATCAACAATTAGCACAATTATTTAAACGTAGATGTGGAGTAGGTGTAGATTTATCAAATTTAAGACCAAGAGGAGCACAAGTTTCAAATTCTGCAGGAACAACTACAGGAGCTGTTTCTTTTATGGATCGTTTTTCTAATACAACAAGAGAAGTTGCTCAAAATGGCAGAAGAGGTGCATTAATGTTAACTATGGATATTGCGCACCCAGATATTGAAGAATTTGTAACTATAAAACAAGATTTAACCAAAATTACAGGTGCAAATATTTCATTAAGATTGTCTGATGAATTTATGCTTGCAGTTGTTAAAGATGAAGAATTTACTTTGCGTTGGCCAATTGATAGCAAAACTCCAACATATTCAAAAAAAATAAAAGCACAAGAATTATGGAATACCATAATTAAATCTGCACACAATACGGCAGAACCAGGATTAATATTTTGGGATCGTCAACATTATTATTCAACATCTTCTATGTATCCTGGGTTTAAAAATAGCTCTACAAATCCTTGTTCAGAAATTGCAATGCAAGGTGGTGATAGTTGTAGATTAATAGCACTTAACTTATACAGTTTTGTTGATAAACCTTTTACTAAAGAAGCATCGTTCGATTTTAAAAAGTTCTATAAAGTTACTTATGAATCACAACGATTAATGGATGATTTGGTTGATTTAGAGTTAGAAGCAGTTGATAAGATTTTCAACAAAATAATGCACGATAAAGAACCAAACGATATTAAACAAGTAGAAATAGATACTTGGAAATTACTTTATAAAACAGGGAAAAAAGGGAGAAGAACAGGTTTAGGTTTTACAGCTTTGGCCGATTGTATGGCGGCTTTAGGTAAAAAGTTTGATACAGATGAAGCCATTGCAGTAGTTGATGAAATTATGAAAACCAAACTTAGAGGTGAGTTTGATAGTAGTATTGATATGGCAATAACGAGAGGTAAATTTGAAGTATTTAATCCAGAAATTGAAAAATTTTCTGAATTTGTACAAATGATGGAAGCTGAATTTCCTGATCTTTATAAAAGAATGATGGAACACGGAAGACGAAATATCTCAATAAGTACCGTTGCACCAACCGGAAGTTTAAGTATGTTAGCTCAAACTTCATCTGGAATTGAACCTGTATTTTTACTATCATATAAAAGAAGAAGAAAAGTAAACGAAAGTGATGCAAACGCAAAAGTGGCTTATGTAGATGATATGGGAGATGCTTTTGAAGAATTTGAAGTTTATCACAACAAATTAAAGCAATGGATGGATGCAACTGGCGAAACGGATATTAGCAAAAGTCCGTATGCTGGAGCAACTGCACCAGAAATTGATTGGGAAAAACGTGTAGAAATGCAAGCATTGGTTCAAAAATATACAACCCATTCAATTAGTTCAACAATAAATTTAGCTGCAGATGTTCCCGTAGATTTGGTTGGTAATATTTATATAGAATCTTGGAAAAAAGGCTTAAAAGGAATTACTGTTTATAGAGATGGTTCTAGAAGTGGAATTTTAGTGGCAAGTGATGATGCTAAAAATGAAAAGAAAGATGGAGAATGTTATGCTGACACAATTTTTCCAAAACGTCCTAAAAAAATTAAAGCAAAAGTAGTTCGTTTTCAAAATGATTATGATAAATGGGTAGCTGTCGTAGGTTTAATTAATAATAGACCTTATGAAGTATTTACAGGTAAATTAGAAGAAGCATTTTTGTTGCCAACCTGGTTAGAAGAAGGATGGGTTATTAAAAACAAGGATGAAAAAGGAGCTTCGCGTTATGATTTTCAATTTGAAGACAAACAAGGCTATAAAGTTACAATGGAAGGACTGTCTCGTACTTTTGATAAAGAATATTGGAATTATGCCAAATTAATTTCTGGTGTATTACGTCATGGAATGCCAATACCGTATGTAGTTGATTTAATTAACAACTTAAATATGTACGACGAAAATATTAATACCTGGAAAAATGGTATTGCACGTACCTTAAAACAATTTGTTGAAGATGGTACACAAGCAGTTGATAAAAAATGTCCAGAATGTAGTGATCCAGATGGATTAATTTATGAAGAAGGATGTTTGAAATGTAAAAATTGCGGGCATACTAAATGTGGATAGGTTTTTAAATTAATGTTAAACAGTAGAAACACCAACAAAATTTTATATATTGTTGGTGTTTTTTATGAATCCAATAGACGAATATTTTTACAATCAAAAAGAGCCATATCAATCAATTATGCTTTATTTAAGAAGTGTAATATTAAAAGTTGTACCCCAAATTGAAGAAAAGTACAGTTATAAAATACCTTTTTTTTGTATTAATAAAAAACCAGTACTGTATTTAAATGTATTAAAAGGTACTGATTTTGTAGATGTAGCAATTGTTCATGGAGTTATTTTAGAGGAAAAATACCCGCAACTTAAAAACTATAATAATAGAAAGCAGGTTAGATCACTTCAAGTAAAATCTTTAGAAAATTTTGATGAATTAATGTTTTCACAATTATTAAAAGATGCAGTTGCTTCAGTTGAAAATAGCAAAAGAGCCTGGTTTGTTTAGCTTACTATCCAATTTTATGAATTATTGGATTAAATGCTTTTGAAGAAACCAATATTTTATCTCCAATAATTAATTGTTCACCTTCGCTTTCATCTGCAACAACTTTTACTAAGTCTTTTCCAATTCTAACCGTAAGTATAAATAAAAAATCTTGTTTTTCAATTTCAATAATAGTTCCAGTAAATTGAAATTTAGCATTTAATTCTTTATGGTTAAATACTTCGTTAGGCGTTCCTTGTCGTATAATTTTACCGTGTTCTAATTCGAGTACTTTATCAGACATTCTTAATATTTCAGAAATATCATGGCTAATTAATAGTGTGGTAAGTTTATATTCTTTATGAACTGCTAGAATGTATTGTTGTAATTTAAATCGGATTTCAGCATCTAATGCAGAAAGGGGTTCATCGAGCATTAAAATATTGGGTTTTTGCACCAATGCTCTTGCCAATGCAACTCGTTGTTTTTGTCCACCAGAAAGTGTATCTGGTTTTCTGTGTTGTAATTCACCCAATTCAATAATTTCAATTAAATGATTAACAATAGAAGAATTTTGTCCTTTATTTAACGCAAATAATAAATTTTCCTTCACATTCATATTAGGAAAAAGCGCATAATCTTGAAAAACAAACCCTACTTTTCTTTTTTGGGGTTTTAAGTTAGTTTTAGTTGTTGTATTTAACCAAGTTTCGTTATTTACTACAATTTTTCCAGAATCTGGATACAATAAGCCTGCTAATATTCTAAGAATTGTAGTTTTTCCAACACCAGATTTTCCATAAAGTGTTACTAAACTTCCTTTATTTATTGTGGTATTTATATCTAAAAGCATTTCACCTAAAGCAGCTGTCAACTTCTTTTGAATATTAATTTCAATCATTTTTAAACTGTTTTAAATAGCCTCCATTAATTAAATAAACGACCAGTAAAATACTAAATGTTAAGGCGACTAGAATTAAGGAATAAGTGTTAGCAGCGGCATAATTTAAAGATTCAACTTCATCGTAAATTGCTATGGAGGCAACTTTTGTTTTACCTGGAATATTACCACCAATCATTAAAACAACTCCAAACTCACCAATTGTATGTGCAAATGCAAGTACAATTCCTGTTAATAAGGATGATTTTATATTAGGTAATAATACTTTAAATAGTGTTGTAAATCTAGACTTTCCTAATACATAAGACATATCTTTTAACGAACTTGATAAGTTTGTAAAACCCGCTTGTATTGGATGCACCATAAAAGGTAAACTGTAAATAATTGATGCAATTAATAAACCTTCAAAAGAAAACACAAGTTTTAAACCTAACCAGTTATTTAGCCAATTACCAAAAGAGTTTGCAGGAGAAAAAGCTATTAATAAATAAAACCCAATAACGGTTGGTGGTAGCACAAGTGGCATACTTACAATAGTTTCGCAAATAGGTTTTAATTTAGATTTTGTGTAGGCCAGCCAATATGCTAACGGAATTGAAATTAATAACAACAATACCGTAGTTATAAATGCAAGTTTAAAGGTTAATATTAGCGGTTCCCAATCTATCATTCTGAAATCATTATTTCGTTTGTTTTAACCATTGCCGTTACAACTGTTCCTAGTTCTAATTTTAATTGTTTTACGGCATTTGTAGTAATAATAGAGCTAATTTTTCCAACATTGGTAGTTATAGTTAGTTTGCTTAATAGTTCTTTTGATTCTAAAACGTCAATAGTTCCTTTAAATTTATTTCGTAAACTTATTTCGTCGGTGTTGCCTTTTCCTATAATTACTTCAGTTTCTTTAAAAACTACTGTAATTGTATTTCCAACTTTTAGATAAGGTGCGGTTTTTGGAGTATCTATTACAATGGCAGACATATCTGTGGTGTTAACTTTAATACCAATTAAAGTTAAGCTTCCAGAAATAGTAAGTTTCTTAATTGTTCCTTTTAAAATATTCATTTATTAGTTGGTTGTGTATCCAAATTTATTCAAAATAGCTGACCCTTTTTTTGAAAAAAGGAAGTTATAAAATATTTCTTTTTTTTCTGAAGAACTTGGACTGTTTTTTATAATTACAATACCTTGTTTAATTGAAGTATAAGTACTTTCATCTATTGCAACCCAATTTCCTTTACCTTTCACAATTGGAGATAATACAACAGATTTAGCTGTAAATCCAATTTCGGTGGCTTTAGTGGTAATAAATTGGTTTGTTTGCGCCACACTTTCTCCATAAACTAACTTGTTTTTTATACCATCAAAAATTTTATAATGATTTAAAACATCTTCGGTAGCTATTCCATAAGGAGCAGTTTTCGGATTTGCAGAAGCAATATGTTTAATGTTCTTTTGAAGTAATAAATTTATAGAAGGTTTAATGCTATCAATCATAGACCATAAAACTAACTTACCATAGGCATAAACTGCTGGTTTGCTAATTGTAAAGCCAGTATTGTATAATTCTAATGGATATTTCATATCTGCCGAGATAAAAATATCGTAGGGAGCTCCTTCTTTAATTTGAGCAGTTAATTTTCCAGAAGAACTTATAATTATTTCACATTTAATACCGCTTTCTTTTGCAAATGCTGCACTAATTTCTTCCATTGCAAATTGCATATTTGCTGCAGTTGCAATTGTAAGTTTAGGTTCTTTATGTTGCTTGCATGAAAAACTTATGAATAAAGTTGTAAATAGAATAATTACTGTTTTAAATAAGCGTGCTATATTCTTCATAATTACAAATACATAATGCATTTAGATGCGCTAATATAATGCTTCTTTTTTTGAAGGGCGTATCAAATTATGTTCAAAACAAGCCATTCTAAAATATCTACAAAGTTTAAGGTATAAAATATTTAAAAATTAAATAGCTTAAAATGATTTTAATCATACTAACTTAAGTTCAATTTTTCGAACTTTAAAGAACTAAAAAATACTATTATGAAACGTCTTGAGCCAGTATCTAAAATTATGACTAAGGAGCTTGTTACGTTATGTTTACGTGATGATTTATATAAAGCAGAAAAATTATTTAAAGAACACCATATTAGACACATACCAGTTGTTAAAAATAGACATATTGTTGGTATGTTAAGCCTTAGCGATTTACAACGTATAAGTTTTCTAGACTCTTATGATTCCAATGAGATTAAAATAGACAATGCTATTTACAATATGTTAAGCATTGAGCAAATAATGGTAAAAAAACCAATAATGGTAACTTCAAATATTACCATAAAATCGGTTGTTGAAATTTTATCACAGAACGAATTTCATGCATTACCTGTTGTGGATAACGAACTTTTAGTAGGTATAGTTACAACTACCGATATTTTAAGGTATTTATTAAAACAATATGAGTTAGAATCTGTTTAATGCGGTGACACCAAATCTTTTAATTCTGCAATTGTATTGGTTGGATTTTCACTTTTAAATACAAAACTTCCAGCAACAAAAGCATCTACACCCGCCTCAGATAGTTGTTCAATATTTTGGTCAGTTACACCACCATCTACTTCAATTAGAGCTTTAGAACCACTAAATTCTATTAAAGCTTTTAATTGTTGTACTTTTTTATAGGTATTTTCTATAAAACTTTGACCACCAAAACCTGGATTTACACTCATTATTAATACTAAGTCTAAATCTTCAATAATATCTTCTAAAACAGCTATTGGTGTGTGTGGGTTTAAGGAAACTCCCGCTTTCATACCTTCAGCTTTTATTGCCTGAACTGTGCGGTGCAAATGAGGACAGGCCTCGTAATGTACTGTTAAAATATCTGCACCTACTTTTTTAAAATCGGTAATAAATTTATCCGGATTTACAATCATTAAATGTACATCCATTGTTTTAGTTGCATGTTTTTTAATTGCACTTATTACAGGCATACCAAATGAAATATTTGGAACAAAAACACCATCCATAACATCAATATGAAACCAGTCAGCTTTACTGTTGTTAATCATTTCAATATCGCGTTGTAAGTTTGCGAAATCTGCTGCTAAAAGTGAGGGAGCTATTAATTTATTCATTTTTGTGGTAATTATTTTTGCAAAAATATGATTTATAAACAAAAAACGCTCGAAATTCCGAGCGTTTTTTATGCTGTATCTAAAATATGAATGTTAATTCACAAGTTATTATCCTAAATAGGTCTTTAATATTTTACTTCTAGAAGTGTGTTTTAATCTTCTAATTGCTTTTTCTTTAATTTGACGAACACGCTCACGAGTTAAATCAAAGGTTTCTCCAATTTCTTCTAAAGTCATTGGGTGTGCATCACCTAAACCAAAGTATAATTGAACAACATCAGCTTCTCTTGGAGTAAGTGTTTCTAAAGCACGTTCAATCTCAACTTTTAAAGATTCGTGTAATAGAGATTTATCTGGATTTGGAGATTCACCAGTGTTTAAAACATCGTATAAATTAGAATCTTCACCTTCAATTAGCGGAGCATCCATTGATACGTGGCGACCAGAGTTTTTCATAGACTCTTTTACATCGTTCACGGTCATATCTAATTTCTTAGCAATTTCTTCAGCAGATGGAGGTCTTTCGTTCTCTTGCTCTAAAAAAGCATACATTTTATTTATCTTGTTGATAGAGCCAATTTTATTTAATGGCAAACGTACAATACGAGATTGTTCTGCTAATGCCTGTAAAATTGATTGACGAATCCACCATACAGCGTATGATATAAATTTGAAACCACGTGTTTCATCAAAACGTTTTGCTGCTTTTATTAATCCTAAATTCCCTTCATTAATTAAATCTGGTAATGTTAATCCTTGATTTTGATATTGTTTTGCTACAGATACAACAAAACGTAAATTTGCTTTTGTTAATCTTTCTAAAGCTACTTGATCTCCTGCTTTAATTCGTTGTGCTAATTCTACTTCCATTTCGGCAGTGATTAAATCTACCTTTCCAATTTCTTGCAAGTATTTATCTAAAGATGCAGTTTCTCTGTTAGTAACCTGTTTTGTTATTTTAAGTTGTCTCATTTAAAAGCTAAAATTTTTGTGTTAGTACATAGCGTACATTATATATACGTTGTATTTCTGAAAATGTTACAAAATAAAAGGTATTTAATATTTTTTTGTGACTTTTTAACATTTAAAGTACTTGAATTAGTAGATTTAGGTATGAAATGAGTTGATTTTAAAGAAATTAAGATGTTGTTGTTAATAAAAGAATTTTTGGAACAAATAAAGAATAGGAGTGTGCATTAAAAAAGTATAAGAAGCTGATTAAAACTAATTAGTATTAAAAATAAAAAACTCCTCAAAAGAGGAGTTTTTAAAAATTGTATTTTTTGAGAATTACTCTCTTGATCTTGGTTTTCTATCGTCTCTACGGTTATCTCTTCCGCGGTTGTCACGTCCTTTGTTATTATCTCTAGGAGGTCTTTCAACAAATCCTTCTGGTTTAGGTAAAAGCGCTTTTCTAGAAACTTTGTCTTTACGAGTTTTAGGATCTTTTCCAAAGTACTTTACGTCAAAAACATCACCCATATTAACAACATCAGTTACGTTATTTGTACGTTCCCAAGCTAATTCAGAAATATGAAGTAATACTTCATTACCTGGCGCTTCTGTATATTCTACAACGGCACCAAAATCTAACATCTTAATTACTTTAACTTCGTAAATACTTCCAACCTGAGGTTTAAACAATAAGGAATCTATTTTTGCTAAAACAGCATCAATTCCTGCTTGGTTGGTTCCTAGTATTTCAACAATACCTTCTTCAGTAACAGGATCTTCATTTATAACAATTGTACATCCAGTTTCTTTTTGCATTTCTTGAATTACTTTTCCACCTGGACCAATTAAAGCTCCAATAAATTCATTAGGAATTGTTCTAGATACCATTTTTGGAGAATGTGATTTTACTTCAGCATTTGGCGTTGCAATTGTATCTGTAATTTTTCCTAAAATATGTAAACGACCATCACGTGCTTGTTTTAATGCATTCACTAAAATTTCGTACGATAATCCTTTAATTTTAATATCCATTTGGCAAGCAGTAATTCCGTCTGCTGTTCCCGTAACTTTAAAATCCATATCTCCTAAATGATCTTCATCACCTAAAATATCACTTAAAACAGCGTATTTATCACCATCGGAAATTAATCCCATAGCAATACCAGAAACTGGTTTAGTCATTTGAACACCAGCATCCATCAATGCCATTGTACCGGCACAAACTGTTGCCATTGAAGAAGAACCATTAGATTCTAATACTTCAGAAACAACTCTTACAGTATAAGGGCAATCAGCAGGAATCATTCCTTTTAATGCACGTTGTGCTAAGTTTCCGTGGCCTACTTCTCTACGTGAAGTACCTCTTAAAGGTCTTGCTTCACCTGTTGAAAAAGGAGGGAAGTTGTAATGTAAATAAAAACGTTCTTCTCCTTCAAATGTAGGAGAATCTAATATGTTTGCATCTCTAGAAGTACCTAAAGTAACTGTTGCTAATGCTTGTGTTTCTCCACGAGAAAATATTGAAGATCCATGTGTTGATGGTAGGTAATCTACTTCACACCAAATTGGACGAATTTCAGTAGTTTTTCTTCCATCTAATCTTAAGCCTTCTTCAAGTGTTAGGTTTCTAATAGCACTTTTTTCGGCTTTGCTATAATATTTTGATATTAAAGCTCCTTTTTCTGTTAATTCTTCTTCAGAGAAAGTTGCTTTAAAAGCTTCTTTTATTTCTGCAAATGCTGCACTACGTTCGTGTTTTGCACTTCCAGCTTTTGCAATATCATATACTTTTTGGTACGAAAAATCGTAAGCTGCTTTTTCTAATGCTTCGTCAGATGCTGCTGTTTCATATTCACGAGTTTCTTTTTTACCAAAAGATTCAGCTAATGCAACTTGTGCTGCACATTGAATTTTAATAGCTTCGTGTGCAAATTTGATAGCTTCTGCCATCTCTTCTTCACTACACTCATCCATTTCACCTTCAACCATCATTACAGAGTCTGTAGATGCACCAACCATCATATCCATATCTGCTTGCGCTAATAATTCTCTACTTGGGTTGATAACAAATTCACCATTTATTCTAGCAACTCTTACTTCAGAAATTGGAGTTTCAAAAGGAATATCACTTAATTGAATGGCAGCAGAAGCTGCTAAACCAGCTAATGCGTCTGGCATAACTGCATCATCATGAGACATTAGTTGAATCATAACTTGAGTTTCTGCGTGGTAATCTTTAGGGAATAAAGGACGTAAAACACGGTCTACTAAACGCATTGTTAATACCTCGTTATCACTTGGTCTTGCTTCTCTTTTAAAGAAACCTCCAGGGTATTTACCTGCAGCTGCAAATTTTTCTCTATAATCTACAGTTAATGGTAAAAAATCTACAGGACTTGCAGTGTAGTTAGACACAACAGTACCTAATAACATGGCATCTCCCATTCTAACAACAACCGAACCATGCGCTTGTTTTGCTAATTTTCCAGTTTCAATAGAGATGGTTCTTCCATCTCCTAAATCAATAATTTGTGTATGTACCTTAGGTATCATAAATAATTTTTTAAAATTTAATTAAACAATTGGTTGTTGTTGTGTTGTGTTTACCAATGAAAAGTTTAATCTATGCTTTCTTTAAATAAGATTAATCTAAAAAAAAAGAGGCAATAGTTTTGCCTCTTAATTTGTAAAATTATTTTCTTATTCCTAGTTCTTTAATTATCTCACGATATCTTACAATATCGGTTTTAATTAGATAATCAAGTAAATTTCTTCTTTTACCTACCAGTTTTACTAAAGAACGCTCTGTGTTGTAATCTTTACGATTTCTTTTTAAGTGTTCTGTTAAGTGGTTAATTCTAAAAGTAAATAAGGCAATTTGACCTTCTGATGAACCAGTATTTGTTGCTGATTCGTTGTGTTTTGCAAAAATTTCTGCTTTTTTTTCTTTTGTTAAGTACATGCTAACATTAATTTTATTAATAATTTTTATGTATTAATACTGCTCTATGCAGTTAATAGTCGGCAAAGATACTATTATTATTTTGAATATTAATTGTTTGAGTAAAATTAGTTGCGTTAATTTTTTACTTTCTAATAGGAATATTCTCAATTAAATCTATATAAAGGTTAATTTGTTTTTTTAGATTTTTACGTTCTATAATTTTATCTAAAAAACCGTGTTCTAAAACAAATTCAGATTTTTGAAATCCTGGAGGTAAATCTTTTCCGGTTGTATCTTTAACTACTCTAGGTCCAGCAAATGCTACTAAAGCGTTTGGTTCTGCAAAGTTTACATCGCCTAACATTGCGTAAGAAGCTGTAGTTCCACCAGTTGTTGGATCTGTACATAAAGAAATATATGGAATGTTGGCATCTGCAAGTTGCGCTAATTTAGCAGATGTTTTAACCAATTGCATTAAAGAATACGATGCTTCCATCATTCTTGCTCCTCCAGATTTTGAAATCATTAAGAAAGGAATTTTGTTTTTTATAGAATAATCAATTGCTCTTGAAATTTTTTCTCCTACAACACTTCCCATAGAACCTCCAATAAAAGCAAAATCCATAGCTGCTACAACTAAATCTTTTCCTAAAGATTTTCCAACAGCTGTTCTAACGGCATCTTTTAGATTTGTTTTTTCGTAAGCTTGTTTTAAACGTTCTGTATATTTTTTGGTATCCGTAAATTTTAGTGGATCTTTTGAAACCATATTTTTGTCAAATTCTTTAAATTTATTATCATCAAAAAGAATTTCAAAATATTCAGCACTTCCTATTCTTACGTGGTATCCATCTTCTGGACTCACATAATAATTGTCTTTTAATTCATCGGTATCAACTACTTTTCCGCTAGGAGTTTTGTACCATAAACCTTTTGGTACATCCTTTTTATTTTCGGTAGGAGTTTGAATTCCTTTATCTTTTCTTTTAAACCAAGACGACATAATTATTTAATTTTATATTGCGAAATAGAGGTGCAAATTACTAAAAAAAACAAAGAGAACATATAAAAAATATGTTCTCTTTAAATATTTATAATGTAAAGTGCTGTTTTATAAGGTGTCTATACAGTTTAAATCTTTAAAAGCTTGAGTTAAACGTGCTTTAAAAGTTTCTTCTCCTTTACGTAACCAACCACGAGGATCGTAATATTTCTTGTTTGGTTTATCTGCTCCATCAGGATTTCCTATTTGTGTTCTTAAATAGTCTATTTTATCATTCATGTAATCTCTAATTCCTTCTGTAAATGCAAATTGAAGATCTGTGTCTATGTTCATTTTAATAACACCATAACCAATTGCTTCTCTAATTTCTTCTAATGAAGAACCAGAACCACCGTGGAATACAAAATCTACTGGGTTTGCTTCAGTACCATTTTTATTTTCGATATATTTTTGAGAATTGTCTAGGATTTTTGGAGTTAATTTAACATTTCCTGGTTTATAAACACCATGAACATTTCCAAAAGATGCAGCAATTGTAAAATTATCACTTACTTTTTTAAGCTCATCATAAGCATAAGCAACTTCTTCAGGTTGTGTGTATAATTTAGAAACATCTACATCAGAATTATCTACACCATCTTCTTCACCTCCTGTTATACCTAACTCAATTTCTAAAGTCATTCCCATTTTAGCCATACGTGCTAAATAGGTTTTACAAATTTCGATATTTTCTTCTAAAGGTTCTTCAGATAAATCTATCATATGAGAACTATATAATGGTTTCCCAGTTTCTTTAAAAAATTGTTCTCCAGCATCTAATAATCCATCAATCCAAGGTAATAATTTTTTTGCGCAATGGTCTGTATGTAAAATTACAGGAACTCCATAAGCTTCAGCTAAAGTATGTATGTGTTTTGCACCAGCAATACCACCAGCAATTGCAGCTTTTTGACCTTCGTTAGACAATCCTTTTCCGGCATTAAATTGTGCTCCTCCGTTAGAGAATTGAATAATTACAGGAGAATTTAATTCTTTTGCAGTTTCTAAAACAGCATTAATTGTGTTAGACCCAATAACATTTACAGCTGGTAATGCGAAATTTTTTGATTTTGCTAATTTGAAAATCGCTTGCACTTCATTTCCTGTCGCAACTCCGGGTTTAATAGTATGACTCATAATTATTTAGTTGTATTAATTGTGTATTATTTAATTGTAACAAAATTAAGGATTTATAGCTATTTATTGTGCTTAGAATTGAAAAAAAACGAAATCGAAATAGTATTTTAAATTAAAAAGGGTAACTAATTCCAAAATTGTAAACATTATTTTTAAAGTTTACGTGTTGAAACCATTTGTTGGTTTCTAAATAAGGTTCGTAGGTTTTAAAGCCAATATCTAATCTTAGAAGAATAAAACTTAAATCATATCTAATTCCAAAACCAGAACCAATTGCTATATCTTTTAAAGAATTAAAACCGTTAAATTTCCCTTCTGAAGTTGTTACAGTAGCATTTGAAATGTCCCAAATATTACCAGCATCAACAAATAAAGCACCTTTTACACTATTAATTATCTTAAACCTATACTCTAAACTTGTAAGAAATTTAAGGTTACCCACATTATATTCTAAGCCAGTTTTTGTGGAACCAGGTCCTAAATCATAGATTCTCCATGCTCTTAGATCGTTAGGTCCACCAATATAATAACTTCTACTAAAAGGAATAGTTTTTGAATTATTATAGGGAAAAGCAATTCCTAAAAAGCTTCTAAAGGCAAGTACGTTTTCTAAAGTTAAATTCCAGAATTTTTTATATTCTAGATCTGTTCTAATATATTGAGCAATAGGCGTGTTAAATACTAACTTAACATTGTTGTTATCTTTTTTACTTGAAAGTAAACTTGTTAAATTACCAGCAGAAACTATACGTGCTCTAAAAAATGAAAAGTCGGTATCTTTATAACTTTCGCTATTGTTAAAAGTAAAAGTATAGGCTGCTGAAGGGATGTAAACATCTTCCGTTATAATTGAATAACGTTTTTTAATATTTTGAGCAATTTTAAATTCGGTTGGATTACTTTGTTCAAAAGTTGAATTAATATTTGTGTTAATAAACGGAATTACGTTTGTAGTTTCTAAATTATCTTCATTAAAATATGTTGAAGCAATATTTTGTATTTCGTTAAATTCAGATTTATAAATATTAAAATAAGAATCAACATTTAAGTTTTTAATAAATTGTGCATTTAAAATTTGTAGACTGTGTTTTTTTGTTGATGTGGATTCCCAAGTATAATCAATAATACCTGTAAATTTTTGTTTATCTAAGCCAATATTTTTTTGTAACGAAGTTCCTAATGTTAAAATGGTGTTAGGAGCCATGTTTTTTGGAATAATATTGTCTGGTTTAAAAGGAAATAAGATGCGTGGAATTTCTAATGAAACATCTCCACCAGCTTCCCAGGCATTTAATAAACTTTCTTTATCTGCGGCATCTTTCGAATCTAGAAATGAGCCTTGAATAGAGAATTTTAATATTTCAGCTCCTTTAAATATGTTAAGGTTTGAAAAGGATAATTTTCCAGAAACACCAAGTTGTCTTATATTAGAATGTGTAAGTTCTGCACTCGTTCCAATTGAATATTTTTTAAGAGGCGATAAATAAATTGAAGCTTCTAATAAGTCATTTTCAAGCTCTTTGTATTTTATAGTAATGTTTTTAAAATTATTTAGACGTCTTAAATTTTTACGAGTTAATTCTCTCGTTTGGTCTTTATAAATAGAGTTGGGTTCAATAAAAACACTTTCTAAAAGTAATTTAGGATTGTATCTGAGTTTTTTTTGAGATAAAAATAAATAACCGTTATAACTTAAACTGTCTTTAATAGGATTGTCTTTTGTGTTGTAAGAGTAATCTGTATAAATATTTATATTTTTAATTTTTTGAATTTTAAAAGGAACATTTGCAATACTATCATTAATTATTAGGTTAATTTTAGATTTGTAATTTGCAGTATCTGCCTCTACTAATATGGCGTTTTTGTTAAAACGATAAATTCCAGAATTTCTAAAAAGTTCGTTAATTCGGTCTTGTTCTTCAAAAAACAGTTCATAATTAAATTGTTTTCCTCTTTTTATAAAAGATTTATCTTTATTTGCGGTATAAATAGAGTCTAAAACTTTAGATTCAATATTGGTTTTAATAGTGTCTAAAACATAGGGTTTTCCAGTATTTATGTTGTAGTTTATACTAACTTTGTTACGTTTTGTTTTAACTTCTTCAAAATCTACCTTAGCATTAAAAAAGCCCTCGTTATAATAATGTAGTTTTAAATTTTCTATTGTTTGTTTGGCTTTTTTCTCATCAAAAATAACCGGAGGCTCACCGTTGTTTAAAAACCAATTGTTAGATCCTTTTTTAAAATTGTGGAATCCTTTTGTTTGTTTTTCAGAAAAAATAGAAGTTACAAATTTTGAAGTATTAGGATGCGCTGTTTTCCAAATAGTGTAATTTGTTTCGAAATTTTTATTTCCAAGATTATAAAAATGTAGTGGAAAAGGAACGCCTAAAACCAATTGATTAGGTCTTTGTGCAATATAATCTGTTATTTCTGCATCAACATTTTTTTTATTATTTACAAAAACTGAATTTTTGGTAAGCAGGTAATCTTCATCCGAAACATACTTTAAAGTGTTACAAGATGAAAAACTTAAAGTTACACTTATTAAAATTAGTATTATTATAAAATTGTTTTTCAAAAATAAGAGTTTAAATTTGTTCAAATGTAAAACTTTTCGGAGTATTACCCAATTACTATTTTATATATAAGAATAAATGAGCTTAAGTAAAAATCAACTAAAATTAATAACGAGTTTACGGAAAAAAAAGTACAGAATTGCTACTAATTTATTTATTGTTGAAGGAATTAAAGTAGTAAATGAATTTTTAAATTCAACATTTGAGTTAGAGCAACTTTTTTGTGTTGATGATACTGAGTATAAAAAGTACGAAAATTGTACATTGGTTTCTCAAGCTGATTTAAAGAAAATTAGCAATTTAATTACACCAAATAATGTGTTGGCAATTTTTAAAATTCCCACTACCGATTTTATTGAAAAAGAAGGATTGGTTTTAGCTTTAGATGAAATTAACGATCCTGGAAATTTAGGAACAATTATTAGATTGTGCGATTGGTTTGGAATAGAGCAACTGGTGTGTTCTAAAGATACGGTAGATTGTTATAACTCAAAAGTAGTGCAAGCCTCTATGGGGTCTTTAACTAGAGTTTCTATAGTTTATGCCAATCTAGAAGCCTATTTAAAAAGTACAAATAAGCCAACTTATGCCTCTTTAATGAATGGTGATAATGTTTATAAAACTGTATTGCCAACGAATGCTGTTTTGGTTATGGGAAATGAAGCTAATGGAATTAGCGCACAAATTTTAAAACATTTAGAGAATTCAATCTCAGTGCCAAGGTTTGGAAATTTACAGCAAACAGAAAGTTTAAATGTTGCAACAGCAACTGCAATTTTATTAAGTGAATTTAAAAGAGGAAGCTAATGAAAAGCTAGTTTTATAAAAACACCTCTGGTTCCAAAATAATCTATATTTCCAGTCCAAGGACTATAACCATTAGTTGCATTATCTCTAACAAGTTCATCATTTATAGCAAAAACACCTCTAATTGATGGTGAAAATATAAAATAAGGAAGGTAAAAATCTACGCCAACACCAATTTCATATGTGAAATTACTTTTTTTCATTCTAAATTCACTATTAAAATTATCGTCTGGATTGTCTTGATTACTCGAAAAATTATAATCGTAAGAAACACCACCAATTAGATAAGGACGAAAATTATACAGCCTATTTGTGCTTAATTTCAATAATAATGGAATCCTTAAGTAAGTAGCGTTTACAGCTCTTATGCTATCTTTTGGGCCGCCTTCAATATGTGTAAATGCAAGTTCTTTGGTATTGCTCGAAAGCCCTGGTTCTAGTCTTAAATTAATATTTTTATGCAAACGCAAATCTCCAATTAAGCCAACATTAAACCCCGTATTGGATGTTACATCAATAAAAGAACCTTCAGATTTATAGCTAATTTTATAGCCTTTTTTATTGATTCCTAGATAATAACCCCAAAAAACGGTTTGTTTGTCCCATGTTTGTTTGTAAATTACTTTATCTCGTTTTTGAGCATTAATACTGTTAATACTAAAAATAAAAATAATTAATAAAACAATTTTTCTCATACATTATTTTTTAGCTATATATATTGAAGAAACCCCAAATGTTTGTGGTTTGTTTTCAATATCTATAAACCCAATTTTTGCTAAAATATTGTTGAAAGTTTTTCCGTAAGGAAAAGCAGCAGCAGAATCAGATAAATATTTGTATGCTGTTTTGTCTTTTGAAAATAATTTTCCAATGGCAGGAAGTATATATCTTGCATAAAATTTATAACCTTGTTTGAAGGGGGTTTTTGTTGGAATAGAGGTTTCTAAAACTACAAAAGTTCCATTTGGTTTTAAGACACGGTAAATTTCTGATAAACCTTTTTCTAGATTTTCAAAATTACGAACTCCAAAAGCAACTGTTATGGCATCAAAATAGTTAGTTTCAAAAGGAATGTTTTCTGAATCACCAAAAACCATTTCAATTTGATTGTTTAATTTTAATTTTTCAATTTTTTTTCGCCCAACGTCTAGCATTCCTTCAGAAATATCTAAACCAATTATTTTTGAAGCGTTTGTCTCGGTTAAATTAATTGCCAAATCTCCTGTTCCGGTTGCAATATCTAATATTTTATCTGGATTAGTTGCGCCAATAATTTTAACCACTTTTTTACGCCATTTAATATCAATTCCAAAAGAAATTACACGGTTTAAACCGTCATATTCATTAGAAATAGTATCAAACATTTTAGCAACTTGTTGCTTTTTTCCTAAATCAGAATCTTTATAAGGATTTACTTTTTCTGCCATTAATTTATTGGTTTAAAGCTACAACTTGTTCAATTTGACCAGGTATTAATTGCTTTAGCATATTTTCAATACCATTTTTTAAGGTAATTGTTGAAGATGGACAACCACTACAAGCTCCTTGTAAAATAACATTCACAACTTTTGTTTCTTGCTCGTACGATTGGAATAAAATGTTACCACCATCAGCAGCTACAGCAGGTTTTATGTATTCATCTAAAATTGCAATTATTTGTTTTGAAACATCATCTAAATCTTCTAGTTGAATACCCTGTTGTTCTTTGTTTTTTGGTTGTGCACTTTTATCTACAATTGTTTTGCCATCTGCAATAAATTGTTTTATAAAGCTTCTAATTTCATTGGTTATTTCGCTCCATTCAACAACATCAAATTTTGTGATTGAAACATAATTTTCTGAAATAAAAATCTCTTTTACAAACGAGAAATTATATAATTCTGTAGCTAAAGGAGAATTTTTAGCTTCTTCAATATTTTTGTATTCTAAATCAAAGGCTACAAGCTTTTTGTTTGCAACAAATTTTAAAACGCTAGGGTTAGGTGTAACTTCAGAATATATTTCTACAGGAACTTTTTTTGTAGGTTCTGTTTCTTCTATAACTAGCACCCCTCCAGGACTGTTTAAATAATTTTCTATTTGTTCTTTAACTTCATCTTGCACATCTTCCCATTCAATAATTGAAAAACGTTCTAATGCAATAAAGTTTGCAGAAATTAAAACACGTTTAATAAATGGTAAATGAAATAATTGTTGTGCTAAAGGAGAATTTTTAGCTTCATCTATATTGTTAAATTGATAGCTACCACTAATTAAAATTGTATTTGCTGTAAATTTAAGTATAGTGTCGTTTGTTGTTTTCTCTATTTTTAAAGTAACTGTGTCCATTTTTTTAAGTATTTGTGCAAAAGTACTAAAACAAATTTAGGTAATTGCTTAAAATTAAAAAACGCCTCTTTTTATAGAGGCGTTTATATTTATATGTATTTGTAATTAAATATTTAAAACCAATGTAACTGTGAATTTTGAAGTATCAATATCCAATTCGGCAGCATTAATATTGTTGTATTGTGGATAAAAATTATATGCTGCTGTATTTGTGTCTTTTTGATAAGAAGCATCAATTTTTCCTCCTCTAAATTTATATCCAGCACCTAAAGAATACCCTTCAATAGCATCTGAGTCTAAAGTATTTTTGTAAGGGCTTTTTTCAAAATGATATCCACCTCTTATTGAGAGTTTGTCAAAGCGCCATTCAGTACCCATTCTTAATTCTCCTCTAGCTTCTAAATCTGCATTAAAAGCTTTGTTTTCTTCAATAAATCCAAAATTACCTGCCATATCTAATTCTATGTTGCTATAATTTTTATAGATATAATCGATGCTTATTAAGCCTTGTTTTTCAAATATATAGGCAAAACTTCCAGTCAATTTACTCGGAGTTCTTAGTTTATAATCAAAGGCATTATATCCAGAATAATCAGTAATTAATTCATCTGTATTACTAAAATAAACTTCTAAATCCGAGTCTAGATAATCTTCAGATAGATTGTACCAAACAGGTGATTGATACGCCAAACCTAAACGCATGTTTTCAGATGCTTTTGAAATTAAACCTACATTAAAAGAAAAACCTTCTCCGTATGTATAAAGTTCTTGAATTAAAGAAGCGTCTAAATTATTTCCGTTGCCGTCTTTATTATATTCTTCTAATAAAATTCTTTGTAAATTTTTTATATCGTACGTGCTAAAAGAAGCACCTAAATACATTTTATTGTTTAATTCTGAAGCAAATGTAAATGAATATTTATCATTTCTGCCTTCATTAAAATTTTCAAAATATTGTCCGTCAGATTCTAAATATTGAATATTGGCATCATTTGGATCATCTATCCAAGTAGGGTAGTTATTATTTCCTTTTGTAAACCATTGTGTTTCAAAATCGTTGGCAATACTATAATTAAAGCCAAGTGCCACCTTTCCCCAATCAGAATTTCTTGAATAACTTTCAAAAACAAATACACCACCAGCCTGCGATAAATTTGTGATATCATTTTCTGAAAATTCATTATTTCCATAATAATTTACATTAGTTTCGGTATTTTTAATATTTAATGAAATTGCAAATTCACTATTTAAAAATACGGCCGCTCCTGCAGGATTTGTTTCAATAGCCGATAAATCGCCACCTAATGCTCCAAAAGCACCACTCATAGCGTTATATCTAGCAGTACCATTAATTGTTTCTTTTGAGAATAATACGCCAATATCATTATAACCTAAAGTTTGAGCATTGGAAATTGAAGCAACACAAAGCATTGCTGCTAAAAATAATTTTTTCATAATGTTAAAGAATTATTATTTATAATTTTTTAGATTAATTTCTACGAGACGAACCTCTTGAAGCACTTCTAGTTGAAGAACCTGAGGATCTAGTTGATGCTGCAGATGATCTAGACGATGATGATCTGGACGACGAATATGAGCTATTATTGTTAGAGGATTTAGATGATCTACTATAATTATTAGAAGAACTATTTTTAGGAGTTGCATAATTTCTGGTAGACCTTCTTGTGTTAGTAGCTCTTGTTTTAGTGTTACTATAATTAGAAACAGATCCTTTAATAGTTCTTACTCTATTGTCTGGCACATATTTAATATTTCTATCTCTAGATGTATTTGTTGAATATCTGCTAGTTGAAGGCGTATTACTGTATGCCGAATTTCTTCTTATTCTAGTTGAAGACTGTCTGGTAGAAGATTGTTGTCTTGTTGGATTAACACTTCTACTTGAACTACTTCTTTGAATAGTTCTTGTAGGAACTCTATTAGTGAACCTTGTGCTTGTATTATTTGTACTTCTGTCAATAGATCTTCTAGTAGTACTATTTGTGTTAATATTTCTTGAATTGTTTGATGTATTAGTGGTGCTTCTGCGACTTACAGCAGCATTTGAAGTTCCAGTTCTTCTAGAGATTGTATTATAAGAATCTCTTTTGCCATAACTGTTATACCTTTTGTAATTATTATTTGCATAGTAATTGTGTGCATAATAATCATTATGACCATAATACCTATAAGGGTTATTGTAATAATAACCACCATAATATGGGTAATAATTGTAAGAATAATAGTCTCCATAATACCCGTTATAATACCACGGTCTATAGGATCTCCAAGGGCTATAATAGTTATAATAGTAAGGGTAATAATTATAAGAATAGTTGTAATAAAACGGGTTATGCCAATAATATCCATAGCTACCAAAACCAGAATCAATATTGATTGTTATATTATCTGTATGTTCCCAAGGCTCATAATAATTTGAAGCATCTTCATCATATGTTTCATCATCGTAATAATACTCGTCAATATCTGTAAAAACATCATCTTCTCCAATATTTTGGATTTCATCTAATTGACGAGAAAAATAATTTTTGTCAAATTCAGATTTTTCAACAATTACAATTTCTTCATCAGCTTTTTGATTACTAGAACCATAGATTCCGTCTTCATTATATGCGCTTTGGTAAGTACCACAAGAGTACAAACTAACAAATAGTATAAAAAGCAATACTATTCGAGAGCTTTTTTGGTTAAAGATATTTGAGACTGTCATAATCAATTGAATTTTTTATTGTTAACTATTCAAAAAAAACTAATTTTGTCGAAATTAGCATTTTCAAATAAAAAGATGCAATATTTATGCCAAACTTTTGATTATGAGTAAGAATTTAACAAAGAGAGAAGTAGATTATTCTAAATGGTACAACGAGTTAGTTGTAAAAGCTGATTTAGCTGAAAATTCAGCAGTTAGGGGCTGTATGGTAATTAAGCCTTATGGCTATGCAATTTGGGAAAAAATGCAAGCTGAATTAGATAGAATGTTTAAGGAAACAGGTCATGAAAACGCATATTTTCCGTTATTTGTTCCAAAAAGTTTATTTGAAGCCGAAGAAAAGAATGCAGAAGGGTTCGCAAAAGAATGTGCTGTTGTAACTCATTATAGGTTACAAAATGATCCAGATAATCCTGGAAAGCTCAGAGTTGATCCAACTGCAAAATTAGAAGAAGAGTTAGTTGTTCGTCCTACTTCTGAAGCAATTATTTGGAATACGTTTAAAGGTTGGATTCAATCTTACAGAGATTTACCTTTGTTAATAAATCAATGGGCAAATGTTGTACGTTGGGAAATGAGGACACGTTTATTCTTAAGAACGGCAGAATTTTTATGGCAAGAAGGTCATACAGCTCATGCAACCAAAAAGGAAGCCATTACAGAAGCAGAGTTGATTTTAGATGTTTATGGAGAGTTTGCTGAAAAATTTATGGCAATGCCTGTTATAAAAGGTTTAAAGACCGAAAGTGAACGTTTTGCTGGAGCTGTTGAAACTTATTGTATAGAAGGTTTAATGCAAGATGGAAAAGCATTACAGGCAGGAACTTCACATTTTTTAGGACAAAATTTTGCTGAAGCTTTTGATGTAAAATATACTTCTAAAGAAGGAAAGCAAGAATATGTTTGGGCAACCTCTTGGGGTGTTTCTACACGTTTAATTGGTGGGTTGATAATGACACATTCAGATGATCTAGGGTTGGTGCTACCACCTAGATTAGCGCCAATCCAGGTTGTAATAGTGCCAATTTATAAAGGAGATGAACAATTAGCAGAGATAGCTGCTAAAGTTGATGTTTTTGTAAAAGAATTTAGAAAATTAGGGATCTCGGTTAAGTTTGATGATAGAGATACTTTTAGACCAGGTGCAAAATTTGCAGAATACGAATTAAAAGGCGTACCTGTAAGAATTGCAATTGGAAAAAGAGATATGGAAAATAACACCGTTGAAATTGCAAGAAGAGATACTTTAGAGAAGCAATCTGTTTCTCAGGATGATGTTGTTTCTATTGTTTCCAAACTTTTAGTTGAAATTCAGGATAACTTATTTAATAAAGCAATTTCTTTTAGAGAAGAGCACACAACAGAGGTAGATACTTTTGAAGAGTTTAAAGAAGCCATAAAAACAAAGGGAGGTTTTGTATCTGCTCACTGGGATGGAACAGCGGCTACTGAAGATAAAATTAAAGAATTAACCAAAGCGACTATTAGGTGCATTCCTTTAAAAAATAAAATTGAGACTGGAACCTGCGTATTTACTGGGGAAAAGTCATCTCAAAGAGTTTTATTTGCAAAAGCCTATTAAATTTTTTCAAAAAAATTTTGCAGAATAAAAAATAGTTGTATTTTTGCATCCGCAATGACGAAATAATGTCATCGACAAAAATAATAATGGTCCGTTCGTCTAGGGGTTAGGACGCCAGGTTTTCATCCTGGTAACAGGGGTTCGATTCCCCTACGGACTACAAAATTTAATAAAAAATTTTATAATGGCAAATCACAAGTCAGCTTTAAAGAGAATTAGAAGTAATCGCGCTAAGCAATTAAGAAATAAATATCAGCATAAAACTACACGTAATGCTGTGAAAAACTTACGTGCTGCAACTGAAAAGAAAGAAGCTGAAGAGTTATTTCCTAAAGTTGTTGCAATGGTAGATAAATTGGCAAAGAAAAATATTATTCACAAGAATAAAGCGAATAATTTAAAATCTAAGTTAGCCAAGCAAGTAGCAGCGTTATAGTTTTTTAAAACATACAATAAAAAAAGCATCCTTTTTAGGATGCTTTTTTTATGTAATTTAGTTTTCTTCTTTCTTATTAGGAACCCGATTTACTACTTGGTTAATTGGTAATTCAATGCCTGTTTACTTTATTTACCACTCGTAAGATCTATTAGCATCTAATCTTATAAAAAGAAAAAGCAATACTGTAAACCCCCAAAGAGCTGAGCCACCATAACTAAAAAAGGGCAATGGAATTCCAATTGTTGGAAGTAATCCAAGTACCATTCCAATATTTATGGTAAAATGAGTAAAAAATATTGCTGCAATACTATAGCCATAAACTCTACTGAATTTTGATTTTTGACGTTCGGCAATTTGTATTATTCTCAATAAAAAGAGTGTGAAAAATAATATAACGGTAGTTGTTCCTAAGAACCCCCATTCCTCTCCAACAATAGTAAAAATATAATCGGTTTGCTGCTCTGGAACAAAATTACCTTGTGTACGCTCACCTTCTAAGAAACCTCTTCCTGTTAGGCCTCCTGATGCTATTGCAGTAACAGATTGATTTGTGTTGTAACCAATATTTTTTACATCTGTGGTTTTTCCTAGTAAAATATTAAACCTATCTCTGTGACGTTGTTCAAATACATGATTAAAAACTAGATCTACACTAAATATAAAAAAAGCAGCAACAAAATAGATTCCTAAAATTTTTACCCAACCTTTTTTTAATGCCTTTTTTCTGTAAAATATGAAATATAAAAAAATGATTATAAACAGTATTAAAGAACCGATTAATGTATATGAAAATCCAAAATATAAGGTAATAATGAAAAGACTTAGTGTAAGAAAGCCTACTGTAATATAATAAAAGGGTAGCCCTTCGCGGTATAAAACAAAAATAAATGCTGTATAGACTAAAGCAGATCCGGGGTCTGGCTGTAATGTAATTAATATTGCTGGAAAAAATAAAATTAATAATGCTTGTAATTGGGTATTTAATTTTTTTAAATTGAATTGCTTGTCGCTCACTAATTTTGCAATTGCCAATGCAGTTGCCGCTTTTGTAAATTCTGAAGGTTGCAGTCCAAAACTTCCAAAGTTATACCAAGATGTTGCTCCATTTATGTTTTTACCAAATATAAAAAGTCCTGCCAATGATACTAGACTAATTAAATATATTAAAGAAGCATATTTTTCATAAAATTTAGCGTCAAAAAGTAAAATTAAAAGAATAATTGGTAAGCTTAAGCCAATCCATATAAGTTGTTTTCCATATTCAGTAGAAAAATTTATGATATCAAAATATTCTTCAGAAATAGTTGCAGAATATATATTTATCCAACCAAAAAAGACCAGTATAAAATAAAAGAATACTAATGCCCAATCAATCCCAAAAAATATGTTTGTTTTTCTACTTCTCAATTTCTATAGTTTCTTTTAGTAGTTGTTTATCGTATTCATCTTTTAAACTACCATTAAACATTCTTTGTTCTATGTAAGTTCTTGTTATTTCTTTATTTAAGTATTTTTCAATCATTAAAGTTGCTATTGGACCTGCCCATCTAGATCCCCAATAACCATTTTCAACAAAAACCGCAATAGCTATTTTGGGATTGTCTTTTGGAGCAAAGGCAATAAATATAGAATGGTCTTGTCCGTGTGGATTTTCGGCAGTACCAGTTTTACCACAAATTTCTATTCCATTTACCTTAGATCGTCTGGCAGTACCTCTTGGATCTTCAAAAACATTAAAAAGCCCCTCAATAACAGGTTCAAAATGTTCTTTGTTAATAGTTGTATTTATGGGTGTAGTAAACTTTGAATCTAATTCTTTATTTTCTATAGATTTTACAATATGCGGTATATAGTAAAAACCCCTATTGGCAACTGCCGCTGTCATGTTTGCTAATTGAATAGGTGTTGTTAGAACCTCGCCTTGTCCTATTGCATTTGAAATGTTATAAGTTGCAGTCCATCTATTATTTGGATACCATTTATTGTAAAAATTTCCATCTGGAACTAAGCCTTTTTGTCCAACCGATAAATCGTTATTTAAATAATTTCCTAAACCAAAACTTTTTACATGGTTACTCCAAGCGTCCATTCCTTCTGCTGAAGTCGGATATTTTTCTATAGTCTTTTTATACGCATTTGCAAAGTAACTATTACAAGAGCGGTAAATGGCCTTATTTAACTCAACGGGGCTTCCAAATGTATTGCAATGGCAATCCATAGTTCTGTTACCATAATGATATTTATTATTATAACACCGAATGGCAGTTGATGATGTAATTACATTTTCTTGTAAAGCGGCTAAGGCTGTAATAACTTTAAAAGGAGATCCTGGCGGGTATTCTCCTTGTAAACACCTGTCTAGTAATGGATTGCTAATAGTGTCTAAGTATAATTTTGTAAAGTTTTTAGAACGTTCTCTTCCCACCATTAAGTTTGGGTCAAATGTTGGGGTTGAAATCAACGCTAAAATTTCTCCTGAAGAAGGTTCAATAGCAACAATTCCACCTCGTTTATTAACCATTAACGCTTCGCCATATTGTTGTAGTTTACTGTCAAGTGTTAAAGTAATATCGTTACCAGGAACGGGTAAGGTGTCGTAAATTCCATTTTTATAAGAGCCAATTTCTTTATTAAATCGATCTCTTTGTATGTATTTTACACCTTTAGTTCCTCTTAAAACGTCTTCATAAGTTGTTTCAATTCCTGCTGTTCCAATTAATTCACCAAGTTGGTAGTGAGGGTTCTTTTTTATCATGCTCTCATTTACTTCACTAATATAGCCTAGTACATTTGGAGCTGAATTTACGGGATATTCTCTAAGAGATCTTTTTATAATATAAAAGCCCTTAAATTTGTGCATTTTTTCTTGTAAATAGGCATAATCATTTTTTGATAATTGCACTAAAAATGGCGAAGGAATTCTTGTGGAGTAATGTTTTGCTTTATCTAATTTTTTTTGAAAGTCTTCCTTAGTGATTTTAAGTAAACTACAAAACTCTAGAGTATCTAATGTTTTTACTTCTCTGGGTATTACCATGATGTCATAAGATAGTTGATTGGCCACTAATAAGGTACCATTTCTATCGTACACATAACCTCTTTCAGGATAATCATACGCTGTTTTTACAGCTGAGCTATTAAGTGCAGGGGTAGCGTACGAATTATTTAAAACTTGTAAATAAAATAAGCGCCCAATAAATATAAGTGCTGTAAAAATAATTAGAAAGGTTAATAAGCCAGATCTTTTCATTTACTTCTTTTTTGTAAATAAGATAATACCTAAAATACTTATAATTATTGTTATAAAACTTGTTAAAATTGTGTTAGAAATAATTGTTAAGAATGAATTTAGATTAAAATATGTTAAACTAAAAATAACAAAATGATGTATAAGGGTTAAAATAGTTATAAATAAAAAGGCCTTGCCAAATGAAATTGCTCTTAAATTGAATAATAAATAATCAAAATCTGTTTTTTTAAGAACTATTTTTAAAATAGGGAGTCTTATAAAAGCAATAAATAAAGTTGCTGCAGCATTTATACCACCAGAGTCTGAGAAAAAATCTACACTTAAGCCAAGTAAGAAGCTTAAAATTAAAAAAACACTTTTATTTTTTCGAATAGGAAATAATACCACCCAAACTATATACACCATAGGATTTAAATATCCAAATAAGTTTATATGATTTAAAACTAATACCTGTAAAAGTACCAATGCTAAAAAACGTACAGAATTATTTAAAATTAGGTTATTCATTTAGTATATTACTTTCTAAATTTTGTTGCTCTATTTTTTCAAGATTTCTTATAATTTGTACATGACTAATAGCGCTCATGTCATTAAATAATAAGATGTCTATATTTTTATATTGATTGTTTTCAAATTTAAAATTTTTAACGGCTCCAATTTTTATTCCTTCAGGAAAAATAGCAGATTTTCCACCTGTAATAATTGTATCACCTAATTTAATTTGTGCCTGTCTAGGAATATCAATTAATTGCAATATGTTATAATCTTTTCCATTCCAAACCAATGTTCCAAAATGACTGCTATTTTTTAAGCGAACATTTATTTTTGAGTTTTTGTTTAAAATAGATAAAACAGTTGCATAATTGTTGGAGGTACTTTTTGTTACTCCAATAATTCCTTTGCTATTAATTACGCCTAGATCGGAAGTAACTCCTTGGTTTGTGCCCTTATTTAATGTAAGTGTATTGTTTCTTTTTGTATAATTGTTATTTATGATTTTTGCATACGAATATTCGTATTTTTGACCATATTTTGCTGAATCGTTTAAAATAAAGTTATCTTTATTAAGACTGAGTTCTCTTTTATTTAATAGGTTTTTTAGCAATGTGTTTTCTTCTATCAATCTTTGATTTTCCGATTTCAATAGAAAAAAATCATTTACAGAACTTGCGCTATTATAAATACCGCCTGTAATAGTATTAGCGGAATTAATAAATTTACTTTTATGAAAAGAATGATGCTGAATTATAAAAATAAAAGCTATAGTTTCTAAAAGAATAAATAGCAGAAAGTATTTAAATTTTCTAATAAAATAAATTAATTGCTGCATATGTTAACTAAAAGTATTGTATTATTTCATTAATACATTCTTGTATTTTTCTAAATCTTTTAAGGCAATCCCAGTCCCGCGAACAACAGCTCTTAAAGGATCTTCTGCAACGTATACTGGTAAATCTGTTTTTCTAGACAAACGTTTATCTAAACCGCGCAACATAGAACCGCCACCAGCTAAATAAATACCTGTATTGTAAATGTCGGCAGCTAATTCTGGAGGTGTTTTTGAAAGTGTTTCCATTACAGCATCTTCAATTCTTAAAATAGATTTGTCTAATGCTTTAGATATTTCTCTAAAAGAAACTTGTACTTGTTTTGGTTTACCACTTAATAAATCACGTCCTTGAACCAACATATCTTCAGGTGGAGTTTCTAAATCTTCTGTTGCTGCACCAATTTGGATTTTAATTTTTTCAGCAGTGCGCTCACCAACATATAAGTTGTGTTGTGTTCTCATATAATAAGCAATATCAGCAGTAAATACGTCACCTGCAACTTTTACAGATTTATCGCAAACAATACCACCTAAAGCAATTACAGCAATTTCTGTTGTACCACCACCTATATCAATAATCATATTTCCTTTTGGTTGCATAATATCAATTCCAATACCAATTGCAGCAGCCATAGGTTCATGAATTAGATAAATTTCTTTAGCATTCATGTGCTCAGCAGAATCAATAACTGCTCGTTTTTCGACTTCTGTTATACCTGATGGAATACAGATAACCATACGTAATGAAGGAGAAAAAAAACGTTTTTTTATACTTGGAATATTTTTGATAAATTCTTTTATCATTTGTTCCGAAGCTTCAAAATCTGCAATTACACCATCTTTAAGAGGTCTAATAGTTTTTATATTTTCATGAGTTTTCCCTTGCATTAAACTGGCCTTTTTACCAGTTGCTATTATTTTACCAGTTGACCTATCTCTAGCAACAATTGAAGGTGCATCAATAACTACTTTGCCATCATGAATTATAAGCGTATTTGCTGTACCTAAGTCAATAGCAATGTCTTCGGTCATAAAGTCGAAAAACCCCATATATATTTCTTATTTTTTTTTAATCCTTAATTCGAATTTCACAAAGTTAATGAAATTAGTGTTTGAAATGACGTGTTCCTGTAAAAACCATTCCAATATTATTCTCGTCGCAATAATCTATTGAAAGTTTATCTTTAATAGAACCTCCAGGTTGAATTATTGCATTAATTCCAGCTTTTCCTGCAATTTCCACACAGTCTGGAAAAGGGAAAAATGCATCACTTGCCATAACAGCTCCATTTAAATCAAAATTAAATGTTTTGGCTTTTGTAATGGCCTGTTCAAGAGCATCTACACGAGATGTTTGACCAGTTCCACCAGCACATAGTTGCTTATTTTTTACTAAAATAATAGTATTAGACTTTGTGTGTTTACATATTTTTGATGCAAATAATAGATCTTCAATCTCATTATCTGAAACAATTCTCTTAGTAACGTTTTTTAAACCTTCTTTAGTATCTGTTAAGTAATTTGGTTCTTGCGCTAAAACACCATTAAGGGCTGTTCTGTAACTTATATTTGGAAATTCAACTTCTTTTTGAACTAAAATAATTCTGTTTTTCTTTCCTTTTAAAATTTGTAAAGCAGTTTCTGAATATGATGGAGCGATTACAACTTCACAAAATAAATTATGAATTTCAGTTGCAGTTGCTTCGTCAATTTCTTTGTTTGCAATTAAAACTCCACCAAAAGCAGAGGTAGGGTCGCCAGCTAGCGCATCAACATAAGCTTGTGCTAATGTGTCTCTTTGTGCAAGCCCACAAGCATTGTTATGCTTTAAAATTGCAAATGTTGGTGCTTCATTTTTAAATTCTTTAATTAAATTTACAGCAGCATCAACATCTAATAAGTTGTTGAAAGAGAGTTCTTTTCCGTGTAATTGGTCAAATAATTCTTCTAAGTTACCGTGAAAAAATCCTTTTTGATGTGGGTTTTCTCCATAACGTAATTGTTTTGTGGTTTCAAAACTTTGACGAAATGTTGGTTGATCGTCATTTAAATAATTAAATATAGCTGTGTCATAATGGCTGGATACTGCGAATGATTTTGCAGCGAATTTTTTACGATCTTCAATAGAAGTTGAACCATTTCCTTCAGTCATTAACTGTAAAAAATCATTATACTGGCTCATTGAAGAAACACAAATTACATCTTTAAAGTTTTTTGCAGCTGCTCTTATTAAAGAAATACCACCAATGTCAATTTTCTCAATAATATCTTGTTCTGGAGCGCCACTTGCTACTGTTTTTTCAAACGGATATAAATCAACAATTACAATATCTAATTCAGGAATTTCAAATTCTTCAAGTTGAGATAAATCATTTTCATTTTCTCTTCTGGCTAAAATTCCACCAAAAACTTTTGGGTGCAAGGTTTTAACTCTTCCTCCTAAAATGGATGGATATGAAGTCAATTCTTCAACAGGTATAACGTTTATACCTAATTCTTTAATAAAACTTTCGGTTCCGCCAGTTGAATAAATAGTTACGCCTAAGTTGTTTAATTTTTTAACGATTGGTTCTAATCCATCTTTGTGGAATACAGAAATTAATGCAGATGTTGCTTTTTTAGTTGTGTTCATAAGTAGTATTGTTGCTGTGGCGCAAAGCTAATAATTATCAATAATTTAAACACTATAAATTACACTGAATTTTACTAGTTTTTAAATAAAAATTTAACATTAATTTTTTTTGCGATAAATTATGTTTTACAAAAATGAGGATGAAATTCAATAGCTTTTATAGAGAGATTTGTCGTGTGTAAATTATTATTATCAAACATTAAAAATACAAGTTCGTTTTTTTTAATTCAGAAAAGTTTACTTTAATTTGTAATTTTAGACAGAAATAAAACCCTATAAGTGCAAAATAATAAAACAGTAATAATTTTTCTTATCAAGTTTTTTGGCACGTATTTGGTGCTGTTTTTAATATATTCTTTTTATTTATCTAAAAACCAGAAAACGAATACAGTATTTGCTTGTGCTCCTATTACTAGAATGGTTGCAGAGCAATCTCAATATGTATTAAATTTGATAGGTTATGATTCTGAAATTGAGCAGAATAAAACTGAGATGTCCGTAAAGCTATTTGTTAATAAAACCTATGTTGCACGAGTTGTAGAAGGGTGTAACGCCATAAGTATTATAATTTTATTTATTGCATTTATTGTAGCTTTTGCAAGTGGATTTAAAAAAACAGCATTGTATATTTTGTTTGGAAGTTTAATTATTTACCTTATAAATATTTTTAGAATTGCAATAATTGCACTAGCAATATACAAGTATCCAGAATATGAAAATGTGTTGCACACAATAATTTTTCCGGGTATAATTTATGGAATCACATTTTTGCTTTGGTTTATTTGGATTCAAAAATTTTCAAAATTAAAAAGATGAAAAAAAGCACAAACGTAGTTTTGATTATAATCCTACTAACTATGTTAGTTGGGGTTAGAGCTTTTGTAGAACCATTTTTTTACGATCCATTAATTCATTATTTTAAAAATGAATCTTTAACCAAAACAATTCCAGAATTAAACTTAAGTTTTTATTTTTGGAATCTTTTTTTAAGATATTCTTTAAATTCAATACTATCACTAGTTATTATTTATTTAATATTCAAGAATATTAAAACCGTTTTGTTTTCACTCAAATTTTATGTGATTTCATTTTTTGTTTTGTGTTTTATTTTATTTCTTTTATTAAACTTTGAAGACTTAGCCAATAACTTGCTAATTTTTTATGTGAGACGATTTTTAATTCAGCCATTATTTCTCTTTATATTAGTATTTGCTTTTTATTATCAAAAAATTCAAAGCAAAAAATCCAAAATCATTAATTTTTAGTATTTTAGGAGACTAAAACTAATTAAATTATCAAATAAATCTAAGAACTAAAATGATGAAAAAAACAATTTTAATTTTATCGGCAATTTTTTCTTTTGCAGTACTATTTACAGCGTGTAAAGAAACAAAGAAAGAAGAAAAAACTAAAATGGAATCTCATGAAAATCACGACCATTCTAGCGATGAAGAAATGGCATCGAAAGATGTTTACCAATGTCCTATGGATTGTGAAAAAGGCAAAACTTATGACGAAACAGGTTCTTGTCCAGTATGTAAAATGGATTTAAAAACAAAAGCAGTAGATTCTGATGTTAAACACGCCGAAGGTTGCAAATGTATTGAAGGTGGAGAATGCAAGTGTGAAGACGGAAAATGTACTTGCCAAAAAGAAATGGCAAAAATGGAAAAGGAATGTACTATGTGCGCTCCAGG
>Ga0193954_1000021_pt1 | contig 79452 bp, 86 predicted proteins | sample BB_5_MG_FD_140340 | JGI IMG/M metagenome (GOLD analysis project Ga0193954, IMG submission 140340) | Microbial mat bacterial communities from the Broadkill River, Lewes, Delaware, United States - BB_5_MG | ecosystem: Environmental > Aquatic > Freshwater > River > Microbial mats | place: USA...
TATTACTCATAACAGTAGTTAAATCTATTTTTCTAGCAGTGTTTGGAACATAATCTAATTTACATTCAGGATCTTGATTTTCAATATTTATTGTTGGAGGAATAATTCCTTCATTTAACGATTTAATAGCAAAAATAGCTTCAATAGCTCCTGCTGCACCTAAACAATGTCCAATTTGACCTTTTGTTGAAGTAACAGGAGGACAATTTTCTAATCCACCAAATGCTGCTTCAATTGCAATTGATTCATTTTTATCCCCAACTGGTGTTGATGTTCCGTGAGAATTTATATAATCAATTTTCACATCTTCACCTAAATGAGAACTTGCCATTGCAAGTGCAGCATTCATAGCTCTTAAAGGACCATCCATAACAGGTGCAGTGATATGATTTGCATCACCTGATTCACCAAATCCAATGATTTCACAATAAATTTTTGCGTCTCTTTCAAGTGCTGATTCTAAAGTTTCAACTACAAGTGCACCTGCACCTTCCCCCATCACAAAACCATCTCTATTTACATCAAATGGTCTTGAAGCAGTTTTTGGATCATCATTTCTACTTGATAGTGCTTTCATCGAAGCAAAACCACCCATTCCTGCACCACATATAGCACTTTCAGCACCAACAACTAAAATTCTATCAGCACCATTTGTTGCAATAGTTTTTACAGCATCATTTAGTGCATGCGTTGAAGCTGCACAAGCAGTTACATGAGATAATGAAGGACCTTTTAATCCATGTTCAATTGAGATAAACCCACTTAGCATATTTACTAAAGATGATGGAATAAAAAATGGTGATATTCTTTTAGGACCTCTTTTATCACAAACTACTGAGTTTTTTTCAATAGTTGATAATCCACCAATACCAGAAGCAGAAATAATTCCAAATCTATTAGAAATACTTTCATCTACTTTTCCATCAACTCCTACTAGTCCACAGTCAAACATTGCTTCTTTTGCTGCTTTGATACCTAATTGAATAAATCTATCTGCTTTTTTAACTTCTTTTTTGTCCATTACAGTTGTAGGATCAAAATCTTTTACTTCACCTGCAATTCTTACAGGAAAATCAGTTATGTCAAATAATGTGATAGTATCAATTCCACAAACACCGTCAACTACAGCTTTAAATGAATCTTCAACATTATGTCCTACTGAATTGATAGTTCCTAATCCTGTTATTACTACTCTTTTCATGAAATATACTCCGTCTAATTAATTATTTATTCAAATTATTCAATTCTTATATGAAAAAATTCAATAATTAAAATTAAAAATAGAATACCAGTTACCTAGTCTTCTATTTTTTAGCGTTAAAATTACGCGTTATTTTCGATGTATTTTAAAGCATCTGATACTGTTAAAATACCTTCTGCATCTTCATCAGGAATTTCGATATCAAATTTTTCTTCTAAAGCCATAACTAACTCAACAACGTCAAGTGAATCTGCACCTAAATCTTCAATAAATTTTGAATCTTCTTTTACTTCTGCCGCATCACAATCTAATTGCTCAACTACAACTTCTATTACATCTTCTAATAATGCCATATTTAAATCCTTTTATAAAATTGTCAAAGTATTATAGCAAAAAAGATTTTAAAAAGTCTTTTAAATTATAATCTTTTTAAAATACGTAAATTTTATTATACGTATAAGCCACCATTAACTTTTAAAATCTCACCTGTAATATATGATGAATGATCACTTAAAAGAAAAGCAACTGCATCAGCAATTTCACTAGGCTGTCCAAATCTTGATAATGGAATATTTTTTTCATATTCAGCTTTTACTTCATCTTTTAATTCATGAGTCATATCTGTTTGAATAAATCCTGGTGTTACTGCATTATATCTAATACCTCTAGCTGCTGCTTCTTTTGCAAAAGCTTTAGTCATAGCATTTACTCCACCTTTAGATGCAGCATAGTTTGTTTGACCTGGATTTCCCATCTCTCCAACAATCGAAGAAATATTTACAATAGAACCAAATTTTTTCTTACCCATAAATTTTAATGAAGCTTTACATCCAATAAATGTAGATGTTAAGTTTGCAGATATTACATCGTTAAAATCATCAACACTCATTCTTAATGCTAATTTATCTTTTGTAATTCCAGCATTATTAACTAAGTAAGATAACTCTCCGTCTGCATCAACTATAGTTTTAATTGCAGCTACAAACTCTTCTTCACTTGTAACATCAGCTTTAATTATTGCAGCTTTTCCACCAGAGGCTTCAATTTCTTTTTGAATTGCTTCAGCAGCTTCGGCTCCACTTCTATAATTAATCCATACTTTTAATCCATATGATGCTAATGTTTTAGCAATTTGTGCACCAATTCCTCTACTTGCACCTGTAACTAATACGTTTGAACCTGTAAAATTCATTTTTTTCCTTTATTAAAATTTAATAGTTGTAAGATTGTTCTTACATAATTGCATATTATAGCTATACGCCCCTTTTATTATCCCAAACTCGTATATGTAATCTATCACAATATTTATATCCATAATCAATTGCCATCTGAATTACTTCTTCACAATTCTCATTAATGCTTTGAGCTGTATCTCCTAAAGGCATTAAATATACTTCAACTTTTGGGATATTTTCTAAAATAGTTCTTATTTCATCTTTTGCTACAGCTAATAAATTTTTATCAATTACAAATTTCAAATAAGAGTTTTCTGTATTATTTAAAATTTTATTTAATGTTTCATAATTTACTCTTTTCTTTAGTGATTCAAGGGAGTTACTTAGTTTTACACTCATTGAAAAGATTATTTCTTTTTGATATTCATGAGAAAAGTTTAGATTTAAAGATGCATTTGTTTCAATTGTAACTTGATGCCCTTGGATAACATAATGTTCTAGAAGCTTTTGAAATTCAACTTTGTTCCAATATAATAAAGGTTCACCACCTGTTATCACAATATCCATTTTATATGGGCTTAGATTTTGACTTGTTAAGTTATCAACTTTATTTACAATTTCTTCATATGATTTATAATTTGTCCATGAGTCTTTAAACTCTCTATCTACGGCATAAAATGTATCACATCCACATTTTTTAATTCCACTTGGAGTCTCATATTCAACATTAAATCCTATACAATTAAAATTACATTTCCCAAATCTAATAAAAACTGAAGGTGTACCAACTAATTTACCTTCACCTTGAATAGTTGGTCCAAATATTTCATTTATCTCAAGCATAAAAGGTACTTTTACTTTTCGGTGTTTCTAAAAACTCTATATGAGAAACTTTTACATTTAATTTATCCATTTTCTTTTGAACAATTTTTAAAAACCATGCTGATAGATTTTCACTTGTTGGAATAAAATCAACGATTATATAACCTTCATATAGTTCTTTTAAATGTATAGCTTCATGTGAGAATTTATTTAAATCAATAATAGAATAACCTTCTTCAAATGGAATTAATTCATTTTTTGAAACATTTGGAATTATAGTTTCAAATAGAGGATCATTAATATCCAAAATAAATTTATGATCAAGTACATCATCAATAAAAACTTTAAACCAATTTAGATGTTTAAAATCTGTAACCATTCCATCTTTTAACTCATTTGCTTCTAAATACACTAATATTTTTCCTTGATGCCCATGTAGATGTCTACATTTTAAACATGAATCTAGTGAAAATTCAGGATTTAAAGTTTGTGACCAAACTCTATGACCATAGCAAAAATCGAATTCTTTTGATATCTTCCAATGCATTATTGATCTTTATAAGGAATTGGATCTTTTATATTTGCAAGGGAAAATCCATTTAATCTAAGTCTACATGAATCACAAACACCACAAGCATATTCGCTTTCTTTATAACATGACCATGTATGCTCTAGTGGAACATTTAACTCTTTTGCATATTGAACAATTTCTTGTTTACTTAAATGAACCAGAGGTGTAATTATTTCAATATTAGTTGTCTCTTTTGTTCCTTGATTAATTGCTTTTGTAATATCTGTAATAAAGTCATCGGTACAATCAGGGTAACCTGAACTGTCTTCTTGAACAACTCCAATATACATAGCTTGTGCTTCTTCTTTTTCTGCAATTGCAGCAGTTATTGAAAGAAAGATACCATTTCTAAATGGTACATAAGTAACAGGAACCCCAGTTTCAACACCATCAATAGGCACATCAATACTATTATCTGTTAGTGCAGATGCTCCAATTTGTGTAAAAAATGGAATATCAATCTCATATTTATTTGTAATATTTAAGTCATTACAAATATCTCTAAATGCTTTTAATTCTCTTTGTTCTGTTCTTTGTCCATAATTAAAGTGAACAGCTATTATCTCATAACCATCTTTTTTTGCAATATATGAGGATAAAGTAGAGTCCATTCCTCCACTTAAAATACATATTGCTTTTTTTTTCTCAAGCATAGCTTTTTCGCTTTGTGCTGTTGATTTTTTACTCATTGCTTAAAAAGTCCTTTTTTTCTTTACTAAAGAATTTCCAATTTATTGGTAATATTTTTACTTTTGAATTTTTTTCTAATAGTGATACATTTTCATCTAAAATTATTAAAGAATTACAGTCTGCTAAAATTGAAACCATTCCAGGTGATCTTTTCTTTGATACAGTAAAAGAAACTCCATCAAATGTTCCCGGAATTATAGTAATTCTTCCTTTTCTTGTTTTAAATTCTTCTTTTATTTTTGCTTCTATAAAGTTTGGGTTTATTTCATTTGATCCTAGTAGTTTTTGAATTAGTACTTTCCCAAATATTTCAAAAATTAAAGCAGATGCAAGTGGATTTCCTGGAAGATTTAAAATATATGTATTATTTATTTGTCCAAATATTGTAGGTTTTCCAGGTTTAATCATAATTCCATCAATTAAAATTTTTAAATTTAATTCATTAAAAGCATCTCTTGTAAAATCAGCATCTCCAACTGAAACTCCACCTGATGTAATAATCAAATCCGCATCAAGTGAATTTAGTACTAATCTTTTAATATCTTCAATTGTATCCTTCGCTTGTCCAATAAAAGTTACCTCACATCCTAACTCTTTAGCTCGTGCTATTAAAGTTGGTGTGTTTGAATTATATATTTGATGATCTTCTATTCTTTCATAATGAAGTTTTAATTCTTCTCCACTTGAAAAAACAACTATTTTAGGTTTTTTATAAACTTTTATATGTGAGATTCCTTGACTTGCAAGTAGGGTGATTTTTGCAAAATTTAATTCATCACCAATATCTATAAGTTTTTCACCAGTTTTAATGTCTTCACCAATAAATCTTATATGTTGAAATTCTTTTACATTTTCTAATATTTTTATATTTTTATCATCTATAGCATGTATATCTTCTTTAGGAATAATAGCAGTTGTATTTTTAGGAACTCTAGCACCTGTCATTATTTTAATACAAGTGTTTTCTTTTAAAACTGTATGATTATTGTCCCCTGCAAAAATAGTATCAATTATTTCTAATTCTTTATTTTTGTTATTATATATAATTGCATAACCATCCATTGCAGAATTATCAAATTTTGGTAATGAACTTGTTGCTATTACTTCTTGGGCACAAATTCTATTTTGAGCATCTTCAATCGCGATAATTTCGAATTTTAATAAAGGTTTGATATTTGAAATAATATCTATTGCAGTTTTTACACTAATAGCCATTTTATTCCTTTGTTTGATTTAAGATAAAAACTTATGACAAGTTAGATATAATAGCGAAAATTTTTAAAAGTGAGATAAACAATAATGGAATTAATGCAAAGCGCAATTGATACACACGTCTATGCAATATATTTTTTCTTAGCAATTATGCTATTTAATTTATATTCTGTACTAACACAAAAAGAGTTCATAAGATTGGCAAAAAGATTAAGAGCAATGACTCCTTTATATCATGTAACAAACGCAATAGTAATTTACACAGGATCAATAGTTGCTTTTTATGCTCATGCAATGAGTATTACAATATTTTTAATGATACCTGCTTCAATCTTTTTATTAGTAATTGAAATTAAAAGATATAAGAAAATGAGAGTTATTAAGTTTGAACAAGTTGAACTTCAAGAAGAGTTTTATAAATATGCAAGAAAAATCTATACAATCGAAATTTCTGTTATAGTTGTAATTTATATTATAAGTAAAATATTTTAATGCAATTTACATACGATATTAATTGTGGGTCTTCAAGCTTAGAAATAAGTGATGATACATATAAGTATTTAATAAAAGCAAGACGACATAAAATTGATGATGAGATTTATTTTAGAAATTTAAAAGATAATGCTATATATTTATATAAACTTATTTCTATTTCTAGAAGATCTGCAATTTTGTCATTAATTTCTAGCGAAGAAAAAGAAGTTGAAAATAAAAATGATTTACATTTGGGCTGGTGTTTAGTTGATCCTAAAACAGTAGAAAAATACTTAGCTTCATTAAATGAACTAGGTGTTAAAAAAATCACATTTATTTTATGTGAATATTCTCAAAAGAATTTTAAATTAAATATAGAAAAATTAGAAAAAATACTTATTAACTCTTCTTCTCAATGTGGAAGATCAAGTATTATTAAACTTGAAATATCTGATAGTTTAGAGCAGTTTGTAAAACAGAATGAAGATACATACTTTTTGGATTTTTGTGAAACTTCAATAGATGATAAAAAAAGTGATATTAAAACATTAGTTATTGGATGTGAGGGTGGTTTTTCAAATGATGAAAGATTTACTTTTAATAAAGATAATATAGTTGGATTTAACTCATCTTTAATCTTACGGAGTGAGACTGCAATATTAAGTGCTAGCTCTAAAATACTTATTTAGATTTAATATTTTAATTAAAAAAAAAGCTTAGAAATTAATTTCTAAGCTTTTTTTATGTCTTAAGAAAAAGAAGTTCTAGTGAACTTCTCTCCATTTAGAGTTTTTCCATAGGAAAGCAAATATAGCAAAGATAACCATATAAATTAAGAACTTAGGTCCTAATTCTTCTCTTTGTGCTTTACTTGTATCACCTACTTCTTCAAGATAAGTAATAACTTGATCTTGTGAATCTTTAGTTAATCCAACTCTAGGCATTGCTGTACCTTCAAGATGTTTTTGAGGATTATTAATAAATGTTTCTAAATATTCATGACCTCTTGATTTAATGTATTGAGATAAGTCAGGTGGTAATTTACCCATGTAATCTTTAATATTGTCATTAGGAGTAAATGCTGCCATTGTTCCTTTTTGCATATCTGCATATTTAATAGAGTGACATCTTTGACAAGCATCTGTAAATACTTCTTTATTAGACATTTCTTTTGGAGCAATAGATTGTAAATATGCTACCATATCTGCAATTTCTTGTGGTTGCATCCAACCGTAACCTGGCATTGGATGAGCTCGTCCGTCTACAAATTTATGTGAAACATCAGAAGCTTTTGCAGGATCTTTAATAAATGCAGCTAAATAATCAGCATTATATAATTTCCCAGCAGATCCTAAATCAGGTGGTGTAACACCATAAGCTGCTGCTGAACTTGCATTATCCATAACTTCAGGGAATCCCTTAGATTTAATAGAGTGACAAGCTGTACAGTTAGCAGTAACAAGAGCTTCACCAGCAACTGGATCACCTTTTGTACCATTTAATCCATCAACATCTGCAAATTTGTAATCTGCATCAGCAACATGTGGGTGCATTTGAGAGTGAGCAAATGGCTCAACTCCCCAGTAAGTAATAAGTGTTAAAGCTACTACTACTGCTAGTATTTTTAATTCTCTCATTATAATGATCCCCTTCTTTTAGCATCTATTTTTGTAATAATTGGTAATACTAAGAATAGTATAATAAATAGTGTTGCGGCAAAGAATCCAACCCATGCATTTACACCTGTTGGTGGTAATTTACCATATACAGTAAGTACAATTAAATCGGCCATTAATACCCAGAACCAAATAAAGAATGCAGGTCTTTTGTGTGCTGGTAAAATAGCTGGATCTCTATCTAACCAAGGTAATACAAGGAAAATACCATTTGCGAAAGCAAATGCAATTAATCCAATATCAAAGGCTTTAAATCCAGCAATATCAAAGAAGAAACCTCTTAATACTTCATATGACCATAAGAAATACCACTCAGGATAAATATGAGCTGGTGTAACCATATTGTCAGCAGGATCAAAGTTAACTGGATCCATAGCGAAGTTATAGTGGAAGAATACTAAATAGAAGTAGAAGATTAAGAAAATACCTAATACAGCTAAATCTTTAGAAATAAATACAGGCCAGAAAGGAATAACTTTTGACTCTTTTTTATTTCCTGCTAAATATTTTTCAGCTTCTTCATCAAAATCAAACTCTTCAGAAGATTGATTATTAACATGAGGAATTCTTAATGTATAGAAGTGTAATGCAATAATACCCATAATTGTAACAGGTAATAAGAATACGTGTAACATAAAGAATCTAGTTAAAGTAGCATCTGCAACGTTAAAGTCACCTCTAATCCATACAACTAAAGCATCACCAATTACAGGAACTCCACCAAATAAGTTAGTAATAACCATAGCAGCCCAGTAAGACATTTGTCCCCATGGTAACATATATCCAGAGAATCCAGCAGCAGAGAATGTCATAAATAATAACATACCTGAAATCCAAATCATTTCTCTACCTTGTTTGTAAGAACCATAGTAAATTCCTGTAAACATGTGAATATAAATAACTAAGAATACAACAGAAGCTGCAACACCATGCATATGTCTAAATAACCAACCAAATGCAACTTCTTGCATAATTGTATAGTTAACAGAATCAAACGCCAAATTAATATCAGGTTTGTAATACATCATTAAGAAAATACCAGAGATGATTAAGATTGTAAATGTAGTAGCTAATAATACACCCATTGCCCATAAGAAATTAATATCTTTTGGAATCCAATATTCAGTCATCATAACTTTGTTAAATGTTGTAGTATTTAACCTTTGGTCTAACCATTCACCAACAGAGTTAGCTTTTTCAAATTTTGCCATTGCTTACTCCTTATGCCATCATCGTAGCAGCGATTTTTTTGTATTCAGGACCTTCTTCACCTAAAGTGATAGATGTTCCTTTTACACTAAATGGAGGTAAGTCAAGAGGTCTTGGTGGTGGTCCAAAAGTGTTTTTTGCATTTGCATTAAACTCTCCCCCATGACATGCACATTTCCACATATCCTTCTTCCATGCTGGAATACAACCTAAATGTGTACATAATCCAATTGCAACAGTAAATCTGTCAGAACCGATTACTAGATCTCTAGGAGCTTCTCCCATTTCAGCAGTTTTCTTAAGTAAGAAAATTGGCTTCCCTCTCCATGAAACAGTTACTGGAGTTCCAGCTTTTAAACTTCCAAGTTCTACATCAGTAAAACCTCCAGCTAAAACGCTAGGAAGTGGATCCCAGGCTCTTTTCATACCAACAAGTGACGCAGCACCACCTACTGCAGCAACTGCAGCAAATGAATAACCAAGAAAATCTCGTCTATTAGTTTCGTTAGACATATTTGGCTTCCTTTTTTTAAAATTAAAATCCATTCATTATATTGTGTTTTCTCTTAAAATTAATTGACTTATGTCACGAAATGTTATGTTAATGCTACGATTTGGGAAATTTATACTCAATATTTAGATAATGTGTAGTTGTAGTTATTATTAGAGAGACTTATGACTCTCTAATAAATTTTACTATTTGAGATTCAATATCTTCTTTATTGATAATTGAATCATGATTTATTTTTGAACTAAATAAATCTTTTATACTTTGAGGTAAGTTTGCATTGTATTTTGATGAAATTTCATCTAATGCTTCTTTATCTGTATATTTTATGTCATTTTGATTTAATGAGTTTAAAACTGTTGGTGAAAACTTTGTCCATTCTGCTGTTGAATAAATTACAGTTTTTAAATTTTTTTGTTTTAATTCTTCATAAGCTTTTAAGCAAGTTGCAGTATGTGGATCCATTAAATATCCATCATCTAAGAACTCTTTTATAACTTTTTGCCCATAAGCGTCATCTGAATTAACTGCAGCAAATTCTTCTTGAAGTTTTAATGTTTCATCTTTACTCATTGTAAAAATATTATTTTTATTTAAATCTTCTAATAACTCTTTTGTTCTTTTTGCACCATAAAGCGAATACATTACTCTTTCAATATTTGATGATTTTAAAATATCCATAGCAGGAGATTTTGTAAGTTTTAATTCTTTGCCTCTAATATCATAAATACCAGTGTTAATCCATTGTGTTAAGATATTATTCTCATTTGATGCTACTAAGAATTTCTCAACAGGAACTCCCATAGCTTTTGCATAAAATGCACCAAGTACATTTCCAAAATTCCCTGACGGAACTACTAAGTATATTTTTTCACCCATACTAATTTCTTCTTGTTTAAGAAGTTGAATATATGACCAGAAATGATAAATAATTTGGAATATAATTCTTCCAAAGTTTACAGAGTTTGCAGCACTTAGTTTAATGCCATCAGATTGGAGTTCATCTTTAAAACTTTGTGAAGCTAAAAGATTTTTAAGTGCAGATTGTGCATCATCAAAGTTTCCTTTGATTCCAATTACTTTTAAGTTTTTTCCATCTTCACAAACCATTTGTAGTCTTTGAACATCAGAAGTTCCTCCCTCTGGATAAAGACAAGCTACTTGAATATTTTCTTTATTTTTAAAAGTATTTAGAGCAGCTGGACCAGTGTCACCTGAAGTTGCTGCTAGAATTAAATAATTCTCATCTCTTTTTTTAGCAATTGAGCTTAAAATTGAACCAAAAGGTTGAAGAGCCATATCTTTAAAAGCACGAGTAGGACCATGATATTGTTCATGTACAAATAAATCATCTTTTACTTTTACTACTGGACAAGGGTTTGAAGCATCATCAAAATTATCATATAAATCCAGTGCTTTATTTATTTCGTTTTCATCAATATCAATTTCAAAAGCTTTTAAAATATCGTAAGCTAATTCTTTATAACTTTTATTTACATGATTTTGTAAAAAGTTTTCTTCTAAAGTAGGTAATTCTTTTGGTACATATAATCCTCCAAAAGAAGCACTTGGATTTAAAATAGCTTCACTAAATGGAACTTCAGTAGGTTTAATTCCATCATTTCCTCTTGTTTCAATAAAATTCATAATTTTTTATTCCTCATCATTTAATAGTTTTTCAATATCAATCCCATTATTAGGATTGTCTCTTCTTAAGAACTGTGTACCAATTCCATCTTTTGTAAATAGTTCAAGTAAAATTGAGTGTTCAACTCTACCATCAATTATATGAGCTTTATTTACACCATCATGAATAGTTTCAATACATGAATCAACTTTAGGAATCATTCCACCTGCAATTGTTCCATCAGCTTTATATGCTTCAACTTGTTCTTTATCTAAAGTTGTTAGATGAACACCAGCTTTATCTAACACTCCAATAATATCTGTAAGAAATAATACTTTTTGAGCCCCAAGTGCAACAGCAACTTTTGATGCTGCAAAATCCGCATTAATATTAAATCCTGGATGATTTGGTTCTGCACTGTCTGCAATTGGAGCAATAACTGGAATAAAACCTTCTTTAATTAAATTATTAATTAAATCTCCATTTATTTCAGTAATTTCACCAGTGTAACCAAACTTTCCACCATCTTTTGGACGTGCTTTGATAATTGCAGAATCTTTTCCTGAAATACCAATAGCTTTTGCACCGTGATGATTAAGAAGTGATGTAATATTTTTATTAATTTCACCAGAAAGTACCATTTCAACAACTCTCATTGTCTCTTTTGAAGTAACTCTATGACCATCTATAAATTCAGATTTTATTTCAAGTTTTTCTAATAATTCAGAAATTCTAGCTCCACCACCGTGAACAATAACTGGATTAATTCCAAGTAATGAAAGAAGAACAATATCTTGAGCAAATTTTTCTTGTAATTCAGGACTTGTTTGTGCTGAACCACCATATTTAATTACAATAGTCTTGCTATTGAATTTTTTTATATAAGGAATGGCATCAAGTAGGGTTTGTACTTTTTGATGTTTATCTTGCATAATATTTCCTGTGAATGTTATTTAATTTTGCGATTATATCTAAAATTGACTTAATGAGATAAAAAGAGTTAATAATTTAATTAGTCTCTTTTTTATTTAAAATATTTGTGTATCTTACAGTTTTATTTCTACCTGTATTTTTAGCTTCATATAGTGCAGTATCTGAATATTTTATACATTTTAATAAATCTTTATTATCTTGAGGAAACATAGAAGTTCCAATACTTATAGTTTTACTAATTATATCATCACCTGCAGGAATTTTTTGTTGTGAAAATTCAATTCTAATTTTTTCAGATGTTTCAATTAAGTTTTCTTCCTTACAGTTATACAAAAGAACTAGAAACTCTTCTCCCCCAAATCTTACTATAATATCTGAGTTCCTTGTATTTTCTTTTAAAGTAGTAGCAATTCTTTTAATTGCAATATCTCCTATATCATGACCATAAGTATCATTAACCATTTTAAAATGGTCAATGTCAAGCATTAAAATACCAAATGAAATAGAGGCTCTATTCGCTTGTGCAGTGATTTTTGGCATTTGATCTTCTAAATGTTTTCTATTATATAGTTTTGTAAGAGGGTCTGTAATTGCATTTTCTTTTAATATTTCCATTAATTTATAACTAATAATTACTGTTTTACTAGCTTCCACATAATCTTTTATAAAGTTTATATTTTCTCTTAGTGCTGGAATTTCAGAACTATTATTTGGATATATTGAAATGATTAAATCTAAGTCATTTGAAATAGAGTAGGGAATACAAAGATAGTTTGAATCTTTTACTTTACATGAGGTGCAAATATCTTCAAATTGACTTGAATCTACAATTTCATTTGTTTTATCTGCTCTACAAGCTACATTTTTAATATCACAAAAATCTTTTTTATCTACATAAACATAATTAAGTTTTCCATTTTTTGTATTTGCTTCTAGGATATTTATATTTTCTACATTTAAATTTGATTTAATTATAAATGCTAGTCTTTTATATATATCACCGATTTCTTCATCATGCTCTATAGTTTTTCTAAATTTGTAGATTGCAGAAATTCTATCAATAATATTCTCTGCATTAATTAAAGGATCTTTTGTTTTAGTCTCTTCTGCAGATAAAAAGATAGAAATTTTAGAATCTATATTATCTAATGCAGTTTGAAGTTTTTCTAATAATACATTTATCCATAAAGATACATCTTGTGCTTCTTTATTTTTTGAAGGTTCAATTCTTTTTGAATAATCACCATTTTGTGCTTTGCCCATTACTTTTTTAATAGAGTCAAATAACATTAAAAATGGAGAAATCAAATAATTAATTAAAAAGCCTATAGCAATAATTAGAACTAAAGCAATAATAGTTGTATTAATTATAGTTGTAATACCTGTTTGTTTTACATCATCAATAGGAAAAATAATTGATATAGCACCTAAAGTATCACCTTCTTTTGCATTTGTATGACAAGCCATACAATCTATAGCACCTGTTGAAGTTGCTTTATATGGAATTGTAATTCTATAGGTACTATTTGAAAATAAAGATTCATTTAGGTGCTTTTCTGATATTCCTGTATTTAAAACTCTTTTATCAATTTCATCTTTTATTGTTTGATTATTTAAGCCATTTCCATATAATTCTATAACCTTTTGTTGTCTAGTTAACCATATTTTATTTATATTTGGCAAATCTTCTAATTGTTTTAAAAATATTTCTCTTTTGTCAATAACATCATTTAGCATTTGATTTGTTAGTGAGTGCTCAATAGTTTTTGCAAGAACTACTGCCTTGTTATCAATGTTTTTAATTCCATAATCTCTAAAATTATAAGTAAAATTTAGAATCATAAAAATAAACATAACAAATATCATAAAAGTAACTATGAAAATAATTTTACTATTTGTTTTTATGGAGAGACCTTTTAAATTTAATAATATAAGTATATCAAAATTTTTAAGAATATATAACTATTTTAATATTTATATAGTTGATTATAATTTTTACTGTTGTATTATTCATTATGAAAAAATTTTTAGCACTTAAAGCCAGCGCAGGTTCTGGAAAAACATTTGCATTAACTGTAAGGTATATTACATTATTACTTTTAGATGCAAAGCCAAATGAGATACTAACACTTACATTTACAAATAAAGCTGCAAATGAAATGAGTGAAAGAATATATAAAACTCTTCTAACTTTAGGAGATGATGAAGCATATTTGAATGCAATTATAAATGAATCTGAACTAAGTAAAGAAGAAATACTTGGTAAGAAAAATTTTTTAGTAAAATCTTTTACAAACGCAAACTTAACAATTTATACTATTGATAAATTTATCAATAGTATATTAAGAGAGTTTTGTGGATATATTGGAATATCAGATGATTTTGAGATTAAAGAAGATGATATAGAATCACTTTCAATGAAATTCTTACAGTCACTAGATGCTAAGCAGTTTGATTTATTGATTGATTTTTCACTATATGAAAAAAAGAAGTTTAATTCAATTTTTGATTTATTTAAGAATTTATTAGAAAAAAATGAAAATATTGAAATAGTAAATATTGATAGCGAATTAATCAATGTACAAAAAGATCAGGTGTTAAATAGTTCTTATAAAATAAAAGAAGCAATATTAAATTGTGATATTGCTTCAAACTCTGCAAAAAAAGCAGTAGACTTTGAAAACTTTGATGAGTTATTTACAAAAACATGGCTTAGTAAAGATTTATTATCAGAGTACTCATATTTTAAGAAATGTTCTAATGAAACTTTAGAGAGTTATTTTGTAAAAGTTAAAAAAGAAGTGGCTTTATACTATAAACTTAGAGCAGGTTATAGTTTAAGTAAGCTTTTTGAACTTTACTTGATGTTTAAAAACTTTAAACTATCATTTAATAAAAATAAAAACTATTTAGAATTTAATGACATCTCAAACTTAGTATACGAGTTATTATCAACAAAAATTGATAAAGATTTTTTATATTTTAGATTAGATTCTAAATTCTCACATATATTAATGGACGAATTTCAAGATACTTCACTCTTGCAATATAGAATATTAGAACCTTTGATAAAAGAAGTTTTATCAGGAGATCAAACTAAGTTTAAAACATTTTTCTATGTAGGTGATACTAAACAATCTATTTATAGATTTAGAGGTGGGAAAAGAGAACTTTTTGATTATGTTGCAAATACAAATGAAGCCTTAGATGTTGAAGTCTTAAATACAAACTATAGATCATGTGAAAATGTTATAAATTTTGTAAACTCATTATTTATTAATCTTCCTTCTTATGAATATTATGACCAACTCTCAATTAGAAAAGGCGGTTATGTTGAAGTTATTGAAGATAAAGAGTTAGTAGAAGAAGATAAGTTTAGCACTGTCGCTTCAAAAATAGCAACTTTAATAAAAGAGGGTGTAAATTCAAATGATATTGCAATTTTGACATATACAAACTCTGATGTTTTAAATATCTATAATTATTTAAAAGATAAGTTTCCAAGTCTAAAAATTTCTACAGAAATGACATCAAAACTAATTAATCAAGAAAATGTAAAAGCTGTAATAAATGCAATTAAATACATATATTTTAAAGAAGATATATATAAAGAGAATTTAAATGCTTTAGTTGGAAATAAAGTATTAAGTAAACTTGCTATTAATTTTGAAGTTGGAAAAAAATCTGTTCAGGAAATGATAAAAGAAATAGCTACAGGTTTAAAAATTATTGATGAAAATGTTGTAAAGTTTATTGAGTGTAGTACGGTATACAATAACATTGTAGATTTTGTTTATGAAATAGATAAACTTGATGCAGTTATGGAAAATAGTGAAGCTTCAGGTTTACAAATACTTACAATTTTCAAATCAAAAGGTTTAGAGTTTAATACTGTAATCTTACTAGATAGAATAAAAAGAAAAAATAGTGATAAAAGTTCACTACTTTTTGAATACGATAGTGTGGAATTAAAAAATATCTTTTATAAAATTAAAGGTTATGAAAATTATAATAAACAATATTCAAATGCAATAGCTAAAGAAAAGTCTTTAAGCCTAGAAGATGAAATAAATATTTTATATGTTGCCTTAACTCGGGCAAAGAATAATATGATTATTTTTAAAAAAGAGAAATCTTCAGTTTTTGATATTTTAAGTATGAAAGCTTTAAAACAAGGGCAAATTATACAAAGTACAAATACTTCAATTAACTATGAGAAAAAAGAAAAAGTTGAATATATTCCTATGAACTTAGGACTTCAAGAAAAGCAAATAACAAAAGAAAAAGATTCAGATGATAATAAATTGCACTCAAAATACTTTGGTATTGCCACTCACTTTTGTTTAGAGATGATGAATAATTTTACTTCAAGTGATTTGGATTACTGTATAAATCTTGCAAAAACTAGATATTCAAACTATTTAAATGAAGGTGATTTTATAAATATTAAAAATAGAATTAAAATACTTTTAGAAAATAAACTTTTTAATGAGCTAACTACTGATGCAAAATTTATAAGTGAACAAGCCTTAGTTTATAATGGTGAGATTAAAATTATTGATTTACTTTTATATAAAGAAGAGAAGTATTATATCTTTGATTATAAAACAACTAAAGAAAAATCGCAAGAGCATATTACTCAGGTTACATTTTATAAAAAGGCTATTAAAGAGATATCTAAAAGTGAAGATGTATATGCATATTTAGTGTATTTAAAAGAAAATGAAGTTTTAATAGATGAGGTTTAAATAGTATTTAGGCATAAAAAAGGGGATGAGTTCTCACTCATCCCCTTTTTTATTATTAAGTGATTACTCAGAACACTTAAAGAGATATTTAATCTCTTTAGTGGTCTTCCTCTGCCATCATAACAGATCCTGCAATATATACATATGTTAAGATCATGAAAATGAATGCTTGTAATACTCCAAAAGCTGTTAACATAAAGAATCCAGCTAAAGGTACAAACCAAGGTACTAACATTAGAAGTACCATTAAGAACATTTCATCACCTCTAATAGATCCAAAAAGTCTGAATGACAGTGAAACTATTCTTGAAAAATGTGAAATAATTTCAATAGGAAACATTAATGGTGCTAATACAGGCATTGGTCCCATAAAGTGCTTAAAATAATTAACAAAACCATTTTCTTTAATACCAACATAATTATAGTAAGCAAATACAATAATCGCTAGAGATAAAGTTAAGTTAATATTTGCAGTTGCAGATTCAAAACCTGGGAAAATTCCTGTCATATTTGCAACAAAAATAACTAATCCTAATGTACCAATTAATGGTAAAAATCTTCTTGCATTAGCTTCACCCATTGTATCTGCACCCATTGCAATTACTCCACTAATGTATGCTTCCATTACGTTTTGAGTACCGCATGGTACTAACTGTAGTCTTTTTGTAGCTGCTCTTGCAATTAAAAATACTATTCCAATTGTCAGGACTAAGTGTGATAAAAGAATCCAGTCTTGGCCGTGACCACCAATTGATCCCAAAAATGTAAATAGTCTTCCTTCCATTTTCTTCCTTTTTTGTTTGTTTCTCAATACTAAATTATTGATGTATTATATGATTTGTTTTCTAAAAAACAAATAAAGATTTTATATTAAATTTAGATTTGTTTAAATCTATATCCACTTTGTTTCAAATTTTCACGTATAAGTTTTTGGTGTACTTCACCTTTAGTTTCAACTGCAACTGTTACATGAGCTTCGCCAAACTCTAGCTTAACAGAGTTTCTATCATAATCAATTTGAACTATATTTGCATCACTCTTTTGTAAAACAGTAGTTAAATTCTTTAATGCTCCTGTTTTATCCATAAGTGTTACGATAAGATTCATCTTTCTTCCAGATTTTACTAAACCTTTTTCAATAATTAAAGATAACATTGTAACATCAATATTTCCACCACTTACTATTGAACAAGTATTCGTATCTTCGACATCTATTTTTCTATGCATTATTGCAGCTGTTGAAACTGCACCTGCACCTTCAACTACTAATTTATGATTTTCAAGTAAAAATAAAATTGCATTTGCTATTTCATTATCTGTTACTTCAACTATTTCATCTACATGTTCTAAAATAATATCAAGTAATTTTGGTGTTACATCTCGAACTGCAATTCCATCTGCGATTGTTTTAACTGATACAGAATCAATTGGCATATGTGATTCAAAAGATTCTTTCATCCCTTTTGCTCCACTTGCAACTACACCAATTATTTTGATATTTGGATTTATTGTTTTTGCTGCAATTGCTATCCCAGAGATTAATCCACCACCACCAATTGGCACTACAATTTGTTCCATGTCTTTAATTTCTTCAAGAATTTCTAAAGTTATTGTTCCTTGTCCTGCTATTACTTTATCATCAGCAAAAGGGTGAATAAACTCTTTATCATTTTCTTGAGCAAATTTTGTAGCTTTTTCATATGCTTCATCAAAATTTGCGCCAGTTAATACAACATTAGCACCATATGATCGTACCCCTGATACTTTCGTAAGTGGAGTTGCTTCTGGCATATAAATAGTAGCTTCACAGTTAAATTGTTCTGCAGAATATGCTAATCCTTGAGCATGGTTACCCGCACTAGCTGCAACAACACCTTTTTCTCTTTTTTCTTTAGGCAATTGTGCAAGTCTATTGTAAGCACCTCTTAATTTAAAACTTCCTGTTAGTTGTAAGTTCTCTTTTTTTAAATAAATATTTGCATTAAGCTTTTTACTTAAAATTGGAGCTAATGCAAGCGGTGTATTTATAGTTATGTTATTTAAATTCTTTTTTGCTTCTTTTATATCATTTAGTGTTATCATTTTTTTCTTTCATATTTGTATTTGGAATAATATCTAAAAATAGTTTTTAGTCTTATGAAAACTATTTTTAGATAGAGCCATAGGCTCTATCGTTTCTCTTGTCGGATTTTATTTACTGCTATTACCATATTTTTTAAACTAGGTATTACCTCTTCCCATTTTCTTGTTTTTAATCCACAATCTGGATTAATCCATAACTGTTTTTTAGGTAAAACTTCTAAAAGAAGTTTTATTTGTTTTTCTATTTCTTCAACACTTGGAATTCTTGGAGAGTGAATATCATAAACTCCTGGACCTACTTCTTGTTTATATCCTACTTCTGCAAATATTTTAAGTAGTTTATTTCCACTTCTTGCAGTTTCTATTGATATTACATCTGCATCCATACTTTCAATAGTTTTTATAATATCATTAAAATTACTATAACACATGTGAGTGTGAATTTGTGTTTTAGCTTCAGCACTTGAGACTGCTAATTTAAAACTTTCTAATGCCCATTTTTCATAAGTTACCCTTTTTTCATCTCTTAAAGGATACCCTTCTTTAAATGCTGCTTCATCAACTTGTATTATTTTAATTCCATTTTTTTGTAAATCATCTATTTCATCACTTATTGCTAAAGCAATTTGTGAAGCTACTTCACTTTTTTCTTTATCATCTCTTACAAAAGACCAGTTTAAAATTGTAACAGGTCCAGTTAACATTCCTTTAACAACTTTTGAAGTTTTACTTTGAGCATATTTTAGCCATGTTACTGTCATAGCTTTTGGTCTTGAAATATCTCCATAAATAAAAGGAGGTTTTACACATCTACTTCCATAACTTTGTACCCATCCATTTTGACTAAAACCATAACCTTTTAATTGTTCACCAAAGTATTCAACCATATCATTTCTTTCAGGTTCACCATGAACTAAAATATCTAAACCTATTTCTTCTTGAATTTTAATTGAATAATCAATATATTCTTTCATCTTATTTTCATAAGAACTTTTATCTATTAAGTTATTTTTGTATTCACGTCTTGCTTTTCTTATCTCTTGTGTTTGAGGGAAAGAACCAATAGTAGTTGTTGTAAGTTCTGGGTATTGTAATAGCTCTTTTTGAACTTTAATTCTTTCTTCAAAACTTTCATTTCGAGAAAATTTGAAATTGTTCTTTATTCTATCTTGAGTAATTATGTCATGAATCTTATTTGAATGTTTTCTACTTTCATTTATTTCTTTATTTAATTTGATTACTTTTTTGTCAATATCACTAAGGTTTTTAATAAAAAAGATTTTACTTAAAATGGAAACTTCTCCTAATTTTTCATTTGCAAAACTAAGCCATGATTTTATTTCAAAATCTAACTTTTCTTCATATTTAAGAGTATAAGGAACATGAAGTAAGGAACAAGATGTGGATATCACTATGTTATCTTTTTTTATAAAGTTGGAAATGGTATTTAATAAAGAAATCGTTTTTTTTAAATCATTTTTCCAAATATTTCTTCCATTAACAACTCCTGCAAATAATTTTTTATTTGATTTTTCAATAAATTCTAAACTTTGGAGGTTTTCAATCCCTGATACAAAATCTAAGCCAATCGCATAAACTGGAGTATGAACTAAAACCTTTGTGGCCTCATTTGAGTGATCAAAATATGTTGTTACTATAATTTTTATACTAGATGAAATTTGACAAAAGTCATCATATGTATTTTTTAACAGACTAAGTAATTTTGTACCTTTGTCTGTTGCAAAGATTGGTTCATCTATTTGCACAAAAACTTCATCATCATAAGTTGATATTTCTTTTAGTAGTTCTACATATAAAGGTTTTATCTTGTTTAATAGTTCAATACAATCTTTACCATCAATTCTTTTTGCTAAGCTTAAGTAAGTAAGTGGTCCTATTAAATTAATCTTAGTTTTTATTCCTAATTGTTTTGCCTCTTGATACTCTTTTCTAATTTTTGAGCTATTAAGTTTATATTCATCTTCTATTGAAAGTTCTGGAACTATATAGTGATAATTTGTATTAAACCACTTAGTCATTTCCATTGCTACTGCATTTTTATTTCCTCTAGCCATTGCAAAATATAGTTCTTCATTTTCTAAATCTTTAAACCTTTTTGGAATTGCTCCTAAAAGAATTGAAGTATCTAAAACATTATCATAGTATGAAAAATCATTTGTACTAATTAAGTCTATGCCACTATTTTTTTGATAGTTCCAATGTCTTTGTTTTAATTCTATGGCTTTTTCTTCTAAATGATTAAAATCTATTTCTTTATTCCAAAAAAGTTCTAGTGCTTTTTTTAATTCTCTTTGTTCACCAATTCGTGGGTATCCAACTACTGTATTTTTTATCATTATTTTATCCTTGAATTTTATATTTAAATTGTGTTTAATTGAAAAGATAATGATAGTGGTGGATGAACACCAGTTCGTCTAAATGCGAAACAAGCTTTATAAAAAGGGCATCTGGGAATAAATTTGAAATGAAGAATTGCTAATTTAGTTTTTAGTTTAAAGAAACAATCACAATGACAAGGTTTAATACTATTTATGCAAAATGTATTTATTAATAAGAGTTCTTCTTCACTAGGAGGATCTTCTTCTTCATTTGAATAGTTTGAAAAATTAAAAGAGATTCTTTTAGACAATACTTCATTGTCATGCAGTTTTTTTGCAGTTGAATGCATAGTAATTGCTATTAATGAAAAGTATTTTTTACCAAAACCTTTTAGTGATTTCATTTACGAACCTTTATTAAAAAAAGAATATATTTGATATATGCTTAATATTAAATAAAAAGGATTATGATAAAATACGAAAAAACAAAAGGATATATACATTTTATATGTAAAGGAATTAATTTGAAATTTACATTTGTAACACTTTTCCCAAATTTAATTGGACCATACTTTCAAGATTCAATATTAAAAAGAGCTGTTGATTCTGGATTTATAAACTATGAGTTTTATAATCCAAGAGATTTTACAGATAATAAGCATCAAAAAGTTGATAAACAAATTATAAGTGGAGGGGCAGGTATGCTTATGACTTGTCAACCTTTATTTGCTTGTTTAGATAAAGTAAAAGAAGAAAATGAAGATGCTTATATAATTTTTCCTTTAGCTGCAGCAAAACCATTCAGACAAAATGATGCAAAGAGATTAGCAAAGAAAAAAAACTTAGTTTTTGTAAGTGGAAGATATGAAGGAATTGATGAAAGAGTTATAGAAAAATACGCAAATGAAGTTTTTTCTGTTGGAGAATTCGTTTTAACAGGTGGAGAATTACCCTCTTTAACAATGTCTGACGCAATTTCTAGAAATGTTGAAGGAGTTCTTGGTAATGCCCAATCCTTGGATGTTGAGAGTTATGAAAACCAACTTTTAGAAGCTCCATCTTTTGCTAAACCTGAAGTTTTCCAAAATTTAAGTGTAGTTAAAGAATTTTTAAAGGGAAATCATAGTAAAATTTCCGACTTAAAAAACCAGATGTCAATTTGTAAGACAAAATATTATAGACCTAACAAGGAAAAACAATGAAAAACAGATATATTGCTAGTTTCGAAACTGCACAAACAGAATCAAAAGAGATCCCATTATTTAGAGCTGGAGATACAGTAAGACTTGGTATTGAGATTAAAGAAGGTGAAAAAAAGAGAGTTCAAACTTACGAAGGTATCGTAATTGCAAGACATGGTGAAGGTGTTTCTGCTACATTTAATGTAAGAAAAATCGGTGCTAACTCTGTTGGTGTTGAAAGAATTTTCCCATTATACTCTGATTCAATTAAATCATTTGAAGTATTAAGAAGAGGTAGAGTAAGAAGAGCTAAATTACATTACTTAAGAGGATTAAGAGGAAAAGCTGCAAGAATTAAAGAACTTAAAAGATAATAAAACTTTGGAGTTTAGGCTCTGTAGGTTAATTTATTTAAATTAATTTTTACCATTCTTAAAATATAGTTTATTTTATTAATAGTTTAATACTTATAGTTTCTGGTGTAAGTAAAGAAAAACATTAAGTTTATTAAACTATATTTTAATATACAAAAAACAAATACTTTCAATTTAACTAAACTTTTTAAAATCAATATTTTCATAAGTTAAATATTATTTCAGATTATTTTGTTATAATTTATTTTTCATTATATTATTATATAATAATGTTATAACTTACTTAAATAAAATTTAATAAAGGTGTTTATATGCTTCATGATATTGTAAACTTTGTCGTAGATACTGTAGGTAGTTTAGGCTATATTGGTATTTTCCTTATGATGTTTCTTGAGAGTTCATTTTTCCCATTTCCTTCAGAAGTTGTAATGGTTCCAGCTGGATACTTAGCATACAAAGGTGAAATGAATATCTATTATGCAATCATTTCAGGAGTTGCAGGGTCTTTAACTGGAGCACTTTTTAATTATTTTTTAGCAGTAAAATTTGGAAGAGCTTTTTTAGTAAGATATGGAAAATATTTCTTTATTAAAGAAGAAACTATTACTAAAATGGATGAATTCTTTAAATCTCATGGACATATTTCAACTTTTTCAGGACGATTAATTCCTGCAGTGCGACAATATATTTCATTTCCTGCAGGACTTGCTAGAATGAATTTATTAACATTTTCAATATATACTACACTAGGTGCTGCTATTTGGGTAGTTATCCTTACACTTTTAGGATATTATTTAGGTGATAATGAGGCTTTAATTAAAGAGTACTTACGATATATAATTGTAGGAATTTTGATTTGTTTATCAATCATTGGCTTTTGGTATTATAAAAAAGTTAAAAAGAACCAAAAGATTTAAAATCAAGACTCAAAAACTAGCATATAAATATGCCTTAATTGCTATTTTCTTTTGGTCTACTGTTGCGACTGCTTTTAAAGTTGCACTTGAATATCTTAAACCTTTTGAGTTAGTATTTTATGCATCAATTACTTCTACACTGATTTTACTAATAATAATTCTTTATCAAAACAAAACAAATGAAGTTATATCACATATAAAAAAAAATTTTAAAACAGTTTTGATATTAGGATGTATTAATCCTTTTTTGTATTATTTAGTATTATTTAAAGCTTATGATATTTTACCTGCACAAGAAGCTCAGGCTATAAATTATACTTGGGCATTAATGTTAACTTTTTTATCAGTAATATTTCTAAAACAAAAATTAACACTTTCAGATATAGTAGCTGGTATAATTTGTTATTTTGGAGTTTTAATTATCTCAACAAAAGGTGAGCCTTTTTCATTAAACTTTTCTAATATGGATGGAGTTTTTCTAGCACTTCTTTCAACTGTTTTATGGTCAATGTATTGGATTTTTAACACTAAAGCAAAAGTAGATCCTGTTGTTGGTTTATTTTCAAACTTCTTAATTGCAGTTCCTATTTTAACTACTTACTTTATTTTTACTCAAGATTTTGTAATTCCTAGTATATCTGCTTTAGGAGCTGCTATTTATGTAGGTTTCTTTGAAATGGGCTTTACTTTCCTTTTTTGGTTAAAAGCAATGCAAAATGCTGAATCTACATCTAAAATTGCTAATCTTATTTTTATCTCTCCTTTTATTTCCTTAATATTTATTTACTTTATATTAGGCGAACAAATTTATGTCTCTACAGTTGTTGGACTAACAACTATTATTTTTGGATTGATATTCCAACAAACTAAACTTTCAAAATAAAAATAAATTTTTACAAATTTTTCTAAAAAAGCTAGTTATATAGCATTAAAATAGCATTTTTAGTATATTTACTAAAATGTATGTTTTTTAAACATTTAAAGCTAAAAAATTAAGTTTTAATTAAGTTTCATTTTGAAATAATGATTAAAGAAAAAAAGGTAGTACCAAAAGTAGTACTTTTTAAAAATTAATAAAAAGTTATTAAAAATGGCAAAACAAAAGAACAAAAGAACAGTCATCCAAAAAGTTATAAACAATCATTTAAAGAGCAATAAAAGAGAAGTTTCTCAACTTACTGTAAAGATTGATAAAAAATTAGATACTGCACTTTTAGTTTTAAGTACATCATTAAATATTTCTAAAAATAAATTAATTGAAGATATTTTATTTGAAAGTGGTATATTAGATGAAGTTGATGAAAATTTTATAGGAGAAGAGGGTGAATAGTTTTCCTTCACAAGATGAAGTTGTTGATTCTGTTTTAAAGGGAATTATAACTGCAAAGTCAAATTATAGTTTTTGGACTGCAGATGATATTTATCTTTCATACGCACCTCCAAAATTCTTGACTATTCATGTATCTCAGGAAATCGCAAAACTTAATAATCCACCAGAAATTTTTATTGATGCAACTATTTCAGATATCCTTAGATGTTCACTTCCTAAAAGAGATGCTTTTAAGTGGTTTATGTCTGAGAATAATATTGCACAAGATGTAATTTGTTTAACTTTAGATGAAAGATTTGAGCATAAAAGTGATAATGATTCTATTTCTAAAGTGATTATGAGTATAAGAAATGGTGTTAGAAATGCACAAGCTGAATATAAAGATGATATTGAGCTTATGTGTAAATTACTTCAAAGAGAAGATTCTAGTGAATCTACTCTTGATTATGGAGTTTTTGCTTTCTATTTAGATATTTCAAATACAGCTAGAAAGAAAAGTGAAAAAAGGTTAGAAGAAATTATTGAAGCATTTGATAGAATAGTTGCTTCATACAAGAATTTAAAATCAAACTTTAAAGGAGGCGATATTAATAAAATAGAAAATATCGGTGAATGGTGTGTTGGTTGTTATATTATTGAACCAACAGTTTAAATGGTAAAAAAAAGATTTAATTCAAACTAAGGAGAAAATATGAATTTTAAAAAATTAACTGGTGCATTAGCACTAAGTGCTGTGGTTGCTAGTTCACTAGTTGCTGCAGATACAGTAAAAATAGGTGTTCAAGCACCAATTACAGGTAAGTATGCAAATGAAGGTCAAAGTATTGAAAACTTTGTAAAACTTATTGTTGATGAAAAGAATGCTTCTGGTGGACTTTTAGGTAAGCAAATTGAAGTAGTTACTTGTGATGATGAAGCAAAAGCTCAAAAAGCTGCTGTTTGTGCTAAGAAATTAGTAAATGAAGGTGTATTTGCTGTAATTGGTTCATATACATCAGGAGCAACAGAAGCGGCTCAAACTACATATTACAGAAATAAAGTTTTACAAACTTCTGATGGAACAAGTGATTCTTTAATTGCAAAGAAATACTGGACATTCTTTAGAAACTCATTTCCAAATTCATCACAAAGTGATTTTACAGCTGATTACTTTGTAAATGTAAAGAAATATAAAAGAATTGTTGTTTTATCTGATTATTCTTCTTATTCTGCAGGACTTGGTGATTCAACTGAAGCATCAACAAAAGCAATTGGTGGAAATGTAATTTTTAGAGGAAAAGTTAAAGCAGGAACTCAAAACTTTACAGCAGTTTTAACAAAAATTAAAGCAATGAACCCAGATGTAATTTACTATTCAGGATATTATACTGATGGTGGACTAATAAGAGCTCAACAAGCACAATTAGAAATTGATGCAGACTTTGTTGGTGGTGATTCAAATGATAACCCTGACTTCGTTAAATTAGCAGGTAAATCAGCTGAAGGTACAGTTTTAATTAACTTCCCAACTCCAGAAATCTTACCATACCCAGAAGCTAAAAAATATTTAGCAGAATATAAAGCAAGATTTAAAATGGATCCTCCATCAATTTGGCCTGTTACAAATGCTGATGGATTAAGAGCAGTTATTGAAGGTGTTGAAAAAACAAAATCTTTTGATACTAAAAAAATCTCTGATTATATTAGAAATGATATGAAAGATTTTCCAGGAATTACAGGACCATTTAATATTAGAGAAGATGGTGAAAGAGTTGGTGCTAAATTTGTTGTATATAATATGAAAAATGACGGTACTAAAGAAGTAGTAAAATAATTAAGGGACAATTAGTATGGATACTTTTCTTCAACAGTTAATAAATGGTTTAACAGTAGGAAGTTTGTATGCATTAGTAGCCTTAGGTTATACAATGGTTTACGGTGTGATGAAGTTGATTAACTTCGCGCACGGTGACCTTGTTGCCTTTTCTGCTTATGTAGGACTTACACTTTTTACTCAATTTTATGGTTCAAATGCATTGTCTTTAGTGAATATTGTTATTGTATTTTCATTAACAGCAATTGTGGTGGCTTTTGTGGGTGTTCTTCTTGAGCGTCTTGCATATAGACCTTTAAGAACGGCACCAAGGTTAAGTGCAGTTGTTTCTGCACTTGGAGCTTCACTTGTAATTCAAAATGGAATTATGTTAATTTGGGGACCAAATATGGAAATTTTTCCTGCTGATGTATTCCCTGCAACGTCATGGAATTTTGGTGGAGTGATTATTTCATTTACACAATTAGTAATTTTAGCATTATCGGCTGTTTTAATGGTTTCTCTTTATATCTTTATTAATAAAACAAAAATGGGTACAGCAATAAGAGCAACTGCAATTGATCAAGATGCGGCAAAACTTATGGGTATTAATGTTAATAGAATTATTATGATTATATTTATTGTAGGTTCAATGTTAGGTGCAATTGGTGGTTTATTTATTGGTATGTACTATAGAGGTCTTACATTTGATATGGGATGGCTTTATGGGTTAAATGCCTTTATTGCAGCAATTATTGGTGGTATTGGCTCAATTCCTGGAGCAATGTTAGGTGGACTTTTACTTGGATTATTCAATGCGATGATTTCAGGTTATATTTCAACAGAATGGGCAGAAACATTTACATTTATTTTATTAATTGTAATTTTAATTGTAAAACCAACTGGAATTCTTGGTGAAAAAACAGCGGAGAAAGTATAATGAATAAAACTACGATTATCGCTACACTATTTATATGTGTAATGGCAGTTTTCCCATTTATTGTTGATTCTGCTTGGTTAAGTATTGGTATTACATTTTTAGTATTTGCAGTAGTTGCTTTTTCTCAAGATATTATTTTAGGACGTGCTGGTATTTTTAATATGGGTCATGCAATATTCTTTGGATTAGGAGCTTATACAACTGCTATTTTAAATGTACATTTTGGTTTAGAAATTATTGCAACAATTCCATTTGCTATTATTATTCCAGTTATATTTTCGATTCTTTTAGCTGGTCCAATTATTCACTTAAGAGGTGACTATTTACTAGTTGCTACTATTGGTTTTAATATTATCTTTGAACAAGTTTTATCAAATGATGTATTTGGTTTAACAGGAGGTCCAAATGGTATTTTTGGAATTGATGTAGTTAGGATTTTTGGTTATGAATTATTCTCTGATACTTCAATTTACTATTTAGCATTTGGTTTATTAGTTATTACACTTTTAATTATTAGAAACCTAGATACTTCAGCTTATGGAAGAGCGTTATATTACATTCATAAAGATGAAATAGCTGCTAAATCTATGGGAATAAATGTTTCTTATTATAAATTATTTGCCTTTGCATTAGGAGCTGGAATTGCAGGAGCTGCAGGAGCTGTATTTGCTATTCAGTATTCAGCAGTAAGTCCTGAGTCATTTAACTTTATGCAATCTGTTATGTTTTTTGCAATTGTTCTTGTTGGTGGATCTGCTTCACTTCCTGGAATTATTATTGGAACATTTGTAATGTTTGTATTACCTGAGTTATTTACTGAGTTTAAGGAATCAAGATATCTAATTTTTGGTGCTGCAATGGTATTAACAATGATTTTAAGACCAAATGGTGTTTGGCCAGCGAAATTTGGAAATATTCCAAAATTTCTTAAAGAAAAAGCACTAAAAGCATCAAAAGCAGGGGAGGATAAATAATGGAATATGTATTAGAAATTGAAAATGTTTCAAAATTTTTCCATGGATTAGTTGCAATTGATGATTTAACTATTAAAGTTAAACCTGGTCAAATTTATGGAATTATTGGTCCAAATGGGGCTGGTAAAACTACACTTTTTAACTGTGTTACAGGTATTTATACTCCTGAAGAAGGAACTATAAAATATAAAGGTGAAAATATTACAGGAATGAGTCCTCATAAAATTGCTCAAAGAGGAGTTTTAAGAACATTCCAAAATATTAGACTTTTTAAAGAAATGAGTGTTGCTGAAAATATAATAGCAGGTACTCATACAAAGTCAAAGCAAAAATGGTATCACTCAATTATTCATACTTCTGCTTATAGATCTGATGAAAAAAAACATTGGAAAAAAGTTGAAGAACTTATGGACTTTTTTGGATTAACAAAATTTGCAGATACTCCAGCAGGAGATTTATCTTATGGAAACCAAAGAAAAATTGAAATGGCAAGAGCACTTGCTGCTAATCCAGAGATTTTAATCTTAGATGAGCCAGCAGCTGGTCTTAATGAAAATGAAACAATTGAATTAACAAACATCATCTTAAAAATTAAAGAGATGGGACTTGGTATTATGATGATTGAACATGATATGGAAATGGTTATGAAATTAACTGATTATATTACAGTTATTAACTTTGGAAAAGAAATCTCTCAGGGTGAGCCTTCTTTTGTTCAAAGTGATCCTAGAGTAATTGAAGCTTATATTGGAACAGATGATGAGGAGGATGAGTAATGGTTAATAATGAAATATTACTAGATATAAAAGACCTTCATGTATCTTATGGAGCAATTGAAGCTATTAAAGGAATCTCATTACAAGTTAGACGTGGTGAGGTTGTAACAATTTTAGGTGCTAATGGAGCTGGTAAAACAACGACATTACAAACAATTTCTGGACTTATAAAGGCAAAATCTGGATCTATTGTTTTTGATAAAAATGATGTTACAAAATGTGAAGCACATGATATTGTTGGTCTTGGAATGTCTCATTCCCCAGAAGGACGAAGAGTTTTCGGAATTTTAACAGTTGAAGAAAACTTAATGATGGGTGCTTATACACTTAAAGATCATGATAAAGAGACTTTAGAATGGATTTATGACATTCTTCCAAGACTAAAAGAGAGAAGAAAGCAACTTGCAGGGACACTTTCAGGTGGGGAGCAGCAAATGCTAGCAATTGGTAGGGCTATTATGTCTAAACCAAAGCTACTAATTTTAGATGAACCTTCACTTGGATTAGCACCAATTTTAATTAAGGCTATTTTTAAAGCAGTAAAAGAAATTGCTCAAACTGGAGTTACAGTTTTATTAGTTGAGCAAAATGCTAAAGCTGCTTTAAAATTAGCAGATCGTGCTTATGTGCTTGAAGTTGGAAAAATAACACATGAAGGTACGGCTGAAGAGTTATTAAATTCAAAAACAATTCAAGAAGCATATTTAGGAAAAAAACATTAATTATAGTGTTTGAGTATTTAAAGTAGTAAGAGGGTGATACTTGGCGGTTACTCCCCTCTTGAGCACATATAAAAGCGTGCGCTCTAAAACTACTTAAAATTAATTTAAAAACCAATAAATTTTAAGGATAATAGATGAAAAATGAAGAAGAATTAATAAATTCATCAATAAAACTAGCAGAAAAATGGCAAAACAGAGCAACTCAATTAGTTAGTGACTTTGATAGAGAATTTTATGTTAAGATGAATAAAATGTTAGATCACCCAAAAGATAAAGCATTATTAATTGAGTTAATGGACCAATGTTTTAGATGTGAATCGAATGCAAGAATTGCAGATCAAATCATATTTTTATTGCAAAAGCATGGAATGGCACACTTCTTTACAACAAAAGATAAAACATTATTATGGTTATTTGAAAACTTTGGCAAATTTTTACCCAATTTATCAGTTCCTTTATTTATAAATCAAATTAGAGAAGATACAAAAACAGTTGTTATTAAAGGTGAAGATGAGCCTTTTAATAAACACTTAAAATTACGAAAATCTGAAGGTACTAGAGTAAATCTTAATTTAATTGGAGAAGTTGTTTTAGGAGAAGAAGAAGCACAAGAAAGATTGGATAAGTATTTAAAAGCTTTATCAAATCCTAATATTGACTATCTTTCAGTTAAGATATCTACAATTTTCTCTCAAATTTCTGCACTTGATTTTGATCATACAGTTGAGATTTTAGTAGAGAAATTAAGTAAAATTTATGCACAAGCTGCTAAATATCCTTATACAGCACAAGATGGAACAAAGTCAAATAAATTTATTAATCTTGATATGGAAGAATATAGAGATTTAGATATTACAGTTGAGGTTTTTAAAAAGACTTTAGAAAAACCTGAATTTAAAGATTTCTACGCAGGTATCGTACTTCAAGCATATTTACCAGATTCATTTAATGTTCAAAAAGATTTATGTGAATGGGCTAAAAAAAGAGTTGAAAATGGTGGCAGTCCTATTAAGTTTAGACTTGTTAAGGGTGCAAATATGGAGATGGAAGAAACAGAAGCATCTCAAAAGCATTGGGAAATGGTTACTTATACTGAGAAATCAGATACAGATTCAAACTATAAAAGAATGGCAAGATATGCACTTCAAAAAGAAAATGCACCATTTATGCATATAGGAACAGCTTCTCATAACTTATTTGAGTTAGCGTATGCTACACAATTAGCTCAAGATAATGATGTTTCAAAGTATCATACATTAGAGATGTTAGAAGGTATGAGTGAAGCTGCAAGATTAGCAATTAAAGAAATTTCAAAAGAAGTAATTTTATATGCTCCAACTGCTGCAAAAGAACAATTTACAAATGCAATTGCATACTTAGTTAGACGACTTGATGAAAATACTGGTCCTAATAACTTTATTAGATATTCATTTGGATTAACAGTTGGTTCAAAAGATTGGAAAATGCAAGAGAACCTTTTTAAAGAGTCTTTTGAGCGTGAGAAAACTTCTTTTGTTGGTGCAAAAAGAACTCAGGATAGATTAAATGAAAAATGGGATGATTTCTCAAACTCTTCATTTGATACAAACTCTTATCATGCCGAAGCAGATACGGATTTTGTACTTCCTAAAAACCATGAGTGGGCTAGAAATATTGTAAAAAAATGGAAACATACAAGTGATACTAAGCACACTATTGCTCCTGTTGTTGTTGCTGGCAAAGATTTAATTGGTGAACGTAAAATTTATGATGCAATTGATAAATCTCAACTTGAGGATAATGTTCTAGCAGGTAGATTTGCCTTAGCTAATGAAGAAGATATTAAAAAAGCAGTTGAAGTAGCAAGGAAAGATATAGATGGTTGGAGAGATTTATCTCATGAACAAAGACATGAAGCATTAAAAAAAGCTGCTATTAAATTTCGTGAGAGAAGAGATGATTTAATTGGAGTTGCAGCTGCTGAAGTTGGAAAAGTATTTACAGAAACTGATGTAGAAGTTTCAGAAGCAATTGATTTTATTGAATTTTATGCACATGCAGTAAGACATTTTGATAATTTTGATAATTTAGAATTGTCAGGAAAAGGTGTAGGTGTTGTTGTACCACCTTGGAATTTCCCTATTGCTATTCCAGTTGGTGGTGTTTCTTCAGCTTTAGCTGCTGGAAATACAGTGATTATTAAACCAGCATCAGCAGCAGCCTTATGTGCATATGAAATGTGTAAATGTTTCTGGGATGCTGGAATTTCTAAAAATACATTACAATTCCTTCCTTGTCCAGGAGCTCTTGCAGGTGAGTATTTAATACCAAATAAAGATATAGACTTTTTAATTCTAACAGGTGGGGAAGATACAGCTTCAACAATGTTAGAAACTAGAAATGATTTATTCTTATCAGCAGAAACTGGTGGTAAAGATGCAACAATAGTTACAAATATGGCGGATAGAGAACAAGCTGTTAAAAATGTATGTCAAAGTGCCTTTGGAAACTCTGGACAAAAATGTTCTGCTACTTCACTTTTAGTTTTAGAAGATGAAGTTTATAATGATAAAGGATTTAAAAAAGCGTTAATTGATACTGCAGCTTCAATGAATGTAGGTTCTATTTGGGACTTTAAAAACAGAATTGGAACACTTGCTAATAAAGTAAGTGGTAACCTTGAAAAGGCTTTAAATGAGCTTGAAGGTGATGAAGCTTGGGCATTAGCACCTGAGTTTGTAAATAACAATCCGTATATGTTAAAACCATCAATTAAATGGGGAGTAAATGAAGGTAGTTTTATTCATATGAATGAATTATTTGGTCCTGTTTTAGCAGTTATTAGAGCAAGTGATTTAGAGCATGCTGTAAATATTGTAAATGCTACTGGATATGGATTAACTTCAGGAATTGAATCTTTAGATGAAAGAGAAGTTACATATTGGAAAGAAAATTTAAATGCTGGTAACCTTTATATAAATAGAGGAACAACAGGAGCTATAGTATTAAGACAACCTTTTGGTGGAATGGGAAAATCTGCAATTGGAGCTGGAAGAAAAGCAGGTTTCTATAACTATATTACACAATTTGTAGATATTAAAGAAAGTGATTTTCCAAAAGTTTCTAAAAAATATAATACAGAACTAACACAATTTATTGCAAAATGTAAAGATACTCAAAATGAAAAGCAAGATTTTGAAAAATTAGAATTAGCATTACAATCATATTATGAAAACTTTGAAAATGAATTTTCAAAAGAAAAAGATTATGCTAAAGTTAGAGGAGAAGATAACCACTTTAAATATATTCCATTAGAAAATGTATTAATTAGAGTATCAAGTGATGATACGATTTTTGAAACTGTTTCAAGAATTTTAGCATCTAGAGTATCAGGAGTTCATTTTAAAGTTTCGATTGAAAATAATGACTTAGTTAGTTCTTTCTTAGAAAATGCAAATGAGTTATTTACAAGTAGAGATAGTTTAATTTCACAAACAAATGAACAGATGATAAAAACACTTAGTAAATATGATAGAGTGATTTATTCTAATATTTCTAAGGTACCACATATGGTATTTAAAGAAGCTGTTAAATCTTTAACTTTTATAATAAGACAAGAACCAATGATGGAAGGAAGGTTAGAACTTTTAAATTACTTTATTGAACAATCAATCTCACATTCATTCCATAGGTATGGAAATATAGGTGCTAGAGGTATTAATAAATAAGAGGGTTTTCTCTCTTATTTATTTACATTAAAAAATTAAAGTAACTTAATTACTAATCTTTCTTGCACTAATAACTGCATCTTCAAGGTAACCACATCTTCTTTAAATTTTTTAAGTTATTGGTCTAGTATATCTAATCGAATATAAAGATGGTAAAGCTAATCCTAATCCAATCCCACCTAAAATTATAATTGTTTTTAAACCATTCTCTATAAATAGATTAATAAGCTCAGGTGTAACGCCATGAGCATTCATATCTATTAAATTTATAATTGCTGTAAATGCATATGTCCCAGGAAGTAAAGGAATAATAGCAGGAATAGTATAAACAGGTCTTGGAATAACAAACTGTTTAGACCAATAAAGTGCAACGATTCCAATAATTGTTGAAGCTAAAAATGTGGCTAATTCTAATGGAATATCCATATCTTGAAATGCAACTCTAGCAGTATAAGTTATAGCTCCACCAAAGGCACAGTAAATAAGTGTGTGCTTAGGAACATTAAAAACCATTGCAAAACCTAAAGCTGGAATAGCTGCAAAAATTGCATTTAAAATATATTCACTAATCATCTTACCATCCTTTTAAACTTAATAGTGCAAGTGCTAAAATAATCCCAAGTGAAGTAGCAACAGTTAATAAAACAGCTTGCATCCAACGTCCCCATCCCATTGCGAGATAACCCTTTACTGCATCTAAAACTGAATTTACAAAAGGAAAACCAGGTGCTAGTAATATAACACTAGATGAAAGTGCAATATTAGGAGTAGAGCTTAAATTATAAATTTGAGAAAGACCTGAGATAATTGTTGCTACAAAAGCTGTAAACATAAAAGTTAGTATTAGAACGAATTTTCTTTTTGCTAATTCTTGTCTTGTAAACATTGCTAAACTAGAAGCTACAAAAGTTACAAAGAAAGCTTGTAGATCAGAGCCCGTTAAATAAGCGAAAGAAGCACAAGATAAACCAACCATAAATATAACTAACCATCTATTATAATACTTAGGTTGAATTCCTTTTATAGTATTAAAAACAAAATCTACATTATGATTACCTTTTTCTAAATCATGACACATTTTTTGAACATCACAAACAATAGACATATTAATTGGTTTATGATGAGCCCTTCTTGTTGTAGTAACTGATTGTGTTTGATTATTGCTTAAAGTACTTAATACTATTGCAGATGGGATAAGTGAAACTTCTACAGAGTCTACACCTAAAGCATTTCCAAGTCTTTGAGCAGTTAATTCAATAAGTCTACTTTCTGCACCAAATTCCAACATTAAAACAGCAGCTTTGATAATAGCTCTTGTGATTTTTGTTTGTTCTTCGTAAGTTATTTTGTTCATTTATAATTCATACTTAATTTTTTTCATATAGTATCGAAAAGCTAAGAGATTTGATGTATAAAAGAGTATAAAAAATGAAGAATTTATTTTAATCATAAGATAAAAGATTTAATTTGTTATAATCGCACTTATATAAAGGCAGAAATTGAAAGAATTAACAAATTATTTTACAAAAAAAGATATTATATTTAAACAAATAAGCGAAGTTACTGCAAAAGAATTAGGTTCACGAAAAAAAATAGGTATTTATCAAGCTACTTCTGTTAAAAAAGAGTTTTACGCTATTTTTACAGTAGATGCAAAAAGTAGATTTTTAAGAAAAAATGCGGATGATTTAATGGTTCTTTGTGAAACATTATCTTCACATGTTGATCATAATTTTAAAAGAAAAGTATTATTGATATCTTCTCCTTTATGCTCAAAAGCAAAAGCATATTTAGAAGATAATAAATGGAGTGTTTATATTGATTTTATGTGATATTGGTAATACAACTTTCCATTTTTTAATTGGAAAAAAACATAAGAAATATTCTTTAAACGATAGAATTCCCAAGTTTAAAGAAAAAATAGTTTTTGTATCAGTAAATGAAAAAGCAAGAAAAAAGCTTTTACAATCTAACCCCGATGCTGTAGATATAAAAGAATATTTAGATTTTAAAACAGAATATAAAGGTCAAGGAATTGATAGAGTACTTGCTTGCTTATTTGTTAAAGATGCTATTATTGTTGATGCAGGAAGTGCAATTACAGTTGATATTATGAAAAAAGGTAAGCACAAAGGTGGTTTTATATTACTTGGATTAAGTGCTTTTATTAAAGCTTATCCCAAAATATCCAAAAAACTAAAATTTGATTTTGAAAAAGATATAAATTTAGATAAAATACCGCTTCAAACAAAAGATGCCATACAATATGCTATGATGAAATCCATCATTTTACCAATCAAAGAAGTTGCTAAAAATAAGAATATTATATTTACAGGTGGAGATGGAAAGTTGTTAAGTGGGTATTTTAAAAATAGTGTATATAAAAAAGATTTAATATTTGAAAATATGAAAAGGATTATTGATGCTAACAATTGCATTGCCTAAGGGAAGAATTGCTAAAGAAACTTTAGAAAAGTTTGAAAAAGCTTTTGGAGAAAAGTTTATTTTTGAAGATAGAAAATTAATACTTGAAAAAGCTGGGTTTAGATTTTTAAATGTAAGAAATCAAGATGTACCAACATATGTAATGCATGGAGCTGCTGATTTAGGTGTAGTAGGACTTGATGTATTAGAAGAAAAAGAGTATGACTTAATTAAATTACTTGATTTAGAACTTGGACGCTGTAAAGTTGCATTTGGACTTAAACGTGGAGAAGAATTAGATTTTAATAAAAGTAAAATCACAATTGCTACAAAACATGAAAAAATTGCAAAAAGATATTTTGAAGAAAAAGCAATGGCTGTTGATATTATTAAACTATATGGTTCTATAGAATTAGCACCACTTGTAGATTTAGCTGATTGTATTGTTGATATTGTCGAAACTGGTGAAACAATGAAACAAAATGGTTTAGAAGTAGGTCCTACAATTATGGAAAGTTCTGCCCATTTAATTGCTAATAAAAACTCATTTTATGCTAAAAAAGATTTAATCTTAGACTTAAAAGAAAAGATTGAAGCACAATTATAATGGGATTAGAGTTATATTCAAAGATTGAACCATTTTTAGATTTTGAAGATGAGGTTTATACTCTTCACAAACAATTTATGGAGTTTGTTATGCTTAATGAACTTGATAATATTATAGATATTGGTTGTGGTCAAGGATACTTTCTAGATAATCTAAAAATCAATAAAAAAACTGCTTTTGGTATTGATTTAAGTGTAGAGCAAATCAAAGTTTGTGAAGCTAAAAATTTAAATGCTAAAGCAATTGCTTTAAGTGATGTAAAAGAAAAATATGATTGTGCAACAGCTATTTTTGATGTATTAAATTATATTCCAAGTGAGCATTTAGAAGGTTTTATACAAGAAACAAATCTTGTTTTAAATCAAGGCGGATATTTTGTATTTGATGTAAACTCGCATTTTGGATTTGAATATATTGCACAAGGTTGTATCACAATAGATTTAGATGATAGATTTATTGGAATAGATGCAGTTTTTGAAAATGAAAAACTTCAAACAGATTTAACACTTTTTGAGAAAAATAAAGATAATTTATATACAAAACAGAGTGACTCTATAATACAAGAATATCACTCAAAAGAATTTTTAATAAAATTGTTAAAAAAATGCAATTTTGAAATTCAAGAAATAAGAGAATTTAATTTACACAGTGATGAAGATGCTGATAAATTAATTTTTATTTGTAAAAAAACTAACTAACACAAAACTATTTATAATTTTGTGTTAAATATAAAAGGCACAAAATTATGACTTACCCAGATTTTTATAACAAAATTGAAACAATCAAAGTACAAGATGAATTATCATCATTTTTAGGAACATTTGAAGATGGAATTTATGAAATTTCATACTTGGATATTGTAAAAGGTGCAGGGCATTCATGTCCTACAGTTTTAGGTGCTTATCTTATGAATTTAGAAGCACTTAAAGCTTTATATCCTGAAGAAATTGCTAAAAGAGGTGAAATAGAAGTTTCATTTTCACAAAGACAAAGTGAGGCAGTAGCAGGTGTAATTGGAAATGTAGCTATGAATATTACAGGTGCATGTACTACAAATGGTTTTAAAGGAATAGGCGGGAAGTTTGACCGTAATTATCTTTTAAAATTTGAGCAAGATATAAGTGATGCAAGTGCTAGATTTACAAGAATTGATACAAAACAAAGTGTTGATGTAGTTTATGATCCAAGTTCAATACAATTTGACCCTTCAATGCAAACTTTAATGCAAAAATGTGTTCAAGGGAATGCAAATGATGTTGAAAAAAAAGATTTTGGAAAACTTTGGCAAGAAAGAGTTGAAAAAATTGCTAATAATATAGAAAATGTAATAAGCATAAAAGCAGTTTAGTAAATAAAAGTTTTAAATATAAAAGAGAAAGTTCTCTTTTATATTAAACCAATTGCATCTCTTACAACTCTCATCTTTTCACTTGCTATTTTAGATGCCTTAGAAGCTCCAAAAGCAAGTATCTCATGTACCTCTTTAGGATTTTCTAAAAGATGTGCTCTTCTTTCTTCATATGGTGCAAAATGTTCATTTATTTTTTCAAGTAATGATAATTTAAAGTGTCCATATCCTTCACCTGGAGTTTCATATCTTTTTTGTAAATCTTTTAATTCATTTTCATTCATAAATAATTCAGATAATTTATAAATATTACAATTTTCCCACTGTTTTACTTCCTCAAGTTCTTTAGAATCTGTAACTATTCCCATAACCTGTTTTTTAATCTTTTTCTTCGTATTAAACATATCAATTGTATTTCCATAAGATTTAGACATCTTAGCACCATCTGTTCCAGGAACTGTTGCTACTTCTTCATCAACTTTTGACTCAGGTAATACAAATAATTCTTGCTTATAAGCATGATTAATAGAAGTTGCAATATCTCTTGTCATTTCAACGTGTTGAATTTGATCTTTTCCAACAGGAACAATATTTGAGTCAAAAAGTAAAATATCAGCAGCCATTAATACTGGATAAGAAAATAGTCCATGATTTGCTTGTATACCTCTTGCTGTTTTATCTTTATATGAATGAGCACGTTCAAGTAGTCCCATTGATGTATGATTCGATAAAATCCAGTAAAGTTCTAATACTTCCTTTACATGATGCTGTACCCAAAATGTTGATTTTTCTGGATCCATTCCTAATGCTAAAAAGTTAACGGCTGCTTCAAAAGTATTTTGTTCTAATAAAGCTTTATCTTTAACTGATGTTAGTGCATGATAAGAGGCAATAAATGCAAATAGCTCTCCGTCATTTTGAGATTCAATCATCTTTTTAACCATTCCAAAATAGTTTCCAATATGAATAGTTCCTGATGGTTGAATACCTGATAAAATTCTCAAATTTTATTTCCTTGTAATTTTTTTGTAATTATAGCAAAAATAGCTAAAATTAATTATTGTTTATTCTACTATGTAATTTTGAAATTATTAGTTCTAAATGCATAATTAAATCATAATACTCACCCATATAAGAAAGTGGAACCTTTGTCTCTAGTTTAATCTCATTTTTTAATTCTTCAACTTCTAAAAGTTTATTTTTTAACTCTTCAATTTCTAAACCTTCTAAAGCTAAATCAAGTGCTTGAAGTTCATCATACCATCTATATATTTTTGAACGAACACTCCACTTGTAAAGAGGTAAAGTCCCTTTAATTAAAGGTATTAAAAGAGTTAGTAAAGGTATGATTAAAATCTTTAATCTATCAAGATTGGAAGCTATCCAATAAGGAAAAATTTTCTCTAGCCATGTATCTCCATAGTCAAAGTATCTTTGAGCTTCTTCATTTATATTTATAGTGACATTATCTAAATGAGGAAATTGGTTCTCTGCTTCAAAAAGATTTTTCTTATTATGTATATCTTTAATACTTTTTAAAACTAATCTAGTTAACTCTTCTGAAAAATCATCTCTTGCAACAAGTAAAGCTGTTGTAGCTAAAAGGTTAATATTTTCAGAAGGTACATTTTTATATAAATTAATTGTTCCTTCATAAAGTTTAATAGGTTCTAAGAAATTATATTTTCTGCTATAAGCTTTTGCTCTTTTTAAACTAAAAAGATTTATATCAGGATTTTCTAATAACTCTTTAATTACAGTAGAATCAGGTGAGCTAACTATAAAAATAGCATCAATTTCTCCACTTAAAAGTTTTTCTTTTCCTTCTTGTGTTGAATAATTTAAAATATTTGAATTTGTATTATCAATATTATTGTCACTTAATATTTTTGATGCTAAATCATTAGTTCCACTTCCTTTTTGCCCTATTGATATTTTCTTTGAAGTTAATTCGACTATATAATCCATAGTATATTTTTCATTTTTATAAAATATCCATAAAGGCTCATAATAAGTTGAAGCTAAAGCACTTATTTGTGTTTCTTTTTGATCATAATTTATACCATTTTGAATAAATGCCATATCAGCTTCTTTATCTTTTATTAATTGAAGATTATCAATTGATCCATTTGATGTAATTATATTTACTTTTACTTTCTGCTTTTCTAGTATTTGTTTATATATCAGTGCTGTTTTGTAATATTGACCATTTTGTGAACCAGTTGCTATTGTAAACTCTTTTTTTGGAAGAGGTTGTATAAACTGAATTGTTATATAAAACGAAGCAATTATAAATACTAAAACTAAAAGTGAAACAAGTAAAACTTTATTTTTCATTTGGAATCTTTTTTATTTATATCTTATACAAAACTTTATAAAAGTATATATAAGATAGTACTAAAAGCTAATTAAAATATGTTTATGATACAATTCGCGAAAAATTAAAGGATATATTATGGCAATAGTAAGAGTTGAAAGAGCATGTGGTTGTTTTAGAAATTCAGACTTTGAACAAGTTACTGAATGCGAAACAATTGATGCTGCATTAGAAAAAGCAAATGAAATGTGTATAGTTATGAATGAAGAATTTTGTGAGAAACATAGATTTAAAACTGAATATACAGAAGGTGAAGTTCTAATTAAAATGGTAATGAACGGATAATATTCTTCTTTCATCTAATCTCTTTGTAGCAATTTTTAGATATAATGCAAAAAAATATAAATACAAAGAGAAAAGATGATTGATATAAAACTACTACAAAAAGATTTTGATACTATGGCTAGCGCTTTAAAAAGAAAAGGTGTAGCTCAAGAAATTTTAGACAACTTAAAATCTATCTCAGAAAATGCAAAGCAAAAAAGACAAGATATGGAAAATGTTACAGCTGAGCAAAATAAACTTTCACGTGAGTTCGGAAGATATAAAAAAGAGGGCTTAGATATAGCACCGCTTCAAGCAAATATAAATGAACTTAAAGCTAATAAACAAACTTTAGAAGATGAGGTGAGAGTTTTAGAAGAAGAACTTACTTCAATTGCCCTTGGTGTTCCTAACCTTCCTGATGATTGTGTTCCAAATGGTGCAGATGAAAATGAAAATGTTATTTTAGACACTATTGGTGAAAAAACAGAGTTTACTTTTGAACCTAAAGAGCATTGGGATTTAGGTGAAATAGACGGTTCTTTAGACTTTACTAGAGGTGTAAAGTTAGCTAAGTCTAGATTTGTAGCTATGAGAGGTCAAGCGGCAAAGATGGAAAGAGCATTAATCAACTACATGTTAGATTTTAACTCTAAAAGAGGTTTTGAAGAGTGGTATGTTCCTTTTATGGCAAATACAAATACACTTCAAGGAACTGGACAATTACCAAAGTTCGAAGATGACTTATTTAAAATTGATGGTGAAGATTTATATCTTATTCCAACTGCAGAAGTTCAACTTACAAATTTAGTAAATGATGAGATTCTATCTTCTGAAGAACTTCCAATGTTACTTACTTCTTATACTCCTTGTTTTAGAAAAGAAGCAGGATCTGCAGGTAGAGATACTAGAGGTCTTATTAGACAACATCAATTTGATAAAGTTGAAATGGTTGCTATTACTAAACCAGAACAAAGTGAAGAAGTATTTCTTAAAATGGTAGAGTGTGCAAGTGATTTATTAACTTCATTAGGATTACCACATCAAAAGATGCAATTATGTACAGGAGACTTAGGTTTTTCTGCGGCAACAACAATTGACTTAGAAGTTTGGTTACCTGGACAAAACAAATATAGAGAAATTTCTTCAATTTCAAATACAAGAGATTTCCAAAGCAGACGTGCTAAAATTAGATATAAAGATGGGAAGAAAAATGTATTAACTCATACATTAAATGGTTCATCACTTGCAGTTGGAAGAACTTTAGTTGCAATTATGGAAAATTATCAAAATGAAGATGGAAGTGTAAGAATTCCAGAAGTTTTAAAAAAATATATGTAAATAAATTGGCTCTTTTGAGCTAATTTTTTTAATTAAAGATTGGAAAAATGATAAAAAAAATACTAAAAATATTTCTAGGAGTAATACTCTTATTAATTAAAAAAATATTTGTTAGAAAAAATAGAGTTGCACATAAGATTATGGATGCTCTTGCTAATAAATTCCATTCTACTTTTATCTTCACTTCTTTTTTTGTGCTGTACTTCTCTTTATTCAATATCCATATAAAAGCGTATTCTCTTAACACTGTACTTTATATTTTATTATTCCTTCAGTTTGTTGTAATTATTAGATATTTTAATCCTGAAATGTTAAAAGTAAAACAGTTACAAGCTAAAATAATTACATTAGTTAAAAAAGTATCATTACTTGTATTTCTTGCAAATTGGGTGTTTGTATCCTTTTTATTCTCTTTATCATTCATTGCTATATTCTTTATAAACTATGGGCTTTATGTTTTTATTATAAATCAAATTGAAAGACAAAAAGAACATGAAGAGTTTAAAAAACAATTTGGTGAAGGTAATTATTCAAAAAAAGATATAGTTAAAAAACATATAGAAAACTTATTTGAAGCAAATATAGATGAGAAACAATTAACTAGAAATGAGATAAAAAAACAATATAGATTAATGGCAAAGAAATATCATCCTGATGTTTATGATGGTAAAGATAATGATAAATTTGCATCAATTAATTCATCTTATAACTTTCTGTTAGATTTTATAAAACCTAGTCCTTAAAAAGTATGAGCTAAAAAAAAAGGATAAGTTATTTAACTTATCCTTTTTTTGTTCGCACACTCTGACTTTATTTATATAAAAAAAGTATTCAATTATATTTAGAAATAAAAATCATTTTAACATTATAAAAATTTTGATTTTTTACAATAATGAGTAATTAAAAGAAGTCTTATCCTGAAAAAAATTTTACAGCTACGTAATTCTTTTACTAAGGAGAGATAATAGATAAAACTTCTATTGCTGAAAGTATATCATAAAAAATGCTATTTTAATGCTACGTTATCATTTTTTTTCGAAATTTGTAAATTAAAATACTTTTCTGATATTTTCATATAAATATAATAGAAACTTTACCGTGAAAAATCTTATATTGACTTTTTATATTTTAAAAGGAGGGGAGTGGTAAAGCTTCTTATTATGGTGTAAGTATACTAGGAATAAGAAATTATATTAATGATATAAATCAATAATTTTCTATTTTATAAATACTTTTGAATCATATAGTTTATTTTTAATTCTTACTTCAAGATAGCCTTTTTTTACGTTATTATGTTTAAAAGTCATCTCTTGTGCTATTTTTATTTTTTGCTTATTATAAATAGCTATTGATCTTATAAAACTACCTTTTGAGCTACCTATTCTTACTTCTGGTATGATATTGTTTAGTTTCCCAAATATTACTATTTTTGAAAAACATGTACCGTTATAATCATCTTTTGTTTTTCGTAAGTGTTGTATATTTTCACCATTTCCATTTTCATGAAAAATACCAATTGCATGTGCAGTTTTTATTTGTGTTGAGTAAGCATTTGAAGCTGTTAATAATAGAGCTAGTAAAGTTATAAGAATAAATATGTTTTTCATAATTATAACTTTACTATATATTTGTGTATTTTTTGTTATTCTGTAGGTGTAAAATCTGGATTTTTACTATTTTTTATATTCACTATAACTTATATGACGAACTAGTTCCCCAGAAGTTAATTTTAATTGATCATATTTAACTTGATATTCAACTTTTTTTTCAAAACTCATAGGACTTCTAATAGATTTATATTCTACTAATTCCCCATCTTTTAATACTTCTGAAATTTCAGCATAAACCCAATAGTAACCTTGATCTTTACGTAAATTTTTTACATAACCAGACCATTTACCTTTTGTTTTTAATTCTTCCCATAAGTCATTAAATACAGCTTTAGGCATATCTGGATGCCTTACTATACTATGTGGATTACCAATAAGTTCATTTGCTTCATATCCTGAGATTTGAGCAAAAGTATCATTCACATAAGTTATATTGCCTTTTAAATCTGTTCTTGATACGATTAGTTCCTCTTGAGGTACTATAGTTTCTAATAAAAAATTACTTGAGTTATATTCCATAATTATTTTCCTGTATTATCAAATGTTCTAGCAAAACCTTCTAAATCTTTTTTCTTTAAATCACCATTGTAAACAATGTCTTTAGGATTTACATCCTGATCATTTAAAACTTTTGGAACCAGGTCTGCGTTATCTAAAACTTCCATGTGAGAACTTAGTTCATCTTCACTATAAGCCATTTGCATATCTGCACTTGCTACATGAGGAATATTTTCAATAACTTTTAATTTTTTTAGCTCTTCTTCAACTCCAGCACCTTCAATTGTAATAATAATTCTTCCTAATTCATCATGCATATGATAATCACAAACATCACAATTTTTTAAAGACTCTACTACTTCATCTAGGTATTTTGGTAATGTTGATACTACGATACTTGAAACATTCATTTTATAATCCTTTTAATTTAATCAATTTTATAATAATTAACTCTTTTATCATCACTTGAAACAAAAACTTCTTTTTCATTTATAAATACAATATTTGTAAGTGTTGTATTATTCCCTTTTAGCATATGCAAGTCACTTTGAGTTAGTGTATTAAATATTTTAACTTCGTTATTCTCATTACTTGCAATTCCTGCTATTTTTCCACTTGGACTTAGTCCGGCACTATATATTAGAAATGATGTATTTTTATGATAAGCTGAACTATTTTTACGCTCATAAACAGCAGCTCGTCTATCTTGTCCTGCTGTTAAAATGATATTGTTTTTAATATCAACTTGAAATACATTATCAAGGTTTTGTTTTGAGAAAACTTTTATTATTTTAGAACTAGCAATATCAACTAATTTTAAATCACCACTTTCATCTGCAATTATTATCTCTTTTTTATCTTCTGTTAAGGTAAAGTTAGAAAATTTTGATTGAGATAACTGTACTTGATATATCTCTTTATTTGTTTTTAAATCATATAAATACAATTCATTTGATAAAAGAGAGAATATGATTTTATCTTTTGATACAAATTTTGCTCTAGCTATAAACATTCTTTCTTTAGCTGAGATAATCTCTTTAAGTTTAGAGTCTTTATAAATATGAATAGCTCTTCCACCTTTATTTCCTTGTGAAAGAATAAGTATCATATCGTTTAATACATCAACACTATAAATATTTGAATTTATTTCATCACCCATAAAATCTTTTATCTTTGGTAATGTAATAGAATCAATTTTTTCTTGTCTAGCAAGATCAAAAATATCTACTTTAGAAGCTTTAGTTGCGACATATAGTTTATTATCATTTATTACTATATCAGTAACACCACCACTTGCTAAATAAGTAAAAGAAGGATTTATATCTTTGGCATTTAAAGAACAAAGTAATATGATTAAAAAAAATATAGGTTTTAAAAAAGTCATGTTTTCCCTTTATTGAGTTAATTTTATAGCTTGTGTCGGGCAAACTTTTATACAAAAGCCACATGATGTACAATTATCATTTATTTCAGGTCTAAACATACCTAAAAAATCTATTGCATCATCAAAACATGGATCTTTACATGAAAAACACATAGTATCGTTCCATGCTAGACACGTACTTACATCTATTTCTATTTTAGCATTTATATTCTTTTTATCTTCAATATTTAAAACTTCATTTGGACAAGCTATTGCACATTCATCACAATATGTACATCCATTTAATGAAAAATCAATCACTGGAGTTTTATCATCTTTTATAACAATAATATTTTCTTCACAAACTGTACTACATACACCATCACACTCTGTGCAGTTTGTCAAAAAAATCTCTTCATCTTTATAATATGGTGGTCTAATAATAATCTCTTGCTTTTCTTTTTTAGTAAAAGAAGAAGCAAGAGAGCTAAATAGCTCTCTTCTTTGCATTTTTAAAACTTATTTTTTTAATGTATCTAAATCATCAAGGATTACTTCATCCCAGCTTGATTTAAATGCACCATTATCTTTTGTATATGCTGCTTCAAAATTATTTTCAACTGCTAATTTACCAGTAGTTTGAGGAGCATGACATTGACTACAATTAAATCTAGCCCCTGCTAATTGTTCTATTGGTTTTACAGAAACTTCATTTTTCATGTTATCAATAGCTTTAGTAAATTGTTTACCATCAAAGTTATGTTTTGGTCTAAAGTCCATAAAGTGAGACTTTGGAATAGGTGTTGCACCCATAGATTCTGCAACTGCTGGTTCATGACACATTGTACATTGGTTGTTCTCAATAGTAATTGGTAACATTCCTTCTACATCATGAGGAATCATTGGAGGAGCATCTTGAAATGCTCTTGCAATTTTTTTAGAAGCACCTGCTGCATCTTTTCCATACATTACTTTATCTGCTGTTGTATCTTTTTCATTATATATAGTTGTTTTTCTTAATCCTAAAGATTCTTCACTTACTGTTTTACTCGCTGTACATCCAACAACTAATACTGTTGCCGCAGTTGCGATTGCTAAAGTTAATTTACCTAACTTCATTATCTTTTCCTTTTTTTAAATTCTTAATTGAAAAATTAAGAGCATCATCATCACATACTTCAATACATCTTCCACAATTTGTACATTCCCCATCTAAAACAGGAATAGAAGTTTTTGTAACCATGTGTAAAACATGGCTTTCAGGACAAACTTCTTTACACTTCATACAAGCTGTACAATTTGGTGCATTATGATGAACTCTAATTAAACTAAATTTACCTATTAGTGAATATGCTCCACCAAGAGGACAAATATGCCCGCACCAACCATTTTTTAAAACAAATAAATCAAAAAGAAATATTATTAGTATTGCAGCCCAACCAAAACCTAAACCAAATATAATCCCTCTATGAACCATAGAGATTGGTGAAATAAACTCAAATGCGGCTAAACCCATAGCAAATGATAAAACTAAACTAATAGCAAGTACCCAATATCTTATATTTCTAGAAGCTGGTTGTTTTTTCTGGATTTGATTAAACCCTAGTTTTCTTCTTAAATAGTTTGCTAAGTCTGTAATCATATTTACAGGACAAACCCAAGAACAAAAAGCACGACCACCAATAGTCATATAAAAAATTGTGATGATTAAAGCTCCTACTATAATATCAATTGATATTACTGCACCAGCAGCAAACATTTGTAATACAGCATAAGGATCACTAAGAGGAATAATTCCTGCTAAAAGTGATGAAGATAAATTTCCTGTTAAAAAATTTATTCCATATACATTTGCAATTACATATAAAACCATAATTAAAATTTGTGAGATTCTTCTTGCGATTAAGAATCTATATTTATCTAATATTGTTTTCATTAATATAAATCCTCCGAATTATTTAAATTATCTAAAACGGAATCTTTACTTAGTTCTGTTTGTGTTGTTTTACTTGTTGCATTTTCAAGTCTTTTCTCATCTTTTTTGTCCCAGCCTTTGATATAATAATCACCTGCTTTTCCTTCTGCTACTTCTCTTGGAAGTACAAAAATTGCTGCTTTATCAGTTACACAAGCTTTTTCACACATTCCACAACCAGTACATACGTCCGCGTGAACGATTGGTTTCATAAATGCGTGTTTACCTGTTCTTTCATTCTTTGTGTACTCAATGCTAATTGCTTCCCCTAAAAGTGGACAAGCTCTATAACATGCATCACATTGAATTCCCCAAAAAGCAATACAAGCGTTATCATCAATAACTGCGACACCCATATCTGCTTTAGTTATGTCTAATTCTTTTTTGTCATTTTGAACAGAAAAAATATCAAGTGCATCTGTAGGACATACAGGAACACATGGAATATCTGGACACATATAACAAGGAATATCTCTTGGCTCAAAAAATGGAGTTCCAAGAGGTTTATTATCACCTGGTTTAGCAAGTTTTAGTGTATCAAAAGGACATGCTTCTACACACATACCACATTTAATACATGTTGCCAAAAAATCCTTTTCTTCTAAGGCACCAGGAGGTCTTAATATTAGTTTAGTAGCTGTTACTTCACTAACATAAGCACTCCAAGTTAGACCTCCTAAAATTGCAAGACCCGTAGCTCTTGCAATTGTTAGGAAGAATCTTCTTCTATCACTTATAGGACTTTTTTTACCAGTATTCATTTTCGACTCTTTATTAATTATTTGAGGATTAATATTGCTCAAGACAATATACCCTCCTTAATTATGCTTTATAAATTTTTACTGCACATTTTTTAAAGTCAGTTTGTTTTGACTGTGGACAAGTAGCATCTAAACATACTTTGTTAATGAAAACTTTTTCATCAAACCAAGGTACAAATACTAATCCTCTAGAAGGTCTATTTCTTCCTCTAGTCTCAACTCTAGCTTTAACTTTTCCACGTCTAGATTCAACCCATGCTAAACCACCTTGTTTAACACCATATTTCTTAGCGTCTTCAGGATGCATGTAACATAATGCTTCTGGAACTGCTCTATATAGTTCAGGTACTCTCATAGTCATAGTTCCTGAATGCCAGTGTTCTAAAACTCTACCAGTACTTAACCATACTGGGTAAGTTTCATCTGGAATTTCTGGAGGATCCATGTAAGGACGTGCAAATATTTTTGCTTTGTTTTTTAATGATTTTTTAGTTTTATCTTTAATTCCTAATAAATCACCTTGTGCTAATGCTTTTGCTAATGTTCCATAGAACGCGAAATCACTATCAGGTTTTGCTTTTTTAGCATATGGATCATATTTAGTATTGAATCTCCATTGAGTTTCTTTACCATCTACAACTGGCCATTTAAGTCCTCTTACTTTATGATAAGTATCAAAGTCAGCTAAATCGTGTCCATGACCTCTACCAAAGTCTGCATATTCTTCAAATAAGTATTTTTGAATAAAGAAACCGTAACCGTTAAATACTTTTCCATCTGAACCAATAACATTTCTTGAGTCACCAAATGCTTCAGAGTTGTCATATCCAGATTGAATTGGATCTTCTTTATCTAGTTTGTAAGATTTAGCTTTTTCATTTGCAAATAGAATTTCATACATAGTTGTATCTTCTGTATATCCCATAGCTTTAGCTGCTGCGATTACATCAGGAAGTTTTTTACCACCTCTTAATGGTTGTTCACCCCATACGTCTTTTACAGTAAATCTTTTTGAAAGTTCAACCCATTGCCATGTATCAGACATTGAATCACCTACTGGTAATACTTGTTGTCTCCAATGTTGAGTTCTTCTCTCAGCATTTCCATAAGCTCCCCATTTTTCATAAATCATAGCAGATGGTAAGATAAGGTCAGAAACTTTTGCTGAAATACCAGGGTATCCATCAGAAGTTACAATAAAATTATCCATTTCTCTTGCTGCTTTAATCCAGTGAGTAGCTGATGCTGTATCTTGGTAAGGATTACAAACATTTACCCATGCAAATTTAATAACACCATCTTCGATATCTCTATGAATTTTCATAATATGTTGATTTCCAACTGGATTTAATGTTCCTTCAGGAACTTTCCAAGAATTTTCAACTATTTTTCTATGTTTTCCATTTGCTACCATCATATCAGCAGGTAATCTGTGACAGAAAGTTCCAACTTCTCTTGCAGTACCACAAGCAGATGGTTGACCTGTTAATGAGAATGCACCAGAACCTGGTTTAGCTTGTTTATTTAATAAGAAGTGAACATTGTATGCTAATGTATTAACCCAAGTTCCTCTTGTATGTTGATTCATACCCATAGTCCAGAAAGATACTACTTTTCTTCCTTTTTCAATATAGTATGAAGCTAAAGTTTGTAATTTTTTCTTAAACTCATTAATATCTTCATCAGGATTACCTTTTGAAATTTTTGCTACATAATCAAGTGTATAAGGGTCTAAGAATTTTTTGTATTCTTCAAAAGAAATTTCCCAGTGTTTTAAACCAGCTGGTTTATTTTCCATTTTATCACCAGCTTTGTATCCATAAGGAGCAAGTGCAGGTGCTTCAGTTTCTGAAATAGTTTTAACCATTTCTTTATCAATAGTTTCCATTTCTAATTTAGAATATTTACCATCAACAATAGATTTTTCATCAGATCTTCTCATTCCATAACCCATGTTAACAGGAGATGCTGCAAATACGATATGTTCTTTAACAAAATCCCAATCAATTGATTCAGGAGCATTATATACGATTTCTCTTGCAATATAATTCCATAATGCAAGGTCAGTATTTGGAGTAAAGATAATCTCCATATCAGCTAAATCTGATGTTCTATGTCTATAAGTTGAGATATTAATTACTTTAACTTTTTCAGGAGAAGATAATTTTCTATCAGTAACTCTTGACCATAAAATAGGGTGCATTTCTGCCATATTAGAACCCCATGAAACAATAGTATCCGTAATTTCAATATCATCATAACAACCAGATGGTTCATCAATTCCGAAAGTTTGGTAGAAACCAACAACAGCCGAAGCCATACAGTGTCTAGCATTTGGATCAATAGCATTTGATCTAAATCCACCTTTCATCATTTTTTGAGCGGCATAACCTTCCATAACAGTATATTGACCAGATGCAAATACACCAACACCTTCTGGACCTGAATGTTTAAGTGCTTTTTTGATGTTAACTTCCATTTCATCAAATGCTCTTTCCCAAGAAACAGGTGCAAAGTTACCTTTTTTATCAAAGTTACCTTTTGAATCTACTCTTAATAATGGTTGTTTTAATCTATCAGCTCCATACATAATTTTAGCATTAAAATAACCTTTAATACAGTTAAGACCTCTGTTTACAGGGGCTGCAGGATCACCTTTAACGGCAACAATTTTACCAGCTTTAGTAGCAAGCATAATTCCACATCCAGTTCCACAGAAACGACAGGCTGCTTTATCCCATCTCCATCCACCTTCGGCTGCATTTGCTTTTGCTGATAATTCAGCTGGTATAGTCATACCTACTGCTGCTGCTGCTGATGCTGCTGCTGAGCTTTTTAGAAAATCTCTTCTTGATAGCGACATATTTTCTCCTTTAATCAAGTTAATGTTTTACTTTGAAATTATATCAGTTTGTAAAATGTTTCCTGTTGATTAAAGTCAAGTAATTTAAGTTTTAATTAAGATAGAAATTGTCCTATTTATGGGAAGTACCATTCTATAAGGTGTTTTGAAAAGATATTAAAACTTTTAATTATTAAATTTATTTAAAATTAAATTAATAATTAAAATTGACATATATCATGTAAGCAAGAAAATAATTAAGATATTATTTAATAAATAACTTAAGGAAATAATATGGCTTTTCATGAATATATTAGAGCAGTGGGAACTGGACCAAAATCAAATAGAGAATTGACTAATACTGAAATGGCTGATGCTATGCAGTGTATTCTTACTCAAAGTGTTCATTCTGAACAAATTGCTGCATTTTTATTAGGATGGAGAGTTAGACTTGAAACAAATGAAGAATTAAAAACTACATTTGAAGTATGTGAAAGATATATAAAAAGGAAGACGGTAGAAAATTCAATTGAGTTAGGTTATCCTTTTGATGGAAAAGCTGATAATCCATATATTTTACCATTAGTTGCAAAATATTTAAAAAAGTTTGATTTAAATATAGTTGTAAGTGGTGATGAATTACAACCTGCTAAAAAAGGTTTAACACTTAAAGAATTAAATGCAAGTATTAAATTTGATGATAATATACATTATTTTGATAGAGCAGATTATTTTAGAGAATTAAGTAATCTTACAAAAATTAGAAATATTTTAGGTTTAAGAACAGCTTTTAATACTGTAGAAAAGTTACTTAATCCGGGGAATTCAAAGTATGCAATTAATGCAGCTTTTCATAAGCCATATGTTGTAAAATATAATGAATTATTTGGTAAAAACTATGATCATTTAGTTATTGTAAAAGGAAATGAAGGAACACCTGAAATCTTTTCTAAGTGTAAATATTGGCTAAATAATGATGGTGAAATTAGTGAGCATTTAATAGATCCTGAGTATTTTGGAATTAATTATAAAAAATCTACGTCTATTATAAGTAAAGAAGATTCTTTAAATATGACAAAAAATCCAAGTTTAGATTTTGAAAAACTTGCAAAGTTAAATGCAGCAATGTTTTTAATAGCTTCAAAAAAATCTACGGATATTAAAAAAGCTTACGAGATGATTGATTAGATACTTATAGGAGTTATTGCTGAAATATAAGAAGCTTTTTTTGGGTTTCTATTTTCAATTTTATGAGGAGTTAAAAGAGAGAATCGAATAGAATCTCTTTTTTGAAGTATATACTCATTTTTATTTAAAGTAATTGTTATTTCTCCATCAAGTACATAAATACAATGTTCACCTTTTGTATTTAATACAGACTCTTCGCAGCTTCTATTTGGTGATAATCGTACTAAAGTAAATTCTATATCTCCTTGTAAATCAGGAATTAATAATTCGCAATTATACGATAAGTCTGGAAAAGATATCTTTTTTCTATTCACCTTTCTTACTACATATTGTGATTCATTATGTTCAATTGGATTCTCATCTTCATCTTTAAATAGTTCAGCTAATGAGGTATCTAAAACTTTTGCAATTTTTCTTAAGGTTTCAACTGAACCTTGAGTTAATCCATTCTCGAGTTGTGACAACATTCCAACAGAAATTTTAGCCATATATGCTAGCTCTTTTGCATTCATATCTTTTTGGATTCTTAAATCTTTTATTTTCTTGCCAAGGCTTAATTCTTTTGTCATAGGTTTTACCTTTTTATTTAATATATATTTTTTAGATTATCAAAAGTGTTCTTTGCTTTTAATATATTAATACCTTTATAATCTTTTGTGTATAATCTTTTTTTAAAGGATTATTTTGGATTTTGTAAATTTTGCACTTCTTGCTGTTTTTATTCCCACTTTTTTTGTTGTTTCACTAACTCCTGGAATGTGTATGACACTTTCACTTAGTATGGGGATGAGTATTGGTTTAAAGAAAACATTTTATATGATGTATGGCGAGCTAATAGGTGTAGGATTAGTTGCCACATCTTCAGTTATTGGAGTTGCAACTATAATGCTTCAATACCCAACAATATTTTTAGTTTTAAAATATGGTGGTGGAGCTTATTTAGTTTATCTTGGAATTCAAATGTGGTTGTCACGTGGAAAAATGGCATTGAATTTAGAAAAAAGTGATTATGATGTTTCTAAAAAAAGTTTGGCGATGCAAGGTTTTGTAACAGCAATTGCAAATCCAAAAGGTTGGGCATTTTTTATAGCACTTCTTCCCCCTTTTATAGATGATAGTTTGCCAATGACTTCACAGCTAATAGTTTTAATATTTATGATTTTAGTTTTAGAGTTTACATGTTTAGTAATCTATGCAACAGGTGGAAAGACTTTACGTAAATTATTACAAAATAGCTCAAATGTTAGATTAGTAAATAAAGTAGCAGGTACTTTAATGATGGGTATTGGAGTTTGGTTAGCAAGTAGCTAGAAATTAAAAGTGTTAATTTAACACTCTACATAATGAACAGCTAAGCCACCTTTTGATGTTTCTTTATATTTATTTTGCATATCTTTTCCTGTTGCATACATAGTTTTTATAACTAAATCTAGTGAAACATAATGCATTCCATTACCATTTAATGCCATTCTTGCAGCATTTACTGCTTTCATTGAAGCCATTGCATTTCTTTCAATACAAGGTATTTGAACAAGCCCTCCTATTGGATCGCATGTAAGTCCTAAATTATGTTCCATTGCAATTTCTGCTGCATTTTCTATTTGTTCAATTGTTCCACCTAAAAATTCAGCCATAGCTCCTGCTGCCATTGAACAAGCAACACCAACTTCTCCTTGACATCCTACATCTGCACCTGAAATAGAGGCATTTCTTTGATATAAAAGACCAATTGCACCTGCTGTTAATAAAAAGTCTATAATCACCTTTTCTTTATCTTCTTTATTTACTAAAAAATTTACTATATAGTGTAATACTGCTGGAATTATTCCTGCTGCACCATTTGTAGGTGCAGTTACTACTCTTTTTCCTGAAGCATTTTCTTCATTTACAGCTAAGGCATACAGGTTAATCCAATCTACAAAAGCTAAGGGGTCTATAGTTCTTTTATCTTTTAATTTTTGATATATTTTATAAGCTCTTTTAGGAACATTAAGTCCTCCTGGAAGTGTACCATCACTATTTAATCCATTATTTACACAAGTTTGCATAACTTTCCATATTTCTAAAAGAGACTCTTTTGTTTGCTTTTCATCTCTATAAGCTTTTTCATTTTCTAAGATTACTTGGGCAATTGTAAGCTTATTTTCTTTGCATTGTTTTAATAACTCTTTTGCATTAGAAAAACTATAAGGTAGTGTTATATCTTTTTTATTAAAAGTATTATTAATTTCTTCTTCACTTAAAACTTCCCCTCCACCAATAGAATAATATATTTTAGAAAATAGTTCTTCTTTTGATTCATAAATAGATAGTTTTATTCCATTTGGATGAAAAGGAAGTGACTTTCTTTGATGTAAAATTAAATCATCTTTTATTGAAAAATTAATTGTTTTTTCATTTAATAATTTGATTGTTAATGAGTTTTTAATATTTAAAATAAATTCTTCTATTTTATTTGTATCTATAGTTTTAGGATGCTCACCTAATAAGCCTAGTAAAACAGCAATATCACTTTGATGTCCAATTCCTGTAGTTCCTAAAGAACCAAATAGTTCTATTTTTATTCTTGTAATATTTGGAAAGTAATTTTGCTCTTTTATTAAAGTAGTAAAGTTCTTTGCAATAATCATAGGTCCAACTGTATGTGAACTTGAAGGACCTATCCCTATTTTAAAAAGATTGAGTATTGTCATTTTTGGTTTTAGACCTAATGGTCTAAAATTTGTTCTAAGAATAGTTTTAATCTATCAGATTGTGGATTATCAAAGAAATCATGAGGATTATTCTCTTCAACAATTTGACCTTGATCCATAAAAATTACTCTATCTGCAACTTTTTTTGCAAATCCCATTTCATGTGTAACACAAACCATAGTAATACCATCATCTGCTAATTCTGTCATAACATCAAGAACTTCACCAATCATTTCAGGATCTAGTGCTGCTGTTGGTTCATCAAATAACATAATATCAGGGTTTGAACATAAACATCTTGCAATTGCCACACGTTGTTGTTGACCACCAGATAATTGGTTTGGATATTTATCTGCTTGGTCTGCGATTTTAACTCTTTCTAAATAGTGCATTGCAGTTTTAATAGCTTCTTTTCTAGGTTTATTACCAACCCATGTAGGAGCTAAAATTAGATTTTCTAAAATTGATAGATGAGGGAAAAGATTAAAATGCTGGAATACCATTCCCACGTGAGTTCTTACTTCCCTAATTCTTTTTACATCTTCAGTTAATTCTAATCCATTAACAATAATTTGTCCTTCTTGGAAAGGTTCAAGTCTATTAATACATCTAATAGTAGTAGACTTTCCAGAACCAGAAGGTCCACAAATTACAACTCTTTCACCTTTTTTAACTTTTAAGTTAACATTTTTAAGTACATGAAAATCTCCATACCATTTGTTAACTTCATTCATTTCTATCATATATTCTAATTCGCTCATAATTTTTCCTATTCTTATCTACTATTTGTGATCTGTATTAAATTTATCTTCAATTGATTTAGCATATCTAGACATACTAAAACAAATAACCCAATAAATCATTGTTACAAATACATAACCTTCTGTTTCAAAACCAAGCCAATTTGTATCACTATTTGTAAGTGTTACCATTGCTAAAATATCAAATAATCCAATAATTAAAATAAGAGTTGTATCTTTAAATAAAGAAATAAACGATCCAACAATATTTGGTATTGAAATTTTAAGCGCTTGTGGAAGTATGATTAACCCCATAGCTTTCCAGTATGTTAATCCTAAAGCATCTGCTGCTTCATATTGCCCTTTTGGAATAGCTTGTAATCCACCACGCACTACTTCTGCAATATAAGCAGCTTGGAATAGTGTAATACCAATAAGTGCTCTAAGTAACTTATCAAAATCCATTCCCTCAGGAAAGAATAAAGGTAAAATTACAGAAGACATAAACAGTAAAGTAATTAGTGGAACACCTCTAATAAACTCAATATAAATTATACTTAGTGTTCTAATAATTGGCATATTAGATTGCCGACCTAGGGCAAATAAAATACCTATTGGAAAAGATGCAATAATACCAACTGATGCTACAATAATAGTAAGAAGTAATCCTCCCCATTTTTCTGTTTCAACAACTTCTAATCCAAAACCACCTGCTACTAAAGTATAAGTGATAATAGGAAAAGAAATAATGATAAATGCTTTTAATTTAACATTAACTTTTTTGAAAGCAATTACATATGCTACAAAAATAACTAGTGCTAAGTTTGGTCTCCAGTAAAGCTCTTCTGGATAGAAACCATAAATAAATTGATTGAATTTTTCAAATATAAAAATCCATCTAGCACCTTCTTTTGTAATTTCATCTTTTGTTCCACTCCAAGTTGCATCAAATATCATCCAATCTAAAAGTGGAGGAATAGTAATATATAAAAGATAAAAAGAAAACAGTGTTAATATTGAACTAAGTATTGAAGAGAATAAATTCTCTTTAACCCAGTGAATTATACCTTTTGTACCTAAAGGAGCTGGTCTTGCTTCTAGTTTTTCATAAGTTGCCATTTTATCTCTCCTTTATTTGCATTCTAGAGTTTATATAATTCATTAAAATAGAAATTAATATACTCAATGTTAAATAAACAGCCATAGTCATTAAGATAATCTCAATAGCTTGTCCTACTTGATTTAGTGAAGTTCCTGAGAATATTGTTACAAGCTCGGGATACCCAATTGCAGTTGCAAGTGATGAGTTTTTTACTAAGTTAAGATATTGATTAATAACAGGTGGAATAATAACTCTAAGTGCTTGTGGTAAAACAACTTTTTTTAAGATAATAGAATCTTTTAATCCTAATGCACTAGCTGCTTCTTTTTGACCTTTTGGAACAGCTTCAATACCAGCTCGAACTGCTTCTGCTATATAAGTAGCTGTATAGATACTAAGAGCAAATGCAAGTGCAAGTAATTCAGGAATTAAAGTCCATCCACCTTTAAAGTTAAAACCTTTAAGTTCAGCTACTTCTAAAGTTGCAGGGCTTCCACTTACAAAGAATACTAGAAGAGGAGCACATATTAATATAGCTAGTGAAACCCAAAAAGTTGGAAAATCTTTTCCTGTTTCATCATGTTTTTTATTTGCCCATTTTGAAAGATATATAACAGATGCAATTGCAATAATAAATGCAATAATTACAGCTGTAAAACCACTTTCTAAAATTGGTCTTGGAATATATAATCCACGATTATTAAAGAAAATTGAATCAAAGAAAGATATACTTTGCCTTGGACTTGGAAGTGAAGCTAATACAACATTATACCAGAACAGAATTTGTAATAAAATTGGAATATTTCTAAAAGTCTCTACATAAATAAGAGATAATTTAGCAACCATAAAGTTTTTAGATAATCTACCAATACCAACTAAAAGTCCAAGAATTGTTGCAAATATAATACCAATTACTGAAACTAGTATAGTATTTAATAATCCAACAATGAAAACTTTTCCATGTGTATCAGACTCATCATATTCGATAAGTGATTGAAGTATTCCGAATCCAGCTTCTGAGCTTAAAAAATCGAATCCTGTATTAATCCCACGCTTTTCAATATTTATAAACATATTATTTAAAACAAAATATGTTAAAAGAAATATTAGTGCTAATGCTATTATCTGATAGATAATGGCTCTATTTTCGGGGTTGTTATAAAAAGCAACCTCTGGCTGTTTAGCCCTTTTGTGTTTGTTCATTTTTTTACCTTGTCATTAAAAAAGGGGGAATTAAATTTCCCCCTCGCTACTAAATAATTAATATCTTTGTGATCTATTATCTAATAGGTGCACCATATTGAAGTCCACCATCATTCCAAAGTTTATTTAAACCTCTTGAAATTTTAAGTGGTGAATCTTTACCAACATTTCTTTCAAATGACTCACCGTAGTTTCCAACATTTTTAATAATATTGTATGCCCATTTAGCATCTAAACCTAAGTTTTTACCAGCTTCACCAGACTCACCTAAGATTCTTTTAATTCCAGGGTTTTTGCTACCTTTCATTGAATCAACATTTGCTTGAGTAATACCAAATTCTTCAGCATTTAACATTGCAATATGAGTCCATTTAACGATATTAAACCATTTGTCGTCACCTTGTCTTACAACAGGTCCTAATGGTTCTTTTGAAATAATTTCAGGTAGTACTTCAACAGATGAAGGATCTTTTACTTTTAATACTAAACCATATAATTGAGAAGCATCAGAAGTTACAACATCACAACGACCAGATTTAAATCCTTCAATTGTTTGTCCAGATGTATCATAAGTAATTGGTTTATATGTCATTTTGTTAGCTTTGAAGTAATCAGTTAAGTTTAACTCAGTTGTAGTTCCTGCTTGAATACAAACAGTTGCTCCATCTAATTCTAAAGCAGATTTAACACCGATACTTTTAGAAACTAAGAAACCTTGCCCATCATAGTAATTAACACCAGCAAAGTTAAGACCTAAAGAAGTATCTCTTGTATTTGTCCAAGTTGTTGATCTTGATAACATATCAATTTCACCACTTTGAAGTGCTGTAAATCTTTCTTTTGCAGTTAAAGGAACATATTTAACTTTTGAAGCATCACCAAATACAGCAGATGCAACAGCTTTACACATATCAACATCTAAACCTTTCCATGCTCCACTTGAATCTGTAGCTGAGAATCCAGCAATACCAGTTGAAACACCACAACTTAATGTACCTTTACTCTTAATCGTATCTAACGTATCTGCAGATGAAACACTTGTAGCTAAAGCTAAAGCAGCAACTGATAATGAGGCAGTTTTTAATAATTTCATTTTCTATCCTTATGTTATTTAATTGATTTTAATCTTCTTATTTATAGGAGACTATAAATAAACGAACACAAGTAGTATAAAATTAAAAAGTAGCAATTGCATAGCAAATCTTGTATAATTTTTAAACAATACTAAATAAATTACTTAAAATGTCTTATTTTATTCTATTTAATTACAGATATTGTTATAATTAATTTAATTTAATTAAATTAATTATAACTATTTTAATTATTTATGAGGAATTATAAAACTACTGGGATATATTTTATACATCTAGCAGAGAAGAACTTTCTAGAGTAGTTAGGAGAGCTGAACATATGGTTCTGTAGTGTCCATTCATTTGATTTTTCAATTGTAACACTTTGTGCAACTTTTCTAATCATTCTACTTTCACAGACTACTTTTCCACCTTCTTCAAAAGTAGTTTCTACTGTATTTATTCTATCACTTGTAACAAAATAGTGCATTCCTATAAACATTGCAATAGCCGGACCCATAAAAATCAGACCTTTTTTTACTGAACCTTTACTCATAAAAGGTCTACTTGTTACAAATAATGTGATTAGTAGTGCAAATAATCCAATTCCTAAATAACCTGCTTCTAATTTAAAAAATAGTTCCATCTTTATTCCTTATTTAATATATTTTTCTTCCCACTGTGTAAATTCATCACTAAAGTATTTAATTCTAATCTTTTTAAATTCTCTTGATGAATAAAGTGGCATATTTGATTTATATGGTATTTCTTTTTGAATACTTTCAATTACAGCTTGTGTATCTTCTTTTGTTTTTCCATGAATCATAGTAAATAGATTATAGTTCCAAGTAGGGTATTTAGGTCTTAAATAACAGTGTGAAACAGCTGAAAATGAAGCTGCTATTTCTCCAATTTTTTCACCTTCTTCACCTTCTTCTATATCCCAAGCTACCATTGCATTTGCTCCAAAACCAGCTTTTCTATGATTTAAAATACATGCAAATCTTCTCATAACTCCAGAGTCTTGAAAATCTTGTAAGGCTTGAAAAAACTCATCATAAGTAATATTAAGTTTTTCAATAATTTCTTTAAATGGCTCTGAAACTATTGCTATATCATTTTGAGCTTCTTTAATAATATTGTAATGATATGGAGTTAATTCAATATTTTTAAATTTCTTTTTTTCAACTTTTTCTTTTTTATCTTGTTTGTTTGTTGTGTCTAGTTTAACTGATATTTTAAAAAGTTTTAAAGTAGGTAATAAAATATAATCACTAGCTTTTGTAAGTTTTGATAGTAACTCTACTGTATCTTCTAAATTAGATTTTGATTCTGGAGAAATTGCTATAGTGAACCAAATATTATATTTATGATTTCTTTCATAGTTATGTGAAATACCAGGGTGTGAGTTTAAAATGATTACTGCATCATCAATTTTATCTTGGTGTATTTCAAAAGCAACTAAAGATGAAGTATAACCTAGTTTTTTTGTATCAAAAATTGCAGATGTTTGTCTAATTATATTATTTGCTTTCTCTTCTTGCAAGATTTTTATTACTTCATCTTCTGTTGTATTTAGCTCTTTTGCAATTTGCTCAAAAGGCTTAATAACAAGAGGAAAGTTCTTTTGTACTCTATATAGTATTTCATCTTTCATATTTATTCCTATAATCAATTTTGAGAAAGTATATCAACTATTTTTTCTTTGTGCCTTGATTTAAAACAACTTTTTAGCTTGACATATATTAAGTATTTGGCTCGTAAATTTGACTATAATTTCTCTTATAAATCCAAAAGGATATAAATAGTAGATGGTAGAAACAATTTCAAGGAAGAAAAATGAAAATAAGTAAATTATTAATAGTGGCATTTTTTGCTGTATTTATGTTTTTAGCTTTAATGGCTTTAAAAGAAGGAATGCCTAGTAAAAAGGATGAAAGAGTTTATCCAATTTTACAACAACATATGCCTTATACTTTAGAAAAAAGAGCAGGTGGATTAACTATTAAAAGTAAAATTACAGGAATAAAAGAAAAGCCACCAGCAAAAGAAGTTTTTTTAAGATTAGAACAATTAGAAAAACAATGGGGAAAAGAAGCTTTAAGACTTGATGGTATGAATTTATATATACTTGATGAAAATAAGAAAGATAAAGTAAAAATAATACTGCAAAATGAAGCTGAGCTTTCTTGGGTTAAAAACTATTTTGAATTTAAATAAAATATATTAACTTAATGCAAGTCAAGAATTAAAACTAAAAATTTAACTATACTTTTATGAAACAATTCTAAAATTTAGGAGAGTAAATGAAAGTACAGTTAAAAGATGTTTTTTTATTTCAAGAGTTATGCGATGAAACACTAACTCAAATAGAAGAATTTTCTACACTACTTAAACTATCAAAAGACAATATTATTTTTTATGAAGGTGATGAATCTAAGTATTTATATATACTTACAAAAGGTATAGTAAAGCTTTATAAAACAGCTTCAAATGATAAAGAAATTATTATGAAATATTTTCATTCTAACGAATTAATAGCTGAGGTTGCTAATTTTGAAGAAATACCTTATCCTGCTACTGCACAATGTTTTATTGAATCTGAAGTTTTAAGAATAGACTTTGCTAAACTAAAAGAAATTATTTACGATGATCCAAAACTATCATTTATGATACAAACATCACTTATAAAAAAGATTAGAAATTTAGAAAAATTAGTATCCTTGCATGTTGTTCTTGATTCAAAAGAGAGAATTGCAAAGTATTTATGTGACCATACAGAAGATTTTTTTAATACAAAAAATATTATGGTTGCAGAGATATTAAATATTTCTCCAGAGACACTTTCTAGAATGCTAAGAGTATTTAAAAATGATGGTTTAATTGATAGTAAAGAAAAAACAGTAGATAAAGAAAAACTAAAACTTTTCTTTACTTAATATAAAAAAGAATAATGCATTAAAAAGATTAAAGGACTTAATAAGTCCATTTAATCTTTTCTCTTAATTTAACAACTTCTCCTACAACTATAATAGCTGGTGTTGGCATATTTTTAGAATCTTCAACAATATTTTCTAAAGTTGAAACTACAACTTCTTGATCTGGTGTTGAACCTTTTGAAATTACTGCACATGGATAATCTTTACTTTTACCATGTTTCATAAGTTTTCTTGTAATTAATCCAATATTATGGAATCCCATTAAAAAGATTAATGTTTCATCATTTAAGAAGCTTTCCCACTCTATTTGAGATATTCTTTTATTTGGTGATTCATGACCAGTTACAACTCTAAATGATGTAGTAACACCTCTATGTGTTACTGGAATTCCAGCATATGCAGGAACTGATATAGATGAAGTAATACCTGGAATTATTTCAAATTTGATTTCTCTATCAAATAAGTAAATCGCTTCTTCTCCACCCCTACCAAATACAAAAGGATCTCCACCTTTAAGTCTTACAACTTTTTCATGTTTTAATGCTGCTTGATAAATGATTTCATTTATTTCATCTTGTGGAACAGAATGCTTTCCATCTTGTTTACCTACATAGATTAATTCACATTCCTTTTTTGCAGTTTCTAAAATCTTTGGGTTTGCTAATCTGTCATATATAATTATGTCAGCTTCAGTAACAATTCTTGCAGCTTTCACTGTCATTAATTCAATATCTCCAGGACCTGCGCCTGTTAAGTAAACTTTACCCATTTTATTTTCCATCCTCATATATAAATATTCCCGAAGGTTTTTTAACATTAAATATTTCTCTATTTAAAAACCACTCTTTTGTGTGTATAACTGCTATTTTATTTGTGTCATTTACTGATACATATAATTGTGGTGATTTGTTTGACCATCTTATATGTAAAACTTTTCCATCAAAATTAAATGTATGAATAATTTCTAATGTTTTAGTATCAATTATCTGTATTGTAGGAAAGTCTTTTCCTGAATAAGTAACTGCTAAGTGTTTTTTATCAGGGCTTAAACTTGTAAATACAGGTAAACCTTGAGTCTCAATATTTTTAATAAAGTTAAAATCTTTATCATAAACTAAAACTTTATTATCTCCAACAGCTGGAACAAATACTTTATCTCCACCTATACTCCAAAATCCAAAGTGAGGAACTTTAAGTACCATCTTTCTTTCATCATTTAGATAAATCTTGATTTTTTTGAAAGTCATTGTATCTAAATCAACGACACCATAGTGTGCTGAGGTGAAAAATCCTGCAATATAGTTGTTATCTTTTATCATTGCATCAAAAGGTAACTCTCCAACATCTTTAAACTCTTTAAAAACTTTAAAATTAGCTTTGCTTTTTCCTTCACTCATGTCTTTATAAACAGAAATTGTGTCATTATCCATTTGAGAGAAAATTAAATAGTCTTTATATATTTTGATACCAACATTTTTAGAATTAGTTTTAATTTTTTTAATAGGATTTAAATCTCTATCTAAAATATCAACACTTTTATCATCATAGTTTGCAACTGCTACATAATTTTTACCAATTACAAAACCAATTGCTGATTTTGATGTTTTGTACTCTGCTAATATTTTTTCACTCTGCGGGTCAAATTTGATAACATAACCATCTCTTGAAATTACATAACCATCTTTTCCTTCAAACTTAACAACACCATGATTCATATTATGCATACCTTCTATATTAGTTCTTTTTAAACCATTATAAATAGTTGCTAATGATGAGCTTTCTCTTTCAACTACAAAGAATTTCTCTTTTGCATAAACTGAACTTAGCGCAATAACTGCTACAAGTATTATTTTAAAAAGTTTCATATTAATTCCTTATTTCTTCATCTGTTAAATAACAAGATGGATCTTCTTGCCATAAATCCCCTGTAATTGCATAAGCTCTTGCTCTTGAACCACCGTTACAAATATCAAGGTATTCACAATCACTACATTTTCCTTTGATATTTCTTGGACTTTGTCTTAATTGATTTAAAATATCATTTTTCTTTGAAGTCCAAATCTCATCAAAAGGAGTTTGTAAGTAGTTTCCAACAGTAAATGGAAAAAATGGATCTGGTTTAACATTTCCAGCCCAATCCATATTTCCAAGTCTATTTCCAGCAGAGTTTCCACCCCAAGATTTTAGTTTACTTTCTAATAATTCTACTTTGTCTGGATATTGTTTTTTAAATCTATTTAATAGCATAATAGAATCCATTTCCATATTTCCAGTTACAAGATCAATTTTACTGTCATTTTCATAATATTCAAAGGCTTTATTGATTATAAAATCGACATATTCTCTTCGCTCTTCTTTAGTAATATCAATTTCAAGGTTATCTTCACCACGACCTGAGTAAACTAAATGAGAAATATATAATTTATCTACATTTAATTCTTCACATAATTCAAACATCTTATAAAAACTATCTTGCGTTTCTTTTGTGATTGTAAATCTAATACCAGCATTTCCACCATGTTCTTGAATTAGTTTAATTGCATCAATTGATTTTTTATAAGCACCTTTTTGTCCCCGAAATTGGTCATGAACTTCTTCAATTCCATCAATTGAAATACCAATATAATTAAATGTTTCAATAATTTTATCAACATTTTTAGGAGCTACATATAAGCCGTTTGTTGAAAGATAAGTCATAATTCCATTATCTTTCATACTTTGAGCAATATCAAAAATATCTTTTCTTAAAAGTGGTTCTCCACCTGAAAAAATCACAAAGTTAACTCCACCTTTTTTAAGTCTTTTGATTGTTTCTTCAATCTCTTCAAAAGTTAGTGTATCTTTTTCATTTGCATCAGCTTTACTATAGCAGTGATGACAAAATAGGTTACAACGATTTGTAAAATTCCATATCATTATAGAACCATTAAGTGTTCTTGATTTTGTACCTTCAAGTGTTGTTTTAATTAGGTTTGAAAGTCTAAACATTCTATTTATCCTTTTTTGATTTGTAAGTATAGATAAATTCACTTATTGCATTTATCTCATCTTGTGAAAGTTTGCCTTCAAAACTTGGCATTACAGATCTTTTATGTCCGAACTGTTCATATAGAGATTTAGGAGCTATTATATAACCTTGAATCTCTCCTTTAGTTCTAAGATCTGCTATTTCTTGAAATGATGGCCCAAAGGCTACAGAAGTTTGGTGATGACACCCCCAACAATATGTTCTAAATACTTTTTCTCCACTTATATTTTGAGCAAAACTAAATGAACAAAGAAATATTAGTAGTAGAGGTGTCTTTTTTAATATACTCATTCCGTACTCCTTGTTTTTTATGTTAAATGTTAACATAAATGAGAAATCTAACACTTGACGGCTATCAATATTATATGTATATAATTAGATAAAATTACATATATATTTAGATTAAAGGATATACTAATGAAAAAAGTATTGTTAGCACTATCTTGTGCCTCTTTACTATTTGCAAATAACTATGATTTAGGTTTGCAATCGTATAAAAATAATGAGTTCAAAAAAGCTCATGAGTACTTTTTAGAAAGTGCAAAAAATGGAAATTCACAAGCTGCTCATAATCTTTCAATTATGTACAATAATGCAGATGGTGTAAAAAAAAATATGGATGAATCAATAAAATGGCTTAAAATTTCAAGTGATTCTAAAAACCCTTTAGCCATGACACAGTTAGCAAAAAACTATATAAGTGGATATGGTGTTAAAAAAGATAATAGAAAAGCTGTTGCACTGTTTACTGAAGCTGCACTATTAGATAGTAAAGAAGCTGCTTATAATTTAGGCTTTATGTATACAGTTGGAACAATTGTAAAACAAAATAATAAAGAAGCTATATATTGGTATGAAAAAGCAGCTGCACTTGGAAGTAGTGATGCACAGATAAACTTAGGTTTTATGTATATCTCTTCACAAGGTGTAAAAAAAGATATGAAAAAAGCTGCAATGTATATAAAAAAAGCAAAAGATACTGGCAATCCAAAAGCACAAGCTTTATGGGAACAATTTGAATTAGCTAAATACTAGGAGTTTGATATGGAAATTATAATTACATTAGTTTTTTCATCAGCGATGTTAGTTTTTATGATTTATCCTGCTATGAAAATAGTAGAGTTTTTAGAAACAAAAATGAATATAAGTGACAAAATGTATAATATTTTAACAGTAGTAGTTACTATTGTTTTATCTCTTATTATTGGAATTGGATTATATTATTTATAATATTTAAAAGCTTTTTATTTAAATTTATAGAATGTAACAATTCTATAAATTTGAGATTAAAAGAATAAGTAGAAGTAGTAATTTAAACATAAGATTAAAATAAATACCCATCTCCTAAGAGATGAGTATTGAAATTCCTAATTATGCACCAGGAATATGTTGTCTGTGTTCAACAGAATAAGTAAATGTAGGAGTAGTTAAGTTATTAATATATTTAATAAATTTACCAGTTTCTGATTCATAAATACCAATTCTTCCAGTAGTCCACTCAGAAATCATAGTCCATTTACCATGGTTTGCAGGTTCTGCATGAAGTAATCTAGGTTGTACTGGTTCTTTAACTTTCTCTCCAACTTTTGAAGTATATTCAACAATTTTATCTCTACCAATTTGTGGTTTAGATTCAGGGAATGTTACAGTTTTATACTGAGTTGCATCCCAAGTTTGTAATACTTTAGAAGTTTTAGCATCAATTAATTGACCTTCTTTTTTACCAACTTTTACAATTTTGTCAGTTTTTAATGTTTCTTTGTTAATTAAGTAAACTTCATTATAAGTTGCTGGTTTACCAAGAACTGTATCTGCCCAAAGGTAAGGAGTATGAGGTGCAGTTCCGATGAATAATCCACCACCTGAAGTTTTAACTTTTTTAACAATTTCCCAATTAGAATCCCAAATAACTACTGAACCTTGGTTCATAGTAACTGTTGCATGTAATTGTTTACCCATTTTTTTATTAAACCATGAAGATCCTTGACCTGGATGTGGTTTAGATTTTTTACCTGTGTAAACTTTTGCAGCTAAATTTTTCTCTTTGTAATCAACGATACCCATTACATCACTTCCTTGAGAAGCAATCATGTAATATCTACCAAAGTCTTCACCTTCATCTTCATTTAAGAATGCATCATGTAATACTTCACCAATATTTGGAACATCTCCAACAATTGGGAAATCAGGTTTTGAGTAATCAATAATATATACTCTACCTGCATCTTTTAATGCCATTGCAAAGTAAGGACCATAAGGAGTATCAGCTAAAGATGCAACTCTTGAGGCTTCAATTTGACCTTTCATGTTAATAACGGCAGAAGTATCATAGGCTTTTAAAGGTTCTAAAGTCATAGCATCACATAAAACTGCTCCACCTGGAGTATAATTTCCAGCAATTACATATTTACCATCTGGAGATACAGCTAATCCTCTTGATTCAAAACCAACTTGAACAGAAGCAAGGGCAGGTTGACCAGGTGCTGCGATATCAAACATAGTTAATCTACCAGATCTAGAGATTGATTATGCATATCTTGGATTTTTCTTATTTGTAACTGTTACATGAACTGCAAATCCAGCTTTATGTCTAGATAATACTTTTCCATTAGTTGAGTCAATAAAGTCAACTAAAGATGCATCTCTTTCAGTTGCAAAAGTAATATCAAGTACAGATTCAGTATCTGCTGATTTTGTATATTTTTTAGCTAATTCTTCTCTATCTGCTAATTTAGTCCAAGTAGAGTGAATTTGGTCAAAATCTAATTTATAATTAGTATTATCTTTCCAATCCATTAACCAATCAACCATACCATCAGCATCATCTTTAGAAAATGAATGATCCCATTGAGGCATTGCTGTATTTGAAATACCATTTAAAATTGCATCTCTTAATACGTGTCTTTCTTGTTTCTTTAAAGCACCTGGTCTTAAATCAGATCCAACACCACCTTGGTGAATTGGTCCATGACATCCTTGACACTCTTTTTCATAAACTTCTGGAAAATTCATATCTGACGTACCTGCAAATAAAGAACCTGCAGTTACAACTGAACATGCTGCTAAACTTAAAACTTTACCTAATTTCATAATTTCTCCCTTTTTAATTATTTCATCATAATTAATTGTGAGGCCTTCAATAGTAGCTTTTTATTTAAAATCAGCTATATTTTGGGCGAGTTTTCTTATAAACTTAACTTTGAGGGGAACACGACTTCCCCTCATTTTCTAATCTTCTAATTCTGCTTCTTCTTCTAATCTTTTCTTTTCAGATTTGTAAATCCAAAACATTGGAAGTACAATAAATGTATGAAGAAAAAGTGTTAATGTTAAAGGCCCTTGGTTTAATGTTGCAAAAAAACTAGGTACCAAATCTGTTATTGGTTCCCACATAATAAACTCCTTATCTTTCGTGAATAGGATTTTTAGAAGTAGTTAATAAATCTTTAACTAAATATATAAATCCAATGAATGTCATAACTCCAGTTGCTAATCTCCAACCTAGACCTTGAACAAACCAAACCATATCTTGAGAAACAAAGAATCCTTCCCAAGTAGCACCCATTTGAGCACGTTCAACTAATACTTGACCATATCCAGCAATTGTTAATGAAACTGTCATTCCCATTACTCCAAGGATAATAAGGAAAAGTGCCATTTTACTATCAAAAGTTGATTTCATAACTTTGATACCATTTTTACCTTGAACACCCATATAGAACATACCTATTAAAATAGTTGCATAAGCTCCAAAGAATGCTAAGTGACCATGTGCAGATGTAAACTGCGTACCGTGTGTATAAATATTTACCTGTGGTAATGTGTGGAAGAATCCCCAAACACCAGCTCCTAAGAAGTTACCAAATGCATTAGCAACAAACCATGAAAATGCAGGTGCATTATTCATTACTTTTTCACCAGATTGAGAACCTTCTTTAATTCCAGTTTCTTTTCCCCAGTCATAAATAACGTGAACAAACATAGCTACTAAAGGAACAGGTTCAAGAGCAGAGAATAAAGCTCCAATTTCCCACCAGTACTCAGGAGTACCAATCCAGAAATAGTGATGACCAAGACCTAAAATACCTGAACCAAATAGCATAGATACTTCAATCCATAACCACATTTCAACTACTTCTCTTCTTGCACCAATGATTTTGATTAATCCATAAGATAATAAACAACCAACAAATACTTCCCAAGTTGCTTCAACCCATAAGTGAATTACCCACCACCACCAGTATTGGTCAACAGAAATATTATCAGTCCAGAACATACCAGCTAAATAAAGTCCAGCAAGTGCTAAAACATCTGCCATAAGAACAGTTACAATACCTGTTTGTCTACCTTTTAAAGCAGTTGCAAAAAGATTGAAAACAAATACTAAAACAACAACAACAATACCAATATCAGCCCATCTTGGCGCTTCGATATATTCTCTACCTTCGTTAATAAACCAAATAGTAGCTTCAGTTGCAGGTCCAATTTGAACTAAAATATATACTAAAACAACAACAGTAACGGCAGCTGTTAAAATATAAAACCCTAATTTTGCAAACTTAATTCCAACTGTCTCAATACCTGTTTCTTCTGGTAATAAATAGTAAACTGAACCAATCATTGCATATAACATCCATACAACTAGTGCATTAATATGAACCATTCTAGCAACAGAAAAATCAAAGATTTCAAAAAGAAAACTTGGATATAAGAACTGAACAGCTGCAATAAGACCCATTACTAATTGAGCACCAAATAAAATAGCAGCAACAACAAAATAGTTAATTGCTAATTTTTGAGATTCAAATTTTAAATTATTTTCCATGAATCGCTCCTGTTACACCATCAGTTGACATTCTAGCAAAGTTTCTTGGGAAACCATTTGTGTCAATTGAAGACATATGTTTTAAGAATGCTACAAGACCCATAGCTTCTTTTTCTGTAATATTAAGATCTGGCATCATTCTCTCATGAGTTGGATACTGTGAAGGATCTTGTAAAAACTTAGACATCGCTTCTTCTTTTGTAGTTGAATTTGTCATACCTAAATAAGGTCCATTTTCTCCCCACGCAGGATCTAACCAAGCTTTGGTTAAATCTGGAGCGTAATATGCACCATTTCCTAATAATGTATGACAATTCATACAGTTCTTAGCTTGACTTCCTAATTTTCCTAAATGAAGTAACTCTGCAGCTTCTTCTTCGCTCCAGTCATCTCTTCCAAAGAATTTCTCTTTTTCACCAATAACTGGCACCTCATGACCTCTTCTTGTGTCCATTTCGTAAGTAATTTTATAATTAATTACTGTAGGTGCTGGTACTCTTTTTGTAACACCAGCTTTTAAGTCAGCGTCTGTACCCATTGTAATTTGACTCATTGAATCAAATGTAAGCCAAACTAATAGTATTGAAGCAAAACCTGTAACCCATCCTGCAGATCTTCTCCAAAAAGGTATACTCGTCCAAACTGAAACAACTTTTTTTGACACTTTATCCTCCTTGTTTTATTTTTCGTATCTTTCTTCACTTCTAATATTCAAGTAGTAATATAAATGTGGAAGGATCAAATAACACACCATAGTTACCATCAACACTTTAAATGTAAAAGCGTTGGTTTGAATTTTAACAGCTACAAAATACATACAATATGTTTGTAAAGCCCAAAACATATACGCAAAAGGCATATATATACTTTTTATTCTTTCTATTCTAACCAAGACATATATTGCTATATAAAATAGTCCGAATATCAATACAAATGAAGATGATAAAAATATTGGTAAGAAATCATTTAGTGCAATTTCTGGTCTAAGTATTGTAATCTCTCTAATCATATTTCTACTCCTCTTTTGCTAATGCAAGAACTAGGAAAATTTTAGACTAAAGAGGGGTATAAAAAAATGATATATGTCAATTATGGAAGGAAATTTGAGTTAAATTAACAAATAGTTAATAAAAAACTATTTGTTATCATCTATATGACAACTTTCTAAAAGTTTGTCTAACTCGCTTTTAAGTAGTTGTAGTTTTTTTGTAGTTTTTATAAGGTCTTCATGTGATTGAATAATGATGTTTTCTGTCTTATCTAGCTTACTTGTAATTTGTTTTGAATATTCTAAATCACTAATTGTTTTACTAAATTCATCAGTAATTTCTTCAAGTTTTATTGAAGCATTTTTTGATTGTTCAATTGCACTTGAAGAATAATCCATAGCAGAGTTTATCTTACTAATAAAACAGTTTATAGTATCACTTGCTTCAACTATCTCTTTTTCAGCTTCTATTTTAATAGGCTCTATATGATTGTTATTCGTACTTTGTGCAAGTTTTTTTGAATACTCAAAGAATTTTTTTACATTATCTTCCATTGCTTTTAATTGAGAAAAGCTATAGAACATAAGTGAGATAATCATCAGACCAAATATATATTGAAGATATCTAATATAATCAGATTTTTGCTCACTATGAATAGTATACATAGAAACTAATTTATCAACTTCTTCTAATAATGTATTATTTGTATTATGAATTGTGTTAACAATATTTTTTAAAATAGTTTCATTATCACTATTTTTATTTATAATATGCTTTCTAAAGTCTTTAATATTCGTATGAAAACTATTCCATAAAATATCAACTTTAGATATTTGCTTTGCAATTAAATCTGTAGGAGCTTTTTGAATACCCGTTAAAGTATTTCCATCTTTTAAAGAGTTTAAATTATATATAAACTCAATAGTTGCTGAATCTAATTCATTTAAAAGTGCATTAGAATTATTGTGATATAAGTAAAAGATATTTTTAGATATTTTTTGTGTTAGCATTCTTTCTTTACCCACAACATTGATTAAAAGAGCGTCTTTTTTATTTTTTTCATTTAAATAAATAGTACTTAAAATTATACTTGTCATTAAAACAATAAATAAAATACCTATTAATTTAATTTTTCTACTTATAGTATTTGTTTCCATATTTATAACCCCACTCCCTTAAATGAATATTCTAAAGCATTTTTATCCTTTATGCTTACATCACTATTATCTATTTCTATTATTTGATTTCTTGATAACTTTTTTAAAACTCTTGATAAGGTTTCTGGTTGAATATGTAGCATAAAAGATACTTCTTGCCTTTTTAATTTATTGAACATTTCTAAGTCTTGATTTATCATAAATGCAACTTTTGCTGTTGCATCAAATACTAATTCTCTATTTAAAATACATTGTAATTGGTGTGTTTTATCTAATAATATTTCCATTAATTCCATGGTTAGAATATTTTTAGATAAAAACAACTCATGAAATTTTTCAAAATTTATTGACAAAATCTCAGAATCTTCAACAAATTCAGCATTTGAAAAACAATAAATATCATTTTGTTTAATTGATGTAAGTTCTGAAATCATTGAATTTTCATGTATATGGTAAAGGAAAATTTCATTATCAAATTTATCTAATTTGAAGATTTTTAGTAATCCAGAAATTAAAAAAAGAAGGTTTTTGCTTGTATCACTTTCATAGTATAAAATGCTGTCTTTATCGTATTTCTTTACAACTGATATTGAAGCAATTTGTTCTTTTTGTTGATTGGTTAATGTATTAAAAAAACTTATATTGTTTATTTTATTTAAGGGAGTCAACATAATCCTTCAGTATTGTTTTGTTTAAGCAATTCTATATTATCCTTGCGTAAAAGTATATTAAACATAAATAAAGGTACTAATAATGAATTTTAAAAAATATATTAAAGCAGTAGGAACTGGTCCAAAAGGGAATAGAGAACTTGAAGAAAATGAAGTAATAGATGCTCTTACTTCTATTTTGGATAATACTGTAACTCAAAGTCAAATTGGAGCTTTTTTAATTGGATGGAGAACTAAACTTGAAACTAATGATGAATTAACAGCAGCTGTTAAAGCTTTGAAAAAATATATAAAGCATAAAAAAATTGAAAACTCATTAGAGTTAGGTTATTCATTTGATGGAAGAACTAATAACCCGTTTTTATTTCCATTATATGAAAATATTTTAAAAGAATTTTTTGAAAAAAACAAAGATATAAAAGAGTTAAATTTAGTGATCTCGGGAGACTTTTTACAACCTGCAAAAAATGGAATAACTTCAAAAGATATATTTAATTCGCTTGACCTAAAACAATACATATATTTCTTTGATAGGGTAGAATATCTTAAAGAATTAAGTGATCTTACTCCTTTAAGACATGAATTAGGATTAAGAACTGTATTTAATACAGTTGAAAAGTTACTAAACCCAGGTTTAAGTGAATATGGAGTTACAACAGCTTTCCATAAACCATATGTAAAAAAATACTTAAGCATGTTTAAAGATTACTACAAAGAAGTACTTGTAGTGAAAGCTAGTGAAGGAAGTCCTGAAGTATTTAAAGATGGAAAATACTGGAAAGAAGTAAATGGTGAGATTGAAGAAGTAGCTTTTTGTTTAAAAGATTTTGGAATTTCATATGATAAAACTTATGAAAATATTACACTTGAAGAAGCTTTAAAGATTGTAAAAAATCCAGATGAAGAGATACTTAAACTTGCGAAGTTTAATATCGCACTTTATTTAGTATTTGCACAAAGAGTAGATAGTTTAGAAGAGGCATGGAAAAGGTTAAATTAATTTGACCTTTTTAAGTTAGATTATATTATTCTTTTAGATTAAGAATAGAAGGAAAAAATATGTTAATAGACGGACATGGTAGAAAAGTAGATTACTTAAGAGTATCAGTTACTGAACGATGTAACTTTAGATGTCAATACTGTATGCCTGAAAAACCTTTTTCATGGGTTCCAAAAGAGAACTTACTTTCATATGAAGATTTATTTAAATTTATTAAAGTAGCAATTGATGAAGGTATAAAAAAAGTAAGAATTACTGGTGGAGAACCACTTTTAAGAGAAAACTTAGATGGCTTTATAAAAATGATTTATGATTATAAAAATGATATTGATTTAGCTCTTACAACAAACGCATTTTTACTTCCAGGAGCTGCTCAAAAGCTAAAAGATGCTGGATTAAAAAGAATAAATATATCTTTAGATACTTTAAGACCTGATGTTGCTGCTAAAATTGCACAAAAAGATGTTTTAAAAACCGTATTTAAAGGTATTCAAGCAGCAGATGATGCTGGATTAAAAATCAAGATTAATTGTGTCCCAATAAAAGGAATAAATGACCAAGAAATTGTTGAGGTTTTAGACTTCTGTAAAGAGAGAGGTTATACTATACGATTTATTGAATTTATGGAAAATAATCATGCAAAAGATGGTGCTAAAGGTATTACATCTGATGAAATGAAAGAAATAGTTTCAAGAAAATACAAAAACTTTGAAATGATTCCAAGAGATACAAGCTCCCCTGCACAGTACTATAAACTAGATGATGGATATCAATTTGGTATTATAGAACCACATAAAGACGATTTTTGTGCAGCATGTAATCGTATTAGATTAACAGCTGAAGGTAATTTAATCCCTTGTTTATATTTTGAAGAAGCTATGAGTATAAAAGATGCTGTTAGAAACAATAACATTGATGAAGCAACAGCAATTCTGAAAAAAGTACTTGCAGATAAACCTGAAAAAAACAAATGGTCTACTCAAGATGATGGCGAAATTTCAACTAGAGCATTTTATGAAACTGGAGGATGATTTATAGAAAGAGTATTTAACAATACTTATCTATAAAAGAAGGCATATTATTGTCTTCATCTCCATCTTTTTTAAACTCTCTTAAGTTAAAGTTTGTATTGATAGGATTATTCAATAGTTCAGGTGTCATATAAATCTCCTTTTCTTTGTATTAGATTAAACAGTATATCATAAGATTTAAAATTTATATACTTTTTAAAGAGTTATTAATATTCTTTTGAATATAATTCGCGACACTTATAAAAAACTAAGTGAAATTACATATACCTATTAGGAGGTCAAGATGGCTTTAGATCAGGATTTAAAAGCAGAGATTGTTGCAAAATACGCAAAAAAAGATGGTGATACAGGTTCAGCACAAGTACAAATTGCTTTATTAACTAAGCAAATTTCAGTATTAACTGAGCACTTAAAAACATTTAAACAAGACCACTCATCAAGATTAGGTCTTTTAAAAATGGTTGGAAAAAGAAAAAGATTATTAAAATATTTAAGAAGAACTGACTTTGCAGGATTTACTGAATTAGTTGCTTCATTAGGAATCAGAGCTAAATAATTTTAGTTTTTTATTCTATAAAAAAGGCTTGCAGTTATACTGTAAGCCTTTTTTTTTACTCAAAAATTAAATCTTAATATTGTTTCTTGTAAAATACAATCAATAAAATATGTTAGGATATAAATGTTATTAACAAAAAAGAGTGAATATGCACTTCTTTCTTTGATTTCAATTGCAAGAAGCACTGAACCAAAGAACGTCGATGAATTATCAAAAGAATTAAATATATCAAAATCATTTTTAGCAAAAATTATGCAAAACCTAGCAAAGAAGCAAATAGTAATATCTCATAGAGGTGTAAACGGTGGCTTTGCACTAAAAAAATCATATGATCAAATAACAATATTAGAAATTACATCAGCAGCAGAAGAAAAAATGCCTTCAGTTTTTGAATGCTCACCTTCTGTAAATGATTGCCCAAGTCAAGTAGGAAGTTTATGTACAATTTGGCCTTTACTAAATAATCTACAATCAAAAATTAATGGATTTTTAGAGGATTTAACACTTAAAGATATTGCTTCATGATGTTATTTCATATTTCACATACAGATTTAGACGGATATGGATGTCAATTACTTACAAAGCAGATGCTTTTAAATGAACAGTTTAAAAAAGGTTTTTTTTATAATGCAAATTATGGAAATGAAGTAAAATTAACTATCAAAAAAGTTTTAGGACAAATTAAAGAGTTTAAAGAAGAAAAAATCTTCTTTTTAATCTCTGATTTAAACCTAACACCTCAAGAGTCAAAAGATTTAGATAGAAATATAAATATTTTAAATGATAGTGGCTTTAATATTAAACTTCAAGTTTTAGATCATCATGCAACAGGACAAAAAAGTGCTGATATTTATGATTGGTATTTTTTAGATATTTCAAGATGTGCTACAAAAATAGTTTATGATTATATGAGTAAAGAGTTTGATGCTTTTAAAGAAGAAAAAACTTGGTTAGCTCCTTTGGTTGATGCTATAAATGCAGTTGATATTTGGCTAGATTATGAAATTAAAAACTTTGAATTTGGAAAAGTTTTACTAATGATGGTTTCAAAAGCAAGAGAAGTGAATAATATACTTTTCTCTGATTTAAATAGAGAGTATAGAATTCATTTACTAAAAGAGTCATGCAAATACTTAAGCCAAAAAGATGGAAATATACTACTAGATAACAACTTACATAGCATGAAAAAAGATTTTTTAAAACTAGATGATAAAGATGATACTTTAGATAACTTATCTGCAAAATATTTAGTTAAATCACTAGCAGACATAAAAGAGCAACTTACAGTTACATACAAAGGTCATAAAGGACTTTTAACATACTGTTTAGGTTCTATCTCAATACCTGCAAATGCCTTCTTAAAAGCAAATCCTGATTTTGACTTTTTTATAGATGTAGGAAGAAAAGGAAACTCAAGCTTTAGAGCAGATGGAAAAGTAGATGTATCTTTAATGGCTGAAAAACTAGCAAAAGGTGGTGGACATGTAAATGCCTCTGGTGCAAAGTTTAATGATTTTAAAGAAACAATCAATTATGAAGACGTAAGAATATACGTACAAGGAAAACTAGATAAGATCTAGGTTTCTTATTATAAAATAATTATTTTAATATCTTTAAAGTTTTAATACGATAAAATAAAAGTTATTTTAAATCAGATAATATTATAAACACTAAGATAAAAAATTATATAACTCCATATAAACGTAATAAATAAAAAAGGCATATAGAAAATGACAAATATAATCTTATGCGGAGGCTCAGGAACAAGACTGTGGCCAATAAGTAGAACACTAATGCCAAAACAATTTGTAAAGCTTTTTACTTCTGAAGATAAAAAGCAATCATTATTCCAATTAACAGTTGAACGTAACTCAAAAAACTGTAATACACAATATATAGTTTCAAATGCTGAACAATACTTCTTAGCCTTAGATCAATTAGAAGTTTTAGGAAAAACTAATAATAAATATCTTCTTGAACCTGTAGGAAGAAATACAGCTCCTGCAATTGCTTTAGCTTGTCTAGATCTTCCATATGATGAAATAGTTCTTGTAACTCCATCTGATCACCTTATAAAAGATGAAGAAGAGTATGCAAAAGTATTAACTCAAGCAAAAGAGTTAGCAAGTGAAGATAATCTTGTAACTTTTGGTATTACTCCACAGTTTGCAGAAACTGGATTTGGTTATATAGAAGCTAAAGGCCTAGATGTAAAAGCCTTTCATGAAAAACCAAATAAAGAAACTGCAGAAGAATATGTAAAGCTAGGAAACTACTACTGGAACTCTGGTATGTTCTGTTTTAAAGCTGGAGTATTTCTAGATGAACTAAAAACTCATTCTCCAAAAATATATGAAACTTCTAAATTAGCATATGATAATGCAAATAAAGAAACAATTGTTAGAATCACTCATGAAGATATGAGTAATATTCCAGAAGATAGTATAGATTATGCTGTTATGGAAAAATCTACAAAAGTAAAAGTAATACCATCAAATATTGCTTGGTCTGATGTAGGAAGCTTTGATGCACTATATGAAGAACTACCAAAAGATGAAAATGGTAATACAAAAAATGATAACCATATAGGAATAGATTCTAAGAATAATCTAATCTATGGAAATGAAAGAAAGATAGCAACTGTAGATATAGAAGATACTATTATAGTAGATACAGGAGATGCCCTTCTAATCTCTAAAAAAGGAAGCTCTCAAAAAGTAAAACAAGTAGTTGCAAAGGTGAGAGAAACTACACAACTACATAATATTCATCTAACAGGACATAGACCTTGGGGAACATATACAGTTCTTGAAGAACAAGAAGGCTATAAAGTAAAAAGAATAGAAGTAAAACCAGGTAAAAGATTATCTTTACAAAAACACTACCATAGAAATGAACACTGGATAGTAGTATCAGGAACTGCAACAGTTACTGTAGGAACTGAAAAAAGATATGTAAGACCAAATGAATCAACATATATCAAAATGGGAGAACTTCATAGATTAGAAAATGAAGGAAAAATTCCTGTTATTTTAATAGAAGCACAAGTTGGTGAATATACTGGTGAAGATGATATTGTAAGAGTTGATGATGATTTTAAGAGATAATATTAATTTATTTAAATAAAATGTAAAACTAAATAAACAACTAATATAAAAAGGAAAAACAAATGGCAGAAAACAAAGAACAAAAAGTAGCACTAATCACAGGAATCACAGGACAAGATGGATCATATCTTGCAGAATTCTTACTAAAAAAAGGTTATATAGTACATGGAGTAAAAAGAAGATCTTCATTATTTAATACAGATAGAATAGATCACCTTTACCAAGATCCACATGTAGAAAATAGAAACCTTATCTTACACTTTGGAGATATGACTGATTCTATGAATTTAACTAGAATTATTCAAGAAGTTCAACCTGATGAAATCTATAACTTAGCTGCCATGAGTCATGTTGCTGTATCTTTTGAAACTCCTGAATATGTTGCAAATGCAGATGGTACAGGAACACTAAGAATCCTTGAAGCTGTTAAATTACTTGGTCTTACTAATAAAACTAGAATCTACCAAGCATCTACAAGTGAGCTTTATGGAAAAGTACAAGAAACTCCACAAAGTGAAACAACTCCTTTTTATCCTAGATCTCCATATGCTGTTGCAAAAATGTATGCATACTGGATAACAGTAAACTATAGAGAAGCATATGGTATGTATGCTTGTAATGGAATACTATTTAATCATGAATCGCCAGTTCGTGGTGAAACTTTCGTAACTAGAAAAATCACAAGAGCAGCTTCTAAAATTGCTTTAGGATTACAAGATAAACTTTACTTAGGTAACCTTGATGCAAAAAGAGACTGGGGACA
>Ga0193954_1000023_pt1 | contig 78419 bp, 70 predicted proteins | sample BB_5_MG_FD_140340 | JGI IMG/M metagenome (GOLD analysis project Ga0193954, IMG submission 140340) | Microbial mat bacterial communities from the Broadkill River, Lewes, Delaware, United States - BB_5_MG | ecosystem: Environmental > Aquatic > Freshwater > River > Microbial mats | place: USA...
AGAAGAAACAGCGAAAGCTAAACATGATGGTTACTTCTTTACAGGTGATTACGCTAAAAGAGATGAAGATGGATATATTTGGTTTGTAGGTAGAAAAGATGATATCATTAATACTATGGGATTTAGAGTTTCACCACACGAAATAGAAAGAGTTGTAAAAACTCATGATGCAGTAGCAGATTGTGTTGCTTTTGGTCTTGATATTGAAAAAGGGAAAACACTTGTTGCGATTTCAGTAATTGGATATGAAGAGTTAAGTGAAGAGAAAGAAGCAGAAATTTTAAAATTTGCTCAAGATAACTTAGCAAAATATAAAGCACCTAAATTTATTTTTGGTATGAAAGATTATCCAAGAACTAAAAATGGTAAAGTTTTAAGAAAACAACTTGTGAAACAATTACACGATGAGTATCATGCAATTGAGAGTGGTGAAGAGATTGTTGAGTATAAAGCTAGAAGATCAATGTTATTTGTACCAGCTTATAATAAACACAATGTTGAAAAAGCAAAAACTGTTTTAGCTGATAGTGTTATCTTTGATTTAGAAGCTATTTTAGCAGAGCAAAGAGATATTGCAAGAGAAACTATTAGAGCTGTATATAAAGAGAGTGGTTCTAAATTTGGTGAGTCTGAAAGAGTTCTAAGAGTAAATAACTTAGGAAGTGAAGATTTAGCAAAAGATTTAGAACTAGCAAAAGAGATTGAAGTTGATGCTTTATTATTCTCTAAAATTGATTGTAAAGAAGATGTTTTAGAAGCAGTTAAATTAATTGATGAAGTAAGTTCTGAAATGACTTTAATGATTATGATAGAAACACCTTTATCTGTTTTAAATATCCAAGAGATATGTGCAGCTTCAAATAGAGTTGAAGTAGTTGTAGCAGGTTCTAATAAGCTGGCAAACAGACTTCAAATAGACATCAAAAAAGGTTCAAAAGCGATGTTTAATTATCTGTCTCAAATTTCACTTGCTGCTAAAGCATATGGAAGAACAGTAATTGATGGTCCACATTTTGATGTTATGGATGAATTCGCTTGTGAAGATTCAACTAAAGATGCGTTTAATTTAGGATTTGATGGTAAGTCATTGATTCACCCAATCCAAATTGAATATATCAATGATATCTTTACACCAAAACAATCAGAAGTTGAAGAGTATGAACAAATGATTGAAGCGTATGAAGCAGCTAAAAAAGATGGTAAAGAAGTTATTATGCATAATAATAAACTAGTAGATGGTTCAAGAATTAAATTGGCTAAGAAAATGATCGCTTTATATGAAACATATAAATCATTAGGTCAAAACCTATTTAATAAGTAAGGAGTATATATGTCTAAAATAAATACAGGTAATTTTTTCGAAGATTTTACAATCGGACAAAAAATTGCCCATCCACTACCAAGAACAATTAGTGATGGTGATGTATCTTTATACATAGCTTTCACTGGAAGCAGATTTGCTTTACATTCAAGTGATGTTTTAGCACAAGAGTTTGGATATGATAAAAAGCCACTTGATGATTTATTGATGTTCCACCTTACTTTTGGTAAGTCAGTTCAAGATATCTCATTAAACGCTATTGCTAACTTAGGGTATGCGGAAGTTTCTTTCCCTAACCCAGTTTACGTAGGTGATACAGTAAACTTAGTTACTGAAGTAATTGGTTTAAAAGAGAATTCAAATGGTAAAAGTGGAGTTGTTTATGTTCGTTCTATTGGATATAATCAAGATGGTTTAGAGATTCTAAGCTTAATTAGATGGGTTATGATTCATAAAAGAAATAAAGGTGAGATGTCAGGTATAAATGATGTTCCATCTTTTGCAAAAACAACACCAATTGCAAAAGAATTATCTATTCCAGTTGCAAAAAATATAGACACTAATAGTACTGGTAGCGAGTATTTATGGGATGATTATGAAGTAGGTGAGAGATTAAATCATATCGAAGGTATTACTATCGATAATAGTGATCATACACTTGCAACAAAATTATATCAAAACAATGCAAAAGTGCATTTCAATGACCACATGATGAAGTCAACACCTATGGGTGAAAGATTGATGTATGGTGGGCATGTAATCTCAATTGCAAGAAGTATTTCATTTAATGGATTACAAAATGCACAATGGATTTATTCTATTAATAGTGGAGCACACTCTAACCCTACTTATGCAGGAGATACTATCTATGCATATAGTGAAGTTGTAGAAAAAATTGAAGTAGAAAATAGAGATGATATCGCATTATTAAGACTAAGAACAATTGGTCTTAAAAATATCACTCCAGTAGAAGTTGTAACACCTAAAGGTGAAGATGGAAAATATCTACCAAATGTAGTTTTAGATTTAGATTACACAGTAGTAATACCAAAGAAAAAATAAAAAAATTTAATTAAATAAAAGGAAATAATATGACACACCCAAACGAAGCACTATTTGAATCAGGAAAAAGTTTACCAATTATCCCAACTTGTGAGCACTTTGCAGGAAGCGAAAAGCTAATCCTAAAAGGTTTTGAGATGCAAAAGAAATTAGGACCAGTATTTGATATCACTTGTGATTGTGAAGATGGAGCAGAAACAGGTAAAGAAGTTGAACATGCTGAAATGATCGTAAGAGTTGTAAATTCTGATGCTAACCCATACTCAATGGCTGGTACAAGAATCCATGATTTTTCTCACCCAGATTGGAGACAAGATGTTGATATTTTAGTACCTGGTGCTGGTGAAAAACTTGCATACATCACTTTACCAAAATCAACTTCTTATGAAGAAGCTAAAACACAAATTGAGTACATCCAAAAAGTTGCGAAAGAAGCTGGTATTTCAAGAGAGATTCCTATCCATATCTTAATTGAAACACATGGTGCTTTACAAGATGTTGAAAAAACAGCTACATTACCATGGTTACAAGTATTAGATTTCGGTTTAATGGACTTTGTTTCAGGTTACCAAGGTGCAATTCCAGCATCAAATATGAGATCTCCAGGACAATTTGATCATAGATTAATTGGTGCTGCTAAAGCGAAAGTTACTCAAGCGGCTATTCAAAATTGTGTTATTCCAGCACATAATGTTACACTTGATCTTAAAAACCCATACCAAACATTTAAAGATGCTGAGAGAGCTCGAAATGAATTTGGATTCTTAAGAATGTGGTCAATTTACCCAACACAAGTACAAGCAATTGTTGATGCAATGAAACCAGACTTTACAGAGCTTGAAGCAGCACAAAATATCTTATTGGCAGCACAAGATGCAGAGTGGGGACCAATCCAATATGATGGTGAGTTACATGATAGAGCTACTTACAGATACTTCTGGGAGCTTGTACAAAGAGCACATCTTTCAGGTGGAAAAATGCAAGAAGAAGTTAAAACTAGATTTTTCTCTTAATCAATATTATTAAGTTAAAATTTTTAAACTAAAATTCAGATAAGAAGAGTATTCTTCTTATCATATAAAAAGAAAGGACATACAATGAATAGTAAAAACTTACTCGTCAAGGTCGCCAATTATAGTGAGAAGAGTTTATACCCCAGGTAGATTTTAAGACAATATAAATTTAACTACCCCATAAACTTCTACGAACACATTCTCACTCAAATAAATAATCAACAAAACAAATAAACTTATTGTCAAATATAAAAATTTGAAGGTAAACAAAATGAATAAAAAATATATACAAGCAGATGAATTTAAAGATTATTTAGGTTTTGGTGTTGCAGGAAACTTTGCAAATCACTTAGGTGAAGCTGGCGAAGCAGATGAATTTGCAGTAATCAAAACAGAAGAAAAAGATGCTCCAAAAGGATTATTTCCTTTTTATATCCCAAATAATGAAACTTTTTTAGGAACATACCCTGTATGTACAGATGAAGTAAATCATAATGGAATTGAACATTTACAAGTTGAAGCAGAAGTTGCTTTAGTATGTGATTTTGAATTTAAAGATGGAAAACTATTAGATATCATACCAAAATACTTTGGTGCTTTTAATGACTGCTCAAATAGAATTCAAAATGGAAATAAATTAAGTACAAAAAAGAATTGGGGAGCTGGTTCTAAAGGGATTGCCAACGATCTTATAGAGATTGACAATTTTGAAGAAGATGGGATTTTAAGTAAATTTCATATTGCTTCATTTATCAGAAGAGATGGTATTTTAAAAGACTATGGAACTACAAGTGCTGTTAAATCATACTCTTATTTTTTCGGTCAGTTAAAAGATTGGATGATAGAGAAATTTAACACACAAGAAGATATGGGACCACTTGAAGAGATAAATCCTTTTATTAAAGATTTAGATAAACATAAAGGTTTATTAATCGCTGCAGGTGCTACAGCATATGCAGAGTTTGGAAAACATAACTTTTTAGAAAAAGGTGATGAGATATTTGTATATGTATACAATGCTCACTTTCACTCTTTTGAAGATATCTTTCAAGATATGTCTGGGATGGATTTACATTTGTCTCAGTGTTCAAAACTACATCAAGTAGTTGTTTAATATAAAAAGAAAAAAGGTGTACTTTTAAAGTACTCCTTTATTTTTCTAAAAACTCTTTTAAGTAGTGTTGTATTAACGCTACTTTTTCATCCTTTCTATTTTGTATCTTAACTGTTATATCTTCCAAAACTTCATAAAACATATATCTCTCTATTAAATTTAACGATTCCAGTTTTTTATAAATACCAAGTGTAAATGTATCATTTTCTTTTTTTATTTTTGTACTTGTGTTTATATATGCTAAGTGTATATCTTGTATCTGTTTTATATCTTCAAGATTTAGATTTAGGCTTAATATATAATCTAATTCTTTAAAAGTAAATATTTTTGTATTTGCAGTTTTTATATAGGTATCTAGTAATAGATTTATGTCTCTTAGTTCTTTTGATTGAATATTGGTGTTAAAAAGGTAATTGAAGAGTTTTGGCTTTGTAGTTTTCCAATTGTGTAATGTTGCTCTGGTAACTTCAAATTTTTCTATAACATCTTTTGTTGATAACATCAAATAATTTCCTAAATATAATTTTATTTATTTTACTTGTTTAATAATTTGATAAAAAATTAATTAAAATTAATTTATTTTTAATAATTTGATATATTAAACCAAATGTAAAATATTATTTTGATAATATTAAATAGTTTGATAAAAATAGAATTATGTTTCTTAATTTATCAATTAATTTGATACTTTGGAAATAAATGAATATACTACAATTAGAACTAAAACTACAAAACTTAACAGAAAACTTATCAAAAGATGATTTTATCTTTGATTTTTTATTGGCTTATGAGATGCAAAAAGCAAATATCACAAGGCTTAGAAAAAATAGTGATGTAAATACTCTTAATACAAATGGAGAATTAACAGTTAAAAATAAAAAGCTATTTTTTAAAATAGTTGAGGATATAGATACTATTGATATAAGTGAGTATGTAAAAACTAAAAAAACTATGAGGTTTATTATCGTTACAGATTTTGAAACTATAAAAGCTATAGATACTAAACTACTTACAACTTTAGATATACCACTTTTGGAGTTGTCAAAAAATAGTGACTTTTTTTGGGGAATTGCAGGGGTAGAAAAAGCTACAGTTTATGATGAAAAAGAAGCAGATGTAAAAGCATCTATAAAGATGGCAAAACTTTATGAAGAGATAGTTAAAACAAATGAGATAAAAACAGAGGAAGAGATGCATTTTTTAAATGTATTTTTGACTAGGTTGCTTTTTTGTTATTTTGCAGAAGATACAGATATATTTGAGATAGAAAATCTCTTTACAAACTATCTAAAAACTACTACAAATATAGATGGTAGTGATGTAGATATACATATAGCTACTATATTTGATACTTTGAACTCAAATGCCACGGATAAACCAAATCATCTTAAAGATTTTCCTTATGTAAATGGTGGCTTATTTAAAGAAAAGTTATCAATACCAAGATTTAATAGTAAATCAAGAAGATTACTTATTGAGTGTGGTGGTGAGCTCAACTGGTCACAGATAAACCCTGATATATTTGGTAGTATGATACAAGCAGTGATAAGTGATGAACATCGTGGTGGCAATGGTATGCACTATACAAGCGTACCAAATATCATGAAAGTGATAAATCCACTTTTTTTAGATGAGTTAAAAGATGAGTTTGAAAAAGCAAAAGGCAATGATGTAAAACTCAACAAACTACATAAAAGAATCATAAATCTAAAAATATTTGACCCCGCGTGTGGGAGTGGAAACTTTCTTATCATTGCATATAAAGAGTTACGAAAATTGGAGATGGATATATTTAAAAGTGCTGGTATGTTAAATATGCCATCTATTAAACTATCTCAATTTTACGGTATAGAGCTAGATGATTTTGCGAAGGTCGTAGCGATATTGTCTTTATGGCTTACTGAACATCAGATGAATATAGAGTTTATAAAAGAGTTTGGAAACTGTACTCCAACTCTACCACTTCAAGATGGTGGTAATATTGTATGTGGAAATGCTACAAGATTAGAGTGGGAAGAGATTTGTCCTAAAAATGATGGGGATGAGATATATGTATTGGGTAATCCTCCTTATTTAGGCTCACGAAATCAAAATAAAGAACAAAAAGAAGATATGAAAACTGTATTTTTAAAAGATTATAAAAGTTTAGATTATATTGCTTGTTGGTTCTATAAAGGTGCAAATTATATAAGAGATTTTAACTCAAAACTTGGTTTTGTATCTACAAATTCTATAAGTCAAGGTGAACAAGTAGCCTTAAATTGGCAAAGAGTTTTAAAAGATGATTTGGAAATAAACTTCGTTCAGCAATCTTTTAAATGGGAAAATAATGCTAAAGCAAATGCAAATGTTATAGTTGTAATTATTGGGTTATCAAATAAGAGTACATCTAAAAAAATTATTTTTAAAGATGATTTGAAAATTGAAGTATCAAATATAAACCCATATTTAACACAAGGTAAATCAGTATATATAAATAGAACATCTAAGCCTATTTCAGATTTAATTCCTATAGTATTTGGAAATATGCCAAATGATGGTGGAAACTTACTTTTAACGGCTGAAGAAAAAGATAATTTAATAGAAAACTATCCTTCTTGTAAAAATTTTATAAAATCTTTTATGGGTGGAAGAGAGTTTTTAAATGAACTTGACATAGTTAGATGGTGTTTATGGATTGATGATGAATTTTTAGATGAAGCATATTCCATACCTGAGATTAAACAAAGGTTAGAAAATGTTGTAATACATAGAGAAAGAAGTACCGAAAAAAGTACGCAAAAGATGGCAGAGTTTCCACATCAATTTTATTTTTCTTCACATAAGGATACAAGGTCAATAATTATTCCAAGACATTCTTCTCAAAATAGAAAATATATACCTATTGGCATCTATGAGCCAAAAGACAATATAGTCATTGCCGATTCCGCACAAGCAATTTATGATGCAGAATACTGGATATTTGGTGTTATTAGTTCAAATATTCATATGGTATGGATGAGAGCAGTTGCAGGAAGATTAAAATCTGATTATCGTTATTCATCAGCACTTGTTTATAACACATTCCCGTTTCCAAAAATCACACAAATACAAAAAGATAAAATAGAAGAGTTAGTACATCTTATTCTAGATGAAAGAGATAAAGATTATCTACGAACTATGGCAGAACAATATGACCCTGATAAAATGACTGATGGATTAAAACAAGCACATCATAATTTAGATATGTATATCGAGAGTTGTTATAGAGATAAGCCTTTTGCGAGTGATGAAGAACGACTTGAGTATCTTTTTAGGTTGTATGAAAAGATGATAATAGAAGAAAAATAATAAAGGAAAATAAAATGAAAAAAGAAGAAATTTATGAGATATTAAAAAATGCAGATTTATCGGATTTTGAAGAGTTAAGTAATGAGGATAATTTATTTCAATATAAAAAGGATAAGCTATTAACTATATCATATATACAAAATAAAGATGTATATAATTATATTGATAAAAAAAATTTATCAAAATATGATGAGTTTGTGAAGTCAATATGTGAAATAGACAATACTAAAAAATATTATCCTGATATACCTATTTATACTTGGATTATTAAATATAATAATATTACTAAATTTAAAACAAAATCTTTGCATATTGGTGCTGGACAAACAATAGATTTTGAAATACCTTACAATTTAGAAGTTTATGATTTTGAACTTAATTTAATATATTTACTTAATGAATATTTTGGAGGCACAGCTAGAATAGAGGCACTAAGAATTATTAATAATTCAATCATTAAAAAATAACAAAATGCAATATTTTCTAACTATCCAAATTTTAATCGCTATGATATTTAAAAAATATCAAGGTGAACAAAATGGAAGATAATTTTAATAGGTGGAATAGTGTTAAAAAACAAACCAATAAAAAGGTAAACAATGTATATTTTAAAGAAAGAGAAATATTTTGGTTAAGACTTGGTCAAAATATAGGAAATGAAGAATATGGAAAAGGTAATGAATTTCAACGACCAGTATTGATAGTAAGAAGATTAACGGCAACTATTTTTGTAGGAGTACCATTGACTTCTACACTTAAAGACAATGATTATTTTCATAAGTTTGAATACAACAAAAAAAAGAGATGATAGAAAATTCTGCGATGATATTACAGTTAAGAACATTTGATAAAAATAGACTTATGACAAAAATAGGAATGATAAATAAAAATGATTTTGAAAATATTAAAAATAAAATTTCAAGATTATTTATCCCATCTAAAGAATAGACGGGGCTACCCGAAGGTGAATTATAGGCATATTTTATCATAACAAATACAAAAAAGCAAGGAGACAAAAAATAAAATGACCAACTTAATAGATGTAAAGTACAACCAAACAGGAAAAAGTAAACATACAAACTCTTTAGGAATGAGAGAGATGCAACAAAGAGTATATGAAAAAAGAGATAACAAATATATACTTTTAAAAGCACCACCAGCATCTGGAAAATCAAGGGCTTTGATGTTTGTGGCACTTGATAAGCTACTACATCAAGGATTAAAGAAAGTTATAGTTGCTGTTCCTGAGAAGTCTATAGGTGGGTCATTTTTAACTACAAATTTAAGTGATGGTGGCTTTGAGAGTGACTGGGAAATAGATGAAAAATACAACTTATGTACAATAGAATCAAATGAAAAGAAAGGGACTATCTTTAAAGAGTTTTTGACCAATGACAAAAAGATATTGGTTTGTACTCACTCTACACTAAGAGGTGCATTTGAAACTATAGATGACAAAAAATTTGATGATATACTTTTAGCTATAGATGAGTTTCATCATCTTAGTGCCAGTGATGATAATGTACTTGGAAATGTGATGAGAAATATTATAGCCAATTCATCAGCTCATATATTTGCTATGACTGGTTCATATTTTAGAGGAGATAGTCACCCTATACTTTTAGCTGAAACAGAAGAGTTATTTACTAAAGTTACCTATAATTATTATGAACAATTAAATGGATATGAGTATCTTCAAACTTTAGGTATAGGGTATCATTTTTATCAAGGTAAATATTTAGAATCTATAGATGAAGTACTAGATACAGACAAAAAAACAATCATACATATACCACATACAAACTCAAGAGAATCTACTGATTTTGATAAATGTGATGAAGTAGGATATATTTTAGGACTTATTGGTGATAGCTGGGAAGATGATAAGGAAACGGGAATTATCAAAGTTACAAGAAAAAGTGATGGAAGAGTATTTAAAGTAGCAGATTTAGTGGATGACAATGCAAATAGGGATGCAACACAAAAATATCTAAGAGATATAAAACAAGCGGATGATATGGATATCATCATTGCTATGGGTATGGCACAAGAGGGGTTTGACTGGGTGTATTGTGAGCATGCTTTGACTGTTGGTTATCGAGCTTCATTGACTCAAATAGTGCAAATAATAGGACGAGCCACAAGAGATAACAAAGGTAAAGATCACGCTCAATTTACAAATCTTATATCAGTCCCAGATGCTACAGATCAAAGTGTACAAGATGCTACAAATGATATGCTAAAAGCTATCACAGCATCACTTCTTATGGAGCAAGTTTTAGCACCAAATTTTAAATTCAAAACAAAACTACCAAATGATGATACACCAAATAAAGCAGGAGAATTTAAAATAAAAGGGTTAAAAGAACCAACAACAAAAAGGGTAAAAGATATACTTGCAGAGGATTTAGTAGAGCTAAAAGAAAAGATTATTTCAGATGCTACTGTTGAGAAAACTTTAGGAGCTGATATAAGTCCTGAGGTTATAAACAAATCTTTGATACCAAAAATCATAGAAGAGAGTTATCCTAATTATATAGATGAAGAAAAAGAGGTTATAAGACAGCATTTAGTTGTAGATAGTGTTTTAAAAAGTGTTGATATTGATATGAAAAAAAATCAAATTTTTGTAAAAAATACAGGTAAGTTTATAAATATAGATGATTTACATATAGACTTAATAGACCAAATCAATCCATTTCAAAAAGCGTATGAGATACTTTCTAAATCAATTGATAAAAAAGTACTCAAACTTATCCAAGATAATATTGATGTAAACCGTTCAACTATAGATGAAGTAAAAGCTGAATTTTACTGGAAAGATGTCAATAAATTTGTAAAAGAAAAGGGAAGAGAACCTGATAAAAATTCAAAAGATGAAGTTGAAAAGAATCTTGCAGAAGTTTTAGCTTTTGTGAGACTTTTTAAAAGGAAGCAAAAAAATGATAGATAGTAAATCCAGTTTAATAAGTACAATAGAAAATGACCCATTTAATCTTTTAGTAGTTAAGCCAAAAGTATCAAATCATAGAGATATTCCAAAGATGGTAATTGAAGCTTTTAATGAGATAAATAATTTTTATGATAAAAATAGTTATGAACCAAATAAAGAAAATGATAGAAATGAGCGAACTTTATGTGCAAAACTAGAGGGGATAAGAGCAGATGAAAATCAAATAGCAGTTTTAAAAGATAAAGGTTTAGATATATATGGATTATTAGATGATTATTTTATACAAAAAGATATAAATATAGAAGAAATTCAAAGTATAGGTGATGATCCATTTAATCTTTTGGGAGATGATAAAGAGGATGATATATTTACATTAAAATATGTATCAAAAGAAAAAGTTATGCCTGATTATATAGCAAGTAGAAAACCATGTGAAAATTTTGAAAAATATAAAGAGTTATTTAAAAACTTACAAAAAGATTTAAAAGAAGGTGATAGACAAATTCAAGAGTATAGAGGTGAAAAATATATTCAAAAAGGTCTATTTTTTATACTTAAAGGTGTAGTTGGATATGTTGAAAATATAGGAAAAATTACCAAACAAAAGAATGTACAAAATGGAAGACTTCATTGTATCTTTGAAAATGGTACAGAGTCTGATATGTTACTTCGCTCTCTTAGTGCAGAACTTTATAAAAGTGGTCAAGTGATTAGTTTTTTAAATGAAGAGATTGAAGATAATCTAAGTCAAATCAATAGTAAAGATAAATTAAGTGGATATATTTATATCTTAAAATCACTAAGTGAAGATGAACAGATAAAGGATATAAATGATTTATATAAAATAGGATACTCAACTATTACTGTTGAAGAGCGGATTAAAAATGCAAAAAATGAACCTACATATCTTATGTCAGATGTTAAAATAATAGCTAGTTATAAATGCTTTAATATGAATACTCAGAAATTTGAACAATTGTTACACAAATTTTTTGGAAATAGTTGTTTGAATATCACAATAATAGGAAATGATAGAGAGGAACACACTCCACGAGAATGGTTTATTGCGCCTATTGAACTTATTAAACAATCTATTAGTTTATTGATAAATGGTGAAATTATTTATTATAAATATGATGATAAAAAGATGGAAATAATCCAGAAATAAAAAAGAGTACTTTAAAGTACTCTTTTTTATACATCTACCATTGCTTTAAAATAAGCACCACTTCTTCCAATATTTTCAACATGTACATGAGAGCGCTCATCTAGTCTTCCATCTTCAATAAATTGTTTTTTTACTTCTAATAATACAGGTGTAGTCGCTCCTGGAATATCTACAGTTTGGTAAAAATCACAAAATAGTGCTGTTTGAGTTGAGCTAATCATAGGTGGAAAATCTTCTAGTGGTCTTTGCACATCTATAGAGTACTCTTCGATTTCACTTTTATCTTTATGAAGCATCGTAGAACAAAGTTTTACATCTTCTTTATTGTCTTTATTTACAAAACATATTGTTGCTTTTTTGTGCTTTAAAATATTATGTAAACTATCTTTTGGTACATCTTTTTCTTTTTGTCCTATTGATACTACTACAATAGCGGGATTTGAAGAAAGTGGCACAAAATATGAGAATGGAGCAGCATTTATAACACCATCATCTTCTGTTACTATCCAAGCAATTGGTCTAGGAACAACAGTATCAGACATAATTTTATATCTATTTAAATCATTTACATCTTTATAATCTATAATCATTTATAACCCTTAGTTTTTATAGTTTTATCATATAGAAATATGCTTAAATATGGACTTAAAAATAGGGTTCTAAAGAGAAAATTTACTATAATCAAAATAGTAAAACAAAAGGTAATAAATTTGAAAAAAAATATACTCATCACTGGTTGTAGCTCTGGATTTGGTCTTGCTTTAAGTAAGTATTATTTACAAAAAGATTATAAGGTTTATGGTATTAGTAGAACTAAACCAGATATAGAAAATTCAGATTTTATTTTTCTAAATTGTGATTTATCTAAAATAGAAAATATCAAAACTAATCTAAGTGAATTTATTCAAAATATAAAAAATCTTGAATTGGTTTATCTCAATGCTGGGATACTAGGTGAGATAAAATCATCACTAGAGATATCTACTGAAGAACTAAAAGAGGTTTATGCACTTAATGTATACACAAATAAAGAGCTACTTGATATTTTATCTAAGGTTGATGTAAAAACAATTATAGGGATCTCTTCAGGGGCTGCTGTTAATGGCTCTAAAGGGTGGGCTGGATACTCACTGTCAAAGGCTGGATTAAATATGCTGATAAATCTTTACTCAAAAGAGATGCCAAATACAAAACTTTTAGCAGTTGCCCCAGGGGTAATTGAAACTCCTATGACAGATATCATACGATATGAACTTGATGATGCAAAATTTCCATCTGCAAAGAAACTCAAAGAGGGTCAAATTCAATCAGCATCTGCTGCTGCAATTCGTATGGATAATTTAGTACAAAATATTGATAATTTTATAAGTGGTAGTTTTGTAGATGTAAGGGATATTTAAAATCCCTTTATTGTAAGTGCCAAACAGTATCACTAGCTTCATATTTTCCTTTTAATCCACCTTCTATCTCTTTTTTTTCTAATAGTTTTATTGTATAGTGATTTTCATAATGTTCTTTTATCTCATCTTCTTCAATTGAAAATGGAGTTGGGTTCATAAGACTTTGGTCATATTCACAACAAAATAATATTTGAGGTGCATTGTTAGAAAGTTCTCTTAAATGTTGCGTATATCTTATTCGAACATCTTTTGGTAAAGCTACTAACGCTGCTCTATCATAAATAATATCAATTTTATCTATCATAGAAGTTTTTATATCAAAAATATCTCCAACAAAAATATTTATATTTGGAGCACTATACATTAAAATATTATCATATTTTGATATCTTTGGAGTAAGATGGAGTTCATCAAACAGTTCTTTTACTGCTATTTCACTTAGTTCAGCACCGATAATATCATGACCCAACATCAAGAGCCATGAAATATCGAGTGTTTTACCACATAAGGGAATAAAAACTTTACTACTATGCTTAAGGTTTAAAGTTTTAAGGTATTTAATAAGCAAAGGGTTGATATTTTCTTCATGAAATCCTATATTTTTTTCTTCCCATCGTTGTATCCAATGTTCGTTATTCACATCTATCTCCTATATTATTTTAATATTGGAAGTGTATCAAATAGTTTCTTTGATAATTTAATAGTACAAATTTACTTTTTAAATTTAATTTCACAAACAACTTGGGCATGATCACTGTTTAAAAGTGAACCATGAGGATTGTTATGAAGATGTTTATTAAAGACTTCATAAGAGCCTGCTTCCCCTAGAAACTCTTTTGAAAGAAATATATAATCCAATACATTGCCTTTCCCTTCAAAATAACTTGTAGGAGTTCTTTTAATCTCTTTTTGTTCTGGATGTTGATTGTAAATAGTTTTATCTTCTAAATCATAGCTATCATATAAAATATATTCATCTTCTTTTTTCTCATCATGATATGCTTCATTTGTAAGTGCTTCTATACTTAGTGAAAACTCTTTATCATTTAAATCACACATACAAATGATAGGAGTCTTTGTATTTTTAAAATCATAAAATAAAGATGATGTTTCACAAAGTCGCTGTTTTAAGGACTTTGATATGTTTTTTTCTAAAACCTCTTTTGTTTTGGCTTTTTTCTCTTCTACGGTATGATTTTTATTAAAGACGTATTCGAGTTCATTTTCTCTATTTGATTTAAAATGATTTACATACACGGTGATTTTTTGTTGATTTGGAAGTTTAATGAGTGCTTTTATAGGTTTACGCGAAAATTTAAAATTACTATCTACATTATGTTTCAAAATACTTTTTTCATCAGCTTTCACTTCGAAAGTATCTAAAATAGGGTACTTTGAAGCAAGTGCGACAGTTGTAGAGATAAATATCTTTGAGTCTTTTTCATCGACTTTTGCATCATCAACTGTGATGAAATAATTATATCCAAGTTCTTTTGTTATTTTTTCTAGTTCATTTTTTGAAAAAACCTCTTGAAAACCGATGATATCACAGTTCATCTCTAAGAGTTGTTTTTTAATCCAATCAGTTTTTTCTATCCATTTTTGATTTGAAAAAGTACTTTTTTTTTCATACCAAGAGTAGGGAGGTGCTACAAATTGAAAAAGATTAAAAGTACCTACTCGTAATGTTTTCATTATTTTATATCGCACTTTCCAAATCTACATTTGAGATACCGTATAATCATAAATATAAAAAATAAACCAATAGCGACTTCAAATGTTTTGTATAATATTTCCATAAAGTATTGTACCAAAGTTTCATTGAATTTCATAGATACTTGTTAATAACTAATTCATTAAAATAAGTGTATAATCGTTTAAAAATTGGAGTATATAATGAGACTTATTTTAGCAATTCTAATTCCTTGGTTAAACTTTTTCACTATAGGTCGTCCTATAGCTGGTATTGTTTGTTTACTTTTACAAATTTCGCTTATTGGGTGGTTGCCTGCAGCACTATGGTCTATCTATGCATTAAGTCAGTATAAAACTGATAAAAAAATAGAAGATGCATTGGGGAAACAAAATTGATAAAAGATTCAACAGTACAAACAAACTTAAAATCTGGTTTTTCAACTTTTCAATTAATCATCGTTTTAATTGTGGGATATTATGCTTGGACATATATCGAAAACAACTATATCTATAAAGACACTCCTAAATATGTAGTTCAATTTAAAGAAGCAATTCAAGATTTTACTGAACAAAAAGATACAGTACGAACCAGTTACAACGAAGCTATCGATGCACAAAATGAAGCAAAAAAAGTTCAATATTCATTTAAACATGAAAAGACTAAACTTTTTATTGAAAAGTGGAAAGATACAGAAAGTGAAATATTAGTATTAAAAGAAAAATTCGAAATATATGAAGAAAAAACAGAGAGTTTTATCGACCAGTTAGATGAAAATTTAGACCGTATAAAAAATGATGAAAAACTAAAAGATAGAATTAAAGTTTTTAGTCAAAAGAAAGCACGAATCATGGGTTCAAATATCAAGAAAATCCGAAAAAATATTGCCCAACTTGATTTGAGTATTCAAAAAGGAAATAACCTTATTATCGCTCTTGAAACAATTAGTTCATTTAATCTTTTAGCTGATGATATCAAGTCATTTGACAAACTGTTAAATAACTCTAGTAAAATATTTACTGATATTGATAAGTTAGTAGATGAAGGTATTACTGTATTAAACGATGAGTTAGAAACAAACTAACCAATAAAAAGGAGAATAGAATTTTCTCCTTTTTTTATCTCTTAGTTATTTAAAAAAATGACTTTATACTTTTGAGTAGATTATCAGCTCCATCTTCACCTAATCTCCCTTTTAATGCTTTGTTTAGTTTTTCTTTTAGCTTATTTTCATTTTTATCAATCTGTTTATTGATTTGATTTGAAAGCAGTTTTTTTGAATTAAAAGAAATTTTTGGATCATTTACATCTCCATTTACATTTAGTTCTAATTGTGCTTTTTTAATTGTACTGTTTATTGTAGCATCAACTCTGTTTTGTTCTAAATCCAAAATAGACTTAGTTACATCAATTTTTGTGTTTTTACTTTTCATAGTAACAGTTGAAGATAAAATCTTTTTATTTATATCTGTATTGATATTTACCGTATCATATACTTCTCTTGTGATATCAAATCTTGCAAGTTGGTTTAGTGTTGATGAAAAATCGTTAGCTAAAAAATGTCCTTTTAGTAAATTACCTGTAAGTTTTCCTTTTTGTTGTATTAAATTATAGTTTAGAGTAAGTGCTGTTTTAGAATCAAATAGATTAGGGTAGTACATCAGATGTGTAAGATTTTTAATTTGAATCTCTTTTAAATCAGCGTGTAAATCATCATTTTTTAAATCAAAATTTAAAGTTCCACCTAGAAGTTTTGAGTTACCATCTACAAAAAGTGAATTGTTTTTACTTTTTATATTTCCATTGATAGTTATGGCACCTCTCATTTTTGTTGATGTAATATCATATAAATTTTTTAAGCTTGGTATAAAGAGTAAATAGTCACTCTCTAAAGCTTGATTATTTAAAGTAAAAACTGCTTTTTTAATGCTTAAGTTTGCTAAAGTAGTTTTAATTTTACTATTTGTTATAGCTTGATTTGGAACTAAGGAAGTAGTTGCATCTACTTGAAAGTTAATATCTTTTGTAAGATTTTGTTTAAATGTAGAATTGATAATAGATGTTATCGTTTTACCTTCTCGTACAGTAGTTTTTATAACACCATCTAAAGTTTTGATTTGTGTATTTGTAATTTTTCCATCGAGAGTTAAAAGACCACTTGCGTATACTGGCTGGTTTGCAAGATGTAAAAGTTTATTTATTCTTGCATTTTTTATAAGAAAATCAATAGTATTTAATTCAAAATTTTGAAGTGTTATATCATAAGATGTTTGACTGTTTGCAATATCTGAAATACCTTTTATAACAGAAGCACGAGAATCCCCTTTAATTATACCAGATGTAGAAAAAGAGCCATTTAGTTTTTTATTGATGAGATTTTCTAGTTTTGATAACTCTATTATTTTAATATCATATTTTAAATCAACATATTGTTTAAATAGTTGTAAATCACCTGATATATTTATATGTGAATTATCGCTTATCGTTGCATCAAAAACGATGGTATTAAATGTAAGTGTAAAGTCATTTACTTTTAACTCAACATCTTTTTGTTCACTGTTTACTTTATTTTCAATGTATGTCGCAACATAACTATTACCTGTTTTTGTAAATAAAACACCATATATACTACCTATTATAAGTATAATTAGTACTGTTAACGATATAAAAAATTTGTTCATAATAATCCTTGTGTTAATAATGACAATTATTATAGCAAATTTCAATAAACTATAGAATAATTAATCTTATTTGTGTTTTATATATTTATAAATTGCTTTTTAAAATTCACTACTTTATATAGGTAGTGCCTAGTCTCTGCATAAGGAAGCTTTGCCCTTAATATTTGATAGATCTGTGATGGATTTTTTTGATTTATCAAATTTCTAGCAGTAGTTCTATTAGAGCTAAAAGCTTTCAATACATTTCCACTTCCAGTATTATATGCACTTATCACACAATACTCACGTGAAATTGGATTATTGATCTCTTTTAGATAGTTTTCATTGAGTATTTGAAGATAGGCACTTCCTAGTTCTATATTGTTTGAAGGATTAAAAAGATAATTACGTGAGGGAGTTATCTTTTTCCCTTTAGCATGCTTATATGCATCAATACCTGCACTAGTAGGTACAATTTGCATAAGTCCTATAGCACCTATACCACTTACTGCAAATTGATTAAAATTACTTTCTGTTTGGATAATAGCATAGATGAGATTTTCACTGACATTGAACTTTTTCGCATATTTTTGTACATATGGTTTAAATTTTGCAACTCTAACATTTGCATGGTCTTTAACCATTTTGATTGTTACATAAGATACTTTTTGTGATTTTCCATCACTTTTGATAGTTTTCTGTTGAAATTTATCACGTAAAAGGATTCCTGCATATCTGTTGGCTCTCCATTCATATCGTATATCTTTATTTTGCTCATCTTTTACCTCTCCTAATAGATATGGAGTAGCTCCTAGTTTGACTTTGGATGATCCAAAAAGATCTACTGCACGCGGATCATCAGGAAGTAAAAGAGTAGTTACTATAGCATTTTTCAATTTCTCTTTAGGATTTTTATCCTCAAGCGTTTCAATAGTTATTATCCCCTTATCAAAATCTATAAGAGCTCTACTTTTATAGTTATTTATATATTTTACGTACTCTTTTTGTTTAGGGACTACTACATTTTCTTCTCCCCATTCTTTAGAAATATTGTTGATAAATATTTTAAATATTTCATCTATATTACCAAGTTTTTGTATATCACTTTTTAGTTTATTTGGATTGGCTACATAGCTAGTAGCTTTTGTTCTTGCAAATGTTTTAAAAGCTGCAGATGGATTTTTACTAAGTGCTGCTGTTGTAAAAGATTGTATCTCTCCTTGCGTGCATCCAGCAAGTAAAAATACTGTAAGTCCTATAAATATATATTTTTTATTCATGATAATTGTTTTTTAATTCCCTTGAGTTTTTTATGTGCTATTCTAATCACAGTAACTAATAATAGATCATTTTCTTTTAGATATACAATTCTATAATTTCCTGCTCTTTTTCTAAACTTTCCTTTATTCGTACCTTTCAATGACTTGTCATTTGTGAAGATACCTTTTTCTAGGTCTTTAATTTTGTCAAATATTAATTGTTGGTTTTCTTTATCTATTTTGGAGAGTTCTTTTAATGCATATTTAGGAATGATAACCTTATACATTAGTTTAGTCCAAGTTTTTGTGCGATTTGCTCTAGTGAGTAAACCTATACATTTCCTTTTTTAACTTCATCGATTCTTTTATCTGATATCATCTCATCGAATCTTATATTAATCGCTTTTTTCATAGTATTGCCTTGTATATTATTGTAGATAGATTATAATACATAAAGGTTTATTTGTCAATTATCGTTTATCCAAATAGTTTCTGTTCTAAAGTATCAAACATTTTGTCTTGCTCTATGACATTATTTTTCTCAATATCATCTTCACTTTGTACAATAATTTTTAATAAATTTGAAGAGTTTTGTAGGTTTTTATAACTTTTGATGTTTTGTACTACAGCTTTAGCTTTTAGATAACTAATAGGTTTTATATCTTGATTTAAATGCATAGTATCTCCTTTTATAAGAATTTAATATATTGTACTAAATTAAGATTGAAGTAAATTTTAACGTATAAAGTGAGCTACAAGATGGTATAACTACTGAGATATTCGGTCTTTAATGTCTATCATTACTTATTTATAAATCTATTAACTCTAAACTTTTTTTAATACTTTCATCTAAAAAGACACATAAATCATCTTTATCATTTATAGCTTTTAAATAATCATCTCTATGTTCATTTTCAATAAGTGGTGGCACTATATTATTTTGTATAGCTTGGTATGCCATAAGTAATCTTCCTACTCTTCCATTTCCATCTGCAAATGGATGTATTCTTTCAAATTGAATATGAAAATCAGATATATATAATAAATTCATATCATTACTTTTTATTCTATGTAGTAGATTTTCTATATTATTTGAAATCATATGAGGTAAAGATAGTTTTATATCTACACCTTTGATATATCTTTCATCTAGTCTATATGCTCCAACTGGTTTAGATACAAATTCAGGTGATACTTTTAAAGCATCTTCAAACATAATCGCATGAATATCTTTTATAAAGCTACTATCTATAATATTATGTGGATTTGTAGCTTCACGAATGATTACATCATAAGCTTTTGCAAAGCCTAATATTACAAGTTGTTCTCCAAGAGGTTTATGTCCTGCTGTGTGTCCTAGTTCTAATAACTCTTTTGTTTCCCCAAATGATAATGTTGTACCTTCCATTGCATTTGAGTGATGGGTGATTGATATTCTTAGTTGTCTAAAAAGTTCTTCTCTTTGTTTTAGTGTTAGTTTGTTTAGTTGTTGCATTTTAATAACCTACTTTTTAATAACTGTTTTTTTCTTTTCATCTATAATTAAATTCTCTTTTTTTACTACAAATTCTAAATTTAAAAATTTAATTATTTCTTCAACAGTACCAAAACTAATTTTCCATCTTTTTGACAACATTACTATTAATTTAATACTTCTTTGTAATATCTCTACAGCCGTCCAGTCTGTATAATTAGTTAATTCAATTTCAGAATATGAACCATATTTATACCCTACCATTGAAGTTTCATTTCCAATTTTTTCTGTAAAGCATTTATTTCCTAAACTTGAATTTTTTGGCTTTGATAATGGAACTAAGTTTCCAATTACATGCCTTAATATTTTTCTTTCTTTAGTATCATAACTTTTAAAAGAATTCCAACAAATTTTTCGTGGATTTTGTGGAAATATATGTTCTACTGATTTATAGTCCATATATTCATTAGCAAGATAATATTCTTCCCATATTATTTTACTTCTATTAGTTTTTGTTTTTTCTTTTAAGTATGTTTCATATTCATATAAAAAATATCTTATTCCTTGCCATTGGTAATATCCATTATCTTTATATCGCTTAGAAACAATATTTAAATCATCTGTACCAATACTATCATATTTATTATTTATAGTTGAAATTACTTTTTCTGGTTTAATATTATTACTACTTAGTTTTCCAGATAACTCTATGAATAGATTATTCAGATATCGAGTACCATAATTTAAAAATGATAAAAGAAATAAATACCGTTCCAAAGAAACTAAGAAATCCTCTCTTATTTCTGAGGTGCATTTTTGAAAAAATATCATAATTAATGGTGCAACAGATAATATTTCAAGTCTATTAATTCTTCTTAATATGAATATCTCATTTTTAGTAAAATTTGATTCTGCTGGATTTAATATTTGATACCATATCTCAACTGACATTTTTAAGCTTTTAACATAATCATAAATATCAGTAACACAAATAGTCTCGTTATCAATATTTTTAGTTATAAATTTTTCTTCAAGTAAATAATCTTTATAACTATTCCGATAATTTCTATGTAATGATGTATATTCATAATCTAATTCAGATTTATCTAATGATAATGAATTTACAAAATATAAAATAAAATGATTATGTAAGAATAAATCATCATCAAGTGGATTTTGTTTATTTTTTCCTAATTGATGATAAATCACTTTCCAACAATCATTAATTGAATTTCTTAATTTAGATTTTTCATAATTTTCTGTATTGAATTTGGTTGAAAGATAAATAAGTCTGTTCTTTAGTAGTTCTAAGTGAGATAATGGTTTTCCCCTATTATTCATTGTTTCAAAAGCAACAAATACATCTATATCCTCTGACATTGAATATATATTAAATAAAAGGTGCTGAGTTACTTTTTTATATATAATTTCGATGTCTTTAATCTCTAATTCTTTTAATTTAGTATCAAAAAATAGTTTTGCAAATTCTAAATTATGTGTATAAATTGTTTCTTGTGATAAATCTGATTTATCAGATTTATCGTTAAAAATATTTTGTTTTAAGAATTCATGACTTGGATTATCAATTTCGTAACCAAATATATATGATTTAGATATACCTTTATCTTTACTTTCATATATAAATTTTTTAATAATTTCATCACTACTTGTATAATTTAAGACATCATTTGTATCCATTGAATCAATGATACTTTGAATAAGAACTATTGATGTTGTTAATCTTTGTTGACCATCAACAACATAAAAGGGTTCAAAACTTTTTGATTCAATTATCCAATTATCATCATCCCATTTTCTATATTGTTCTTCAGGAACATTTTCTAATGTTAATACACCGACATAATGATTTTTATCTTTTTCTAACTGAATAATATCATTCCAAAAATCTTTCAATTGTCTTTCATTCCAAGCATAACCTCTTTGATAATCAGGTATTCTGAATAGTTTTTCAGTAAATATTTTAGATATAGAAGATAAATTTGATGTCATGTTAATCCTTAAAGTATAGGTTAAAAATTTCTTTTAATTATATCTTTATTATACTTATTATTTATTATTCAAACACAAGTGGGGTACAACGCCTAAAGTGAACTACAATTAACTCTTAGTAAAAGTTCAAAACTTCTTAAAAATAACTTTTATAATTTAAAATTTGAACCACTAAAAAGCTGATGGGTTACTTGCTAGTTCCTCTGATTTTTTGTATCTGTCTTACTGTGATGGCTTGTTTCTATTGAATATATCCATTATCTCTATTCTATTTTGATCTAAATTAATTTCATAATTGATAGTATATTTTTTAAATGCCATATCTCTAACATTTTTATCATTAAAATAAATTGATGATTTATACTTAAAAGGGAAGTTTGGAATATTATTTATTTGCTCATCTAAATCAATTTGAAAATTTTCACTTGCACTAACTTTATCTTTTGCAATATATTTTAAAATAGTTAGTAACTTAGTTTGAAATTTTCTTGAACGATGTATAAACATTTATTTTTTTAAATCTGAAAAAAATTGTTTCATTTCTTTATCATATTGTTCTTGTGATAACATTTCCATATCACCATTTTTTATATCTTTTCTTAGTTGATGTAACTCTTTTTGTCTTTCATAAAAATATGGGTCAAGTTCTAAGTTCTTATCTTTTGTAATCGTGATACTTTCACTATGATTATTCACATAATTCATAAATTTCTGTAGATAATTATCTTGAATTTGTACTGACATTGTATGCATAATGACCTCCATTTATAGTTTATATATTATTATAACAAAGATTAAGTAAAATCACTTAATCTTTATCAGCTATAAAAAAAGGCAGAACCAAAGTCCTACCTTTTTCTTTTCTAAGATTTAACTCTTAAGCTTCAGTTTTTCTGATTCTTAATGCTAACTCTTTTAGTTGCTCTTCACTTACTACATCTGGAGCAGATGTAAGTAAACATTGTGCTTTTTGTGTTTTTGGGAATGCGATAACATCTCTAATAGAATCAGTTCCAGCCATAAGCATAATCATTCTATCGAAACCTAAAGCAAATCCACCGTGTGGAGGTGCACCAAACTCTAATGCATCAAGTAAGAATCCGAATTTTTCTCTTTGTTCCTCTTCTCCGATATTCATAAGGTCAAATACTTTCGCTTGGATATCTTCTTTATGAATTCTAATCGATCCACCACCTAGCTCTGTACCATTTAAAACGATATCATAAGCAATAGACTCAATAGCTTCTAAATCAGATACGTCATCTAAAGATTTAGGCATTGTAAATGGATGGTGAAGTGCTTTTGTTTTACCATCTTCTGTTTCGAACATTGGGAAGTCAACTACCCATAGGAATTCAAATGCATCATCATTGATAAGGTTCATTTGGTTAGCAAGTTCGATTCTTAATCTACCCATATAATCCCATACAAGTTTTTTAGCACCAGCTCCAAAGAATATAACATCTCCAACATCTAGTTCACATCTGTCAACTAACTCTTGTAGTTTTTCAGGTGTATCTTCGAAGAATTTATTTAATGGACCTTTAAGACCATCTTCTTTCATTTGGAAGTAACCAAGACCAGAAGCTCCGAATTTTCTAACGTAATCTTCGAAACCTTTCATTTGTCTTTTTGAGAATACATTATCACCATTTGGTACTTTAAGTGCTTTGATTCTGTTGTTTACTTTATCTTTAGCGATGTTTGAGAAAATATCTAAAGTACAAGCTTCAAAGATGTCAGATACTTCTGTCATCTTTAAATCATATCTCATATCTGGCTTATCTGAACCATAGTTTTCCATAGCTTCGTTGTACGTCATGCGTTGGAATGTTGTAGGTACATCTTTTCCACAAGCTTTAAAAGTATCATGAATCAGTTTTTCAGCTACTTTGATAACATCTTCTTGATCACAAAAAGACATCTCAACATCTATTTGAGTAAATTCTGGTTGTCTATCTGCTCTTAAATCTTCATCTCTGAAACATTTTGCAATTTGGAAATATTTATCAAATCCAGAAACCATTAAAAGTTGTTTAAATAACTGTGGAGATTGAGGTAGTGCATAGAACTCACCGTTATGTACTCTTGATGGTACTAAATAATCTCTAGCTCCCTCTGGTGTAGATTTAGTAAGAATTGGAGTTTCTACATCTAAAAATTCCATTTCGTTTAAACAGTTTCTAATAGCGATATTTGCAGTTGATCTTAATTTAAAAATATCGTAAGATTTTTTACTTCTAAGTTCTAAGAATCTGTTTCTTAGTTTAATCTCTTCATTTACTTTTTCATCATTTAAGTCAAAAGGCATTGGCTTAGATTTGTTTTCGATAACTAACTCATCAAGTACAATTTCGATTTTACCAGTAATAAGATTTGGGTTTTCTAGACCTTCACCTCTAGCTCGCACCTTCCCAGTTGCGATTAAAACGTATTCGTCTCTTACACCTTCAGCAACTTCCCAAGCTTCTTTGTTATCTGTAGGGTCACATACAAGTTGAACTAAACCATCTTTATCTCTTAAATCAATAAATATAAGACCACCATGATCTCTTCTACTATTTACCCATCCAGCTACTGTTACTGTTTCACCAATGTTATTTTCTGTTACTTTTGTACAATAATGTGTTCTCAATATTTTACCTTTAAATTGTATTTATTATATATTATTTTGCGATTATATCCAAAAATTGGTTAAATTAATCTAGTGTCTTATATTCGTTCTAATACTACTTTATTTTTGCCTGTGTTTTTTGCTTCATAAAGTGCTTTATCTGCTCTTTTAAATAAAGAATGATAAGTATCAATTGTTCTAAATTGTGCTATTCCAAAAGAGCAAGTAATACGTAAATCATTTGCAAAAGTATGTAATTCTATGGTAGATCTAATCTTTTGTGCCACTACTAAAGAGTTTTCGATATTTGTATGAGAAAGACTAAGTGCAAATTCTTCTCCACCCCATCTACAAGTTACATCACTATTTCTTGAAGATATGGTGATAATTTCAGCTATCTCTTGAAGTATTACATCCCCTACATCATGCCCATGTGTATCATTTACTGATTTAAAATTATCTATATCAAGTACAACGATACATAAATCTCCACGTTTATATCTTTTTATTTGTTCAATTTCATACTCAATTAAAGAATCAAATTTTCGTCTATTATACAATTTTGTTAAAAAATCTGTCGAAGCTTTCTCTTCTAGCATAGAGGCTTTTTGCATAAGTCTTTCGTTTATTCTTGAAAGCTCCTCACCCCTGTCTTTTATCAGTTCCATCCATTTATTATTGATAAGTCGAAGAAGTTCTGCTTGAGTTATTACCCCTGCAATTTCATCTTTTTCATCTGTAACAATGATTCTTTTAAAATGTCTTACTTTGATAAAATCTAAAGCCTTATATATTTTTGACGTACTTGGTAATGTTTGAAGTGGAGTAGACATAAACTCTCTAATAGGTAAATTTAGATTTTTATTATCATACATAATATTTAAAAAGTCTTTTGTTGTAAATATCCCTACTGGTTTATTAGTTTCATTAATAATAATTACAGAATCAACATCTTTATCTTTCATAATTTTAATAGCATTGATTGTAGCTTCATTTTGATAGATTGTTTGTACTGAATATTGTAAAATGATATTTGCAATTGATTGTTTTTGTATTAAAACTTGAGGGTCAATATTATTTATGATGTCAGTTTGGGAAAGTATTCCTATTACTTCACCCTTTGAGAGTACTATTAAATATTCATTTGTAATTTCATCTTGGTTGATAACTTCTAAGACATTCACATTTGCATCTATTTGGTGTACTTCATGCAATGTGACTTGTGAAAGCGGAGTATCTAAAGGGAGGTTGTTGATTTTAAATTCAATAGCATCATTTGTAGTAAGTATAAAAAAACCTTTACACTGACTACCTGCTATTAATATTGATCGTACATTTTCTTTTCTCATTAAAGCCATAGCATCTGAAATAGTTGCTGTGATTTCTATTTTTATAACATTTTTTGTACATATATCAGATACTGTAGGCATCATATTTAAGTCCTTTATATTGTCTTACTAAATCTTCTTTTATCTTCTGGTATATTGTTTAAATACGCATCAAATGGCATCGAAATATTTCGTATGAGCATTGTACCTGTTTGACTTACTTGAATCTTATCATCTGTTATAGTTACAAGTTCAGCTTCCACAAACTCTTCTAAAGCTTGTAATGCATCATCGAAGTACTCTTTAAAATTGATATGAAATTCTTTTTCAACTCTTTTTATATCAAGGCTAAAATTAGACATAAGTTCCATGATTACAAATTGTCTTAAAATATCATCGTCATTGAGTTTATAGCCTTTAAATACAGGAAGCTCACCTTTATCTATAGTCTCTTCATAAGTTGGTAAATCTTTAAAATTTTGAACATAATAGTCAACACCATCACCAATACTAGTTACCCCAATACCAATTAAATCAGCACCACCTTTAGTTGTATATCCTTGGAAGTTTCTATGTAATTCACCTTTTTCTATAGCTTTAAATAACTCATCTTCAGGTTTAGCAAAGTGATCCATTCCTACCATTTTATATCCAACAGAAGAGAAAAACTCAATACTGTCTTTTAAAATTTCTAGTTTTGTAGATGGAGGAGCAAATGTAGTTTCATCAAATTTTCTTTGAGTTTTCATCATCCAAGGAACATGAGCATAGTTAAATACTGCAAGTCTATCTGGGTCTAGTTTTACGATATCTCGAATAGTTTTTGCAAATGTCTCTTTTGTTTGGTGTGGTAAACCATAAATTAAATCTATATTAATAGATTTAATACCAGCGTTACGAGCGATATTTACTACAGCTTCTGTTTGCTCGTATGGTTGTATTCTATGTATAGTTTTTTGTACCTCTTCTTGTAAATCTTGTACTCCAAAACTAAGACGATTGGTACCTGCTGCTTTAAGTACATCCATATGCCCTTGAACAAAATATCTAGGGTCGACTTCACAAGATATTTCAGCATCATCAGAAAAGTTAGGAAAAGTTTCTTTGATATTATCAATCACTTCTTTTAATTGTTCTGGACTCAGAAACGTTGGTGTTCCCCCACCAAAGTGCATTTGAGTTACTATTCTATTTGTATTTAAATGTTGTGCAAGTATCTGTAACTCTTTTTTTAAGTAGCTGATATATTTTGTTTTTTTATCTTCTTTACTCGTAAAAATAACATTACAACCACAAAAATAACAAGCACTTCTACAAAATGGAATATGTATATAAAGTGACAATGGTCTATCGTCACTTTGCGATTTGAATTTTTCTTTTAAATTTTCAAATGTAAAATCTGTATTAAACTCAGGAGCTGTTGGATAGCTCGTATATCTAGGTCCTGGTCGTGAGTATTTTTCAAATTTACTAAAGTCTATCATCTATTTTTCATCTCTTCTTTTATCTAACCATACCATGATGGCTTTTTGTGCATGGAGTCTATTTTCAGCTTCTGCAAAAATATTTGGAGCATATTTTTCAAATACTTCAGTACTCACTTCATATTCTCTATATGCAGGTAAACAATGTAAAAAGATAGCTTTTTTATCAGCTAATTTCATCATTTTTGTATCTACCATATATCCTTTAAAGTCTTTAACTCTTTTCTCTTTTTCTTTTTCTTGTCCCATAGAAACCCATGTGTCAGTTGTCACAACTGTTGCACCTTTTATAGCACTTTTTGGGTCATTTGAGATGATGATTTTAGCACCAGATTTTTTAGCAATTTTTAAAGCATCTTTTAAAATCTTTTTATCTACTTCATACCCTTTTGGAGTAGCAATTCTAAGCTCAAAACCAAGTTTTGCTGCAAGCATAAGCCAAGAGTGAGTGATGTTATTCCCATCCCCTACATATCCAACAATAATATTATTTTTTAAACCACATTCACAAATAGTAAGATAATCAGCCATAAGTTGAATAGGGTGAAATTTATCTGTAAGACCATTGATAACTGGTACTTTTGAGTATGAAGCAAACTCTTCAAGCTCTTTTTGAGAGTCATTTCTGATCATAATCATATCAACCATACTACTAATAACTCGACTTGTATCAGATATAGGCTCCCCACGACCTAGCTGGATATCATTTGCACTTAAAAATAGTCCTACACCACCTAACTGATAAATACCAGTTTCAAAACTCACTCGTGTCCGTGTACTACTTTTTTCAAAAATCATCCCTAACGTTTTTGTTGGCATATATTTTTTAAATACTTTCTCTTTTGTTTCTTTTTTGATTCTGATTGCTAAATCTGTAATCTCAATTATTTCGTCTTTTGTATAGTCTTTTAATGTTAAAAAATGTCTCATAGTATTTACACTTCCTTATCTCTAATTATATTTGCACCTAATGCTGTTAATTTTTGTTCTAATCTATCATATCCTCTATCAAGATGATATATACGATGAATATTTGTTTCCCCATCTGCAACTAAACCAGCTAGTACTAAAGCACTACTAGCTCTTAAATCTGTTGCCATTACATCTGTACCTAATAACTTTTTAGGAGTGCCAAGAATACTTGCCGTTGTACCATTTACACTTATATCTGCACCCATTCGTACAAGTTCACTTACATGCATAAATCTATTTTCAAAAAGCTTTTCATCAATAGTACTTACACCTTCAGCCATCGTAGCTAGTGCCATAAATTGTGCTTGCATATCTGTAGGAAATCCAGGATATTCTGTTGTTGTTATATTGACAGCTTTAACTTTATTTGCAGGTAGTATTGTGATGCTAGTTTCATCTTTTAATATTCCAAAACCCATCTCTTCAAATTTATTTAGTACTGCGTCTAAATGTTTTGGTTCAACATTTTCTACTTTTAAAATAGCATTTGCAATAGCCCCTGCACAAAGGTAAGTACCTGCTTCAATTCTATCTGGAATAATAGCAAACTCTTTCATATCTAAAAGTTTTTGGTTTGTACCCACTATTGTAATAGTATTTGTTCCTATTCCATCTATCTTTACTCCTGCATCTTTGATGATTTCACAAAGTTGGATAACCTCAGGCTCTTTTGCAGCATTTATAATAGTTGTAGTTCCATTTGCTAATGCTGCTGCCATTACAATATTTTCAGTCCCTGTTACAGTTATTTTATCAAAAACTATGGTCGCACCTTGTAAACCATTTGGTGCTTTTGCTTCAATATAACCATTTTTAATCTCTATAGTTGCACCCATTTGCTCTAAAGCTTTTAAGTGTAAATCAACAGGACGTTGCCCAATAGCACAACCCCCAGGTAACGATACTTCACAGTAACCAAATCTTGTAAGTAAAGGTCCAAGTACTAAAATCGAAGCTCTCATTGTTTTTACTATTTCGTATGTTGCTTTTGTTTTGTCTATCGTTGTAGAGTCTATATCTAAGATATTTTTATCTTTATTATATGTAGATCCTAACATCTCTAGTAATTGAAGTAAAGTATTTATATCTACTACATCTGGTAAATTTGTTATCTGTAATTTATTTGATGATAAAATTGTAGCTGCTAAAAGTGGAAGGGCTGCATTTTTTGCACCACTTATTTTTACACTACCTTTGAGGTTTTTTTTCCCAATCACTTTTAAATAATCCAACTGGCACATCCTTTTTTAAAAAATAGTTTATAGTATACCTTTAAAATACTATAAATGCAATATATTGTTTAATATAAAAATTATTTAATGCTTTATTTCATTGAAGGTTTAATTTGTTAGAATAAGTAAAAATATTTTTTAAGGAATCTTTTATATGAATAAACTTTCTATTTCAGTTGATATGGGTGCAAAGAACAATGGTGTATTTATCATTAAAAGTGATGAACATAGAATACTTGAGAAAAAAGCAAATTGTATTATTATAAATAAAGGTATGATTAACTTCTCAAAAAAAAGTAGAAGAGAAAACAGACATAAAGATAGAAACTACAAAAGAAGAAAATTAACTAAAAGACTTTTAAAAGAGTTTGTAGATTTTTCAAAATATACCGAAAAACAACAGGAACTTATCTTGGGACTTCTTAAAAATCGTGGATATACATTTATATCTACTTCTACAGAATTTGAAAAGCTCAATGATATTACTGTAGAGTTTATATCTGAACATTTTGAAGAGTTAGAAGGTCTAGCTATAAAAGAGGACTTTGAAAATAAAATATCTTCTTTTGAAGAATTAGAAGAGTTAAAAGAATATATAGTAAAAGTAAATGACAAAATAACTTTGGAAACAAAAAAGAAAAAAGATGAGTTTTATAAAAAGTATCAAAATGATTTTTCAAGTTTTATTAAAAAAGATTTAACAGAAATTAAAAAACTTTTTCTCTCTATTTTAAATGAGATAGAAACTGGATCTAAACCAAGAGTAAAATATTTTGATGATATACAAAGTGAGATAAATCAAGGTTTTGATTTTTTACAAGACTATACTAAAGAAGAGTTTTTTAATTTAGTAGCAAATATCTCAAATTTACAATTAAGAGTGTTAAGAAAGTATTTTAATCAAAAATTTGATGATAAATTAGATACTTTAAAACTAGATACCAAAATAAGAGGATACTTTAAAGCATTTCACTATAAAAGTGACAAAGAAAAAAAGCAAAGAAAAGAGTTATTTGATATTTTAAATAATGAAAGTGATATGAAAACTTTTTTAATCACTACAAATCCATCCTTTACTATACCACCTTATGAAGATATGAACAATCGTGATACTTATAAATGTAACTCTATGTTGATAAAACCAGAATTATTAAATGATGATTTAAAAAATAGTATTGATTCTCTTTTATGCAGTGATTATTTTTCTAATCTTTTGATAGGAAGTGATGGTGAGTTTATAAAAGAGGAGTTAATCAAAACAAAACCAGCCACAAACAATACTTATATAAAAACAGATTTTACTTATAGTAAATATCTTCAAAGAATTTTAGATATAAAAATAGAAGATGATAACAAAACATATCATCCAAGAGTTGTATTTAAAAATAAAAATGTAAAAGCTATTGATCTTTTTAAAAAACTATTTGGTGTAAAGTTATATGATAGTTTAAAACCTATAGCACAAAACTACTATGAAGAAGAAGCAAAAATACATAATGGTATCTATGAATCATCGACATCACTATTTGAAAAGTGTAATACAAATACATCATATAAAAACAATGTAAAAGAGTTACTCTTAAAACCACTTTATTCGTATAACTTTAAAGATACTCAAACAACAGAATTGATAAATAAAATAGAAAATTATAAAGAAAAAATAAATCGTACTACACTTTTAGGTTTTTTAAAATTTACAGAAGAAGAGTATAAAAAATATCAAAATAGTTTTTATCATATAATAGGGCATAATTTTGAGCTAGAAAACAAAAAAGATATAAAAGATAACGACATAAAAAAACTCATAGATGGACTTAACCCTTGTGTAATAGCACTTAAAAATATTTTAAATGAGTTAAATATCAAAACATATTTTGATGATGTTAAAGCTATAAACAAAGATAACTTATCCAGAATTTTAAATATTTTAAAACAAACATATAACATTCTTTTTTATGATTTAAGTGGATTTTCGAAAACTTGCAAAAACTGTACAAAAGAAAATGCTATAAGAAGTGATGAAAACTTTCCTATAGGTAAACGACTATTAAGTGATGTAGCAAAACCAATAGATGGTATGCTCGATATGATGCTTGATAGACTTGCATTTGAGATAACAGAACAAATAAGCGAAGATGATATAAAAAATATAGATACATTAGAGATACTTTTAGAGCAAAATAGATTTGAATTTGAAGAAAATCTAAACGACATAAAAAGAGCAAATGACCCAACTATTAAAAAATATAAAAATGATAAGAAATATATCTGTCCATATCTAGGAGTGCCTTTTGAAAAAGGGGAATATGACCATATTTTACCACAAAGTAAAGAGGTATATAACTCTAAAGCAAATATGATTTATTGTAGTTCTCAAGGGAATAGAGAAAAATCAAACAAGATTTATAAACTAGAAAATTTAAATACAAAGCACTTAAAAGAGGTATTTGGTTTTGATGATATATCTAAAATAAAAGAGTTTATCTCTACACATATAAAAACAATAAATGAAAAAGAGTTTAATAACTTTGATAACTTAAAATTAAATCAACAAAAAGCCTTTAGATATGCACTGTTTACGGAAAACAATAGTGAAGAATATAAAAAAGCTTTTAATCTTGTGAAATTAGATAAACTCAAAACATTTTCAAATGGTACACAAAAAAGATTGGCTAGATTTATTTATGAAAAACTAGTAAAAAAATACCCAGATAGTTTTAAAGAGCATAAAATAAAAGTAGATAGTAAAACTGTAGACAATATGCTCGTATCTGCTACAAGAAAATCATTAGCTATGAAAAATGAAGTTTTAGCAAAAGAAAAATATCAAGAATCACATTCTCATTGTATAGATGCTATGATAGTATTTTATCTAGCAAATGCAAAGATAAGTGGAAGAGCCAATAAGAAAAAAGAAAATCTAACTACTATGATTCCTACATATAACTTTGATGATATATATTTAGAAGAGTCAACAGAAATTAATATAAAAAAATCAACATTGAAAGATAGATTTGAGAAAGATAAAAAAATAAATTCAATTGCTTCAACAGAAGTATTATTTAGAGAAAATGGTGTTAGTGTTCATTATCTTAATATTTTTAGAGTTGATGAAAAATTTTATTATGCTGAAATAATAAAGCAAAAATTAGAATTTAAGGGATTTAATACAAAAATATTAGAATATTTTCAATCAAATAATATACTAAATGAATTTAAGCCAAATTGTTTTAATGTAAATATAAAGAATTTAAATCAAATACTTTTTACAAATAAAAATGAAGTTCTTACTAATTTTTCAAAATTCAAAAAAATTGATGAATTAAGATATACTACACAAAAAAAAGCAATTATGAATCTAATTAATAGTTTTTTAACCCCTTCTTCAAATGATGAAAAAAAATTCATGGAATCATTAATTAATACTAAAAAACCTGAAAAGCTAGAAGATTTCAATAAAAATAACTTGACTCTATTTTTTCAAAAAGGTAGTAAAACTTCACATAAAAAAATTCCTTTAAGGATAGATAAAACATGGAAATTATTAGCTCAATATTTGGATGAAAATAAAGAGCTATTTTTAAAACAGAGTATTGTAAAAGATAAAAATATCCTATCGTTAGATAATATAAAATTAAGAGAAGTACTTCAAAATTCTATTTTATTTAAAAAGACTCATAGTACAAAAAGAAAAATAACAAATGAGTATTCTTTACCTTTAAAAGATGTTACGGATAGAATGTTTATATTAAGAAGAAAAGATATAAATAAAAGATATATTTATCAATATGTGTTAGCAAATAGAGAAAATTCTACAAGAAGTTTTTTTAAGGATACATTTATCCATCAACACAAAAGTGGAGAGTTTCATCATAATATTATTCCAGCTGATATAGGATTTTATAAAAAAGCTTTTGATTCAATAATAAAATGAAACAAAAAATTCTAAATAATATAAAGGACTAAAATGTCAAATACAGTTATCTACAACAATGGTGAGTTAGAGCTAAATATATCTGTTGATAGTGAGACGATATGGTTATCTCAAAAGCAACTTTGTGAACTTTTTGATAGGGATAAATCTGTAATATCACGACATTTAAGAAATATATTTAAAGAAAATGAACTTGATAAAGATTCAGTTGTTGCAAAAAATGCAACAACTGGAAATGATGGTAAAACCTATCAAGTAGATTATTATAATCTTGATGTTGTTATATCTGTTGGATATAGAGTAAACTCTTTAAAAGCAACAAAATTCAGACAGTGGGCAACAAGAATTTTAAGTTTATATATTCAAGATGGTTATGCCATAAATACTCATAAAATAACAGAACAAAGACTTTTTTCTCTTGAAAGAGATATAAAGGATATAAAATCTCAAATCTCAAATAAAACACTAGAGATAAAGCAAGGTATATTTTATGATGGAGAGATTTTTGATGCTTATGTATTTTTAAATGATTTGGTAAAAAGTTCAAATAAATCTATAATTATCATAGATAACTATATAGATGAGTCTATCCTAATTTTACTATCTCAAAATCGAAATATATCTATACAAGTATATACAACTAAAATGAGTAAAAAACTAACACTAGATATAGAAAAATATAATAATCAATACAATAACTTAAGTGTAAAAATATCAAAAAACTTTCACGATAGATTTATAATCATAGATGATAAGGAAGTATATCATATAGGTGCAAGTTTAAAAGACCTTGGCAAAAAAGTATTTGCTTTTAGTAAGATGAATATAAAAGCAGATGAAATATTAAGTAAACTGTGATGAAACACATAATAGTAAATAATTATGGGATGTTTAAAGTTGAATTGGTGAAATAAAATTAAAAATATAGTAAAAAATGATATGTTACCAAATAGTAGTGCAAATGAAAACAGATGTGGACAATGTGAATATTTAAATTTTTGTGATGATAGATTTTAATTTTAAAAGTGACGGATGGGTATGGTAATACCAGTGACCCACTTCATTTGTATTTATCCGTCATTATGATTTCAACCAGAGGTTAAATCTACTTATAATTTGTTAGAAGTGAAGTATAGCATTTTTTCCACAAATAAGCAACTTTTTACAGTTTTTTTATAAATGGAAAAAATTATAATTTACAAACTCTTCAAAGCCCATAAATAAGGGCTAAAAATTTGCTCTAACAAATTATAACTAGACTCAACTTAGTTTGAAACTTATGATTAACCGCTTCGCCTTTAGAGAAAGCACCCTAACAAATTATAACTAGACTCAACTTAGTTTGAAACTTCTGTTAAATTTTGATTACCCTCATAACTATCTAACTAACAAATTATAACTAGACTCAACTTAGTTTGAAACACAAATACAGAGTTAATAGCAACTGCAGGAGTAGCTAACAAATTATAACTAGACTCAACTTAGTTTGAAACCAACTATTTGATAAGTCTATGAATTTAGACTTTGGCTAACAAATTATAACTAGACTCAACTTAGTTTGAAACATAATTCTTTGTGCTATTTTTGCACTTGTAGATACCTAACAAATTATAACTAGACTCAACTTAGTTTGAAACATGTTTACCCATCTTGTTTTTTCAACACCATCTTTCACTAACAAATTATAACTAGACTCAACTTAGTTTGAAACTATTATGCGAAATTCAATAAGGAAAGCAAAAGAGCTCTAACAAATTATAACTAGACTCAACTTAGTTTGAAACAAACTAGGACTTCCTGTAAATAATATAAAATCTAAACTAACAAATTATAACTAGACTCAACTTAGTTTGAAACTTGAAGCTTTTCTTAGTTCAGCAACGCTCATATTCTAACAAATTATAACTAGACTCAACTTAGTTTGAAACCTATGCATGACACTATAAATGGATATTATGCGGACTAACAAATTATAACTAGACTCAACTTAGTTTGAAACTTATATAAAGGGCTTACAAATCTCTTTATTACATACCTAACAAATTATAACTAGACTCAACTTAGTTTGAAACAACAGACTTAACAGTTGCAGAACATTGTGTAAATTTACTAACAAATTATAACTAGACTCAACTTAGTTTGAAACCGACTACCTTTTGCAATATCACTCTTATCTTCCATCTAACAAATTATAACTAGACTCAACTTAGTTTGAAACACATCAATCACAACGGGGTAATCTCTACTTAATCTCTAACAAATTATAACTAGACTCAACTTAGTTTGAAACTTAGTTTGGTAGGTAGGCTAGGCAACGAAACCCATTCTAACAAATTATAACTAGACTCAACTTAGTTTGAAACGTATAAGGCGGAAAAGGTGTAAGTGGCATAATTTCCTAACAAATTATAACTAGACTCAACTTAGTTTGAAACTTCCTTTATTACTAGTATAAGCTAACTTATCGCTATCTAACAAATTATAACTAGACTCAACTTAGTTTGAAACTACATTTCTAAACTTTTATCACTTCTAAGAGCTTCCTAACAAATTATAACTAGACTCAACTTAGTTTGAAACGGAGGAGAAGAAATTATTATTCCTGCTGGTTCTTTACTAACAAATTATAACTAGACTCAACTTAGTTTGAAACTGTCCTACTTTAGTTTTTAAAACTAACATATCGTTTCTAACAAATTATAACTAGACTCAACTTAGTTTGAAACAATCTATAACCATCTGTATAATCTAACACTGTTGTCTAACAAATTATAACTAGACTCAACTTAGTTTGAAACGTATAACTATCTAATATATTACTGAAATCTGCTGTCTAACAAATTATAACTAGACTCAACTTAGTTTGAAACTATTTATATTTATTGCACACTTAGGATATTCTTTCTAACAAATTATAACTAGACTCAACTTAGTTTGAAACAATAACACATTAAGAATAACTGACTTATTCTTTTCTAACAAATTATAACTAGACTCAACTTAGTTTGAAATAGATTTTTTTGTATTTTGAGCTATTTGAATAAATTCAATTAGATAAATGAATAAAATGTTATACTTCTATTTATGAGTAAAGAGATAAATAAAGAGAATTATTTTATAAAACAATTCTCAAATAATAAGTTCATCGGTGATGATGGAGCAGTTGTTGGAAAATATGTTTATAGTATGGATGCTTTTTTTGAAAATGTTCATTTTAAAACAGAGTGGATGACTTTAAAACAAATAGCAATGAAGTCGATGCTTGTAAATATAAGTGATGCAATAGTGATGAATGCAGTTCCTAAATATGCACTTTTAAGTGTGGCTATTCCCCCATATTTTACTACTGACGACTTAGCTGAGTTAGCTTCAGGATTTAAAAAAATTGCTAAAAAATTTAACATTACTATAATAGGTGGAGATACTATTTCAAATAATAAATTAGACATCTCTATTACTATTATTTCTAAAACAAAAAATCCTATTTATCGTACAGGTACAAAAAAAGGTGATTTTGTATGTTATACAGGAGAATTAGGAAGTGTTAAAAAAGATTTAGAAAATTTATTTGAGGGTAAAAAAGTAAAGAAAAATTCTCAATTCATAAAACCAAAACTCAATCCAGAGTTTTTTTATGCAATAGCACCTTATATAAATAGTGCTTTAGATATCTCAGATGGTCTGTTTTTTGAGTTAGAAAGATTAAGCAAAGCCAATAATGTAGGTTTTGATTTTTTTAATGAAATAAGTAAGAAAGTAGGGTGTAGTGGGGAAGAATATGAGATACTTTTTACTTTTAATCCTAAAAAGATACAAAAGATACAAAAAATTGCCACAAAATACAATGTATCATTAAATATTTTTGCGAAAGCTACATCTGGAAATTATACGTGTCAGTGTAAAAATCATCATTTTACAAAGAACAAATAATCATAAAGAGTAACACATGAAAACAAATTTTTTATACGACCTAATAGAATTTAGCAAAACAGTAAGAGTTTTATATATTGAGCCAGATCAAAATGTGCACGAGGATACTTTTGATATCTTTTTTGATAAAATTGATAGAGTGAGTACTTCTGAAATTGCGTTAACTCATTTTTATGAAAATAAATATGACTTAATTATTACTCATATAAATATGCCTAAAATGAGTGGTATAGAGTTATTAAAAAGAATACGGAGTATTAGTAAAGATATTACTGTTTTAATTATCTCTTCAGAAACGAAATATTTTGTAGAGCTAATCAAACTAGGAATCGATGGATATCTACTAAAACCTCTAGAAATACACCAATACACAAGTGTGATTCAAAAAGTAATCGAAAAATTAAAAAATAAACAAGAACTTTATGAATATAAAATCAATCTTGAAAAAAAAGTAGAAGAGGAAATTTTCAAAAGAACCACAAGTGAAAAAATGCTTTTGCAACAGTCTAAACTAGCAGTAATGGGTGAAATGATGGATGCAGTTGCCCATCAATGGAGACAACCCATAAATAATATCAATATGAATGTAGATATGTTACAATATGATTTCGAAGATGATTTGATAACAAAACATTATATTGAAGAGTTTAGCCAAAAAATATCTACGCAAATTTTGCACATGAATAGTACTTTAAATGAGTTTCGTAGTTTTTTTAGACCTGATAAAAAGATAGAACCTTTTCGTATAAAAAAAGCTACACAATCAGTTTTATTATTGTTAAAAGATGAATTAATAAAAAATACTATAAAAGTAACAGTACAGATAGATACTAACTTTAGAATAGAAGCTATCGAAAATGAGTTTAAACATGTATTGATAAATCTTATAAATAATTCTAAAGATGCTTTTTCAGAGCATGATATAAAAGATAAGTTGATTACTATTTGTACAAAAAGTGAAAATGACAAAAATCTTATAACGATATCAGATAATGCAGGTGGGATACCTTTAAATGTTATTGATAATGTATTTGAAGCAAATATTACAACAAAAAGTGAAGGAAAAGGTACAGGAATAGGTCTTTATATGAGTAAACAAATTGTAGAAAAATATTCTGGAACTATTGATGTGAAAAATATAGAAAACCCTAAAGGTTCTTTATTTACAATAGTTTTTCCTAAAACGACAATAAATTAAATTAAAAGAGAGATATATGATAAAACAACACTATTTAAACCATAGTCAAATTGATGTTTATTTTAAACAAAGTAAAGATGATTTTGTAGTAACAGAAGTACCATTATATGAGTTTAGTGGAGAAGGTGAGCATCTTATTTTAAAAATAAGAAAAAAAGATTTAGCTACATGGGATGCTTTACAAATAATCTCAGAGTCAGTTGGCTGTAAAAATAGAGATATAGGGTATGCTGGATTAAAAGATAAAAATGCGATGACAGTTCAATATATCTCTATACATAAAAGTTTTGAAGATAAAGTAGATGCTTTTTCACACCCACAAATTAAGATTTTAGAAAAAACATATCATAACAATAAGATTAAAATAGGGCATTTAAAAGGAAATAAGTTTTTTATAAGACTAAAACGAGTTCAGCCTATGCACCGTATGAAACTAGAATCAGCACTCGAGCAAATAGTGACATTTGGGATGCCAAACTATTTTGGGTTTCAACGATTTGGACTAGATGGAGACAATTATAAAAAAGGGGAAGCTTTAATAGCGGGAACTTTAAAAGTACGAGATAGAAAATTAAGAAAGATGTATATCAATGCTTACCAATCCTATTTATATAATGGTTGGTTATCAAAAAGAATTGAAATCAGTAAAATTGTTGATGCTTTTAAAGCAGAAGAGATCAGTGAAAGACTTGGTTTATCTGTTGAAACAATTAAACAGATGCAGTCTCAAACACATCCTTTAAAAGTGATGAAAGGGGATGTTTTCTCTCACTATCCTTATGGAAAATTATTTCATATAGAAGATGTTGATGTAGAAGCTCAAAAATTTTCCAATAGAGACAGGGTACCGACTGGACTTTTAAGTGGTAAAAAAACAAAACTTGCAATAGATGACGCCCTTAAATTTGAAGAAGAGTTTATAAAAGAAACAAAAGAGGATGGGGCAAGAAGATTTGCATGGATTTTTCCAGCAGATGTAAGTAGCGAATATAAAGAAGAAAAAGCGTGGTTTGAATTAAATTTCGAATTACCAAAGGGAAGTTATGCTACAGAATTTATTAGTGAGCTTATTCACTAGTAAATTAGTATTGAATTATATTTTATGGGTGATATAACCTTTATTATTTCTTCTAAGAGGAAATTAATTTAGCATCATAGAATATAATAATATATTTTAGTTATAATTTTTACCACTATTTTTAAAGGAATTGCCTATGCAAAAAACAAGTATTGTTAAAAAAACAGCAGACATATTATTTTCATATTGGACTACTATGTTTGCATTTGTTCTTTTAGCAGGTGGAGCAGCTGTTGCAACAATAATCGAAAATGATTTTGGTACATCAACAGCTAGAGTACTAGTGTACAATAATATATGGTATGAAATGGCATTAGCTTTATCAATTATCAATTTAATAGGTATCATAAATAGAAGAAAAATGTGGAAACAAAAAGCAAAATTTATTTTTCATATATCTTTTGTAGTGATGATAATAGGTGCCTCGATGACTCGATATATTGGTTATGAAGGTATCATGCAAATTAAAGAGGGTCAAACTCAAAACCAAATGAGTTCTTTAGAACCGTATATTCAAGTAACTATTGTTTCAAATGGTAAACAATACTATACAGATTTTCAAAAAGAGTTTGCTGCGATTGGGAGTAATGATTTTAACTATGCTGTAGAATTTGAGGATAAAAAGCTCCATATCTCACTTGATAGTTATAAATTTGCGAAAAAAGGTACTGCAACTATGAACCTTATTGGTACAAAAGTAACTTTAGGCGATGAATCTCAAGTTGTTAAACTTGTAGGATCAAGAGGAACACCATCTTCTTTAGTAAGAGATATAGAGTTTAAAGATAAAACGAAGGTATATTTAACTTATGGTTCGAAGCCTTTAAGTGTTCCGTTTTCTATAAGACTGAATGATTTCCAGTTAGATAGATATCCAGGAAGTATGTCACCATCTTCTTATGCAAGTGAAGTAACAGTAATCGATGAGAAAAATGATGTAAAGTTTGACTATCGTATTTTTATGAACTCAACTTTACAATATGGTGGATTCCAATTTTTCCAAAGTTCTTACGATCCAGATGAAACAGGAACAGTACTTTCTGTAAATAATGATCCAGGAACGATCCCTACTTATATAGGATATTTTTTATTAACATTAGGACTTTTAATGAATATGTTTGACAAAAAATCAAGATTTGCAAAACTGATTAAGTATTCAAAAGAGTTTAATGCTGTTGCAGTTATGGCAATCTTATTTACATTTTCAACTATTTCTGCAAATGCAGCTCAAAGTCCAGAAGCGTTGAAGTTAAGTAATGATGCTAAATACTTAGATAGATATAAAACACAATCTTTAGAATCAGCAGAGAAGTTTGCACATTTAATTGTACAATCAAATGCAGGTAGAATGAAACCTATTGATAGTTTAAATAGAGATATCTTAAATAAATTAGCACGTAAAAATGAATTTATGGGTATGAATCCAAACCAAATAGTTTTAGGAATGATTTCTCGTCCTGAAGTATGGCGAAATGTAAAAATGCTTAAAATTACAACGCCTAAATTAAAAAAATTGTTAGGTTTAGAGAGTTCACGTAAATATGTAGCTTTTAGTGAGATGTTTAATGCTGATGGTTCTTATAGGCTAAAAAATGTTGTAAATAAAGTAAATGCTGTTAATGCAAATGAGCGAGGTACTTTTGAAAAAGATGTATTAAGACTTGATGAGAGATTGAATATTGCTTATATGGTTTATTATGGATATTTATTTCAAATTTTTCCACAACCTAAAGATAAAAATGGAAATACTATTTCAACAAAATGGATGAATCCCGTAGATGCTATGAACAAGTTTGATAAAAAAGATAGTGAAATTATCAAAATGTTAGTAAGTGGATTTATAGATAGTTTATATACTGAAAAATATGAAAGTACAAATAAATATATTGGTTTGATTTCACAGTATCAACAAAAGATAGGAAAAGAAGTTATCCCTTCAAAAAGTTTAATTGATGCAGAGATACTTTCGAATCAAATAGGGATATTCCCTAAAATAACTTTGGCGTATGTACTTGTTGGTATAATTATATTTTTTGTTTCTTTTTTAACAGTATTTAATAAAAACTGGCAATCAAAAAAGATAAACACTGTATTTTTTGTTATTCTAGCAGTTTTATTTGCTATTCATACTTTTGGTATGGGTGAGAGATGGTACATAAGTGGTCATGCTCCATGGAGTAACACGTATGAGTCATTAGTATATATTGGTTGGTCTGCTATGTTTGCTGGATTGTTTTTCTTTAGAAAATCATTGATGGCATTAAGTGCAACTGTTATTATGGCAGGAGTATTTATGTTTACAGCACATTTATCTGGAATTGATCCACAGATTACAAATCTTGTTCCTGTACTCAAATCTTATTGGTTAACAATTCACGTTTCTATTATTACTGGATCGTATGGATTTTTAGCAATAGGGGCTATGCTTGGATTTATGTCGTTAATTTTATTTATGTTTAGAGATAAAACAAAACCACATATTGATGCAACAATTAAACATATTACGGCGATAAATGAAGCAGCATTGATTATTGGATTAGCCGCTTTAATTGTAGGTAATTTTCTAGGTGGTATTTGGGCAAATGAGTCTTGGGGTAGATACTGGGGATGGGATCCAAAAGAAACATGGGCTTATGTAGCTATTATTACATACGCTTTAGTTATCCATCTTCGAATGATACCAAAAATGAACACACCATATATTTTTGCAGTAGCATCAACATTGGCATTTTCAACAATTCTAATGACATATTTTGGTGTTAATTTTTATTTATCAGGGATGCACTCTTACGCTACAGGAGATCCTGTACCAATTCCTACTTGGGTATATGTTTTAACTGCTATGGTATTTGTTGTTATCGCAATAGCAAGTAGAAAAAGGGATTTATCTAAACTAAAACTTTAAAATAGTTTTAGTGAAATAAAAAAGGGGCTATTTTTATAGCCCCTTTTTTTATGTGAAGTAAAAATTACTTACTAAATAATCACTTCACCTAATTGTGCTTTTCGTACAGCTTCAATACTAAAGGTTGCATTTAACATTTTTCTTGGTGTTTCTTTTGCATATTTTGAGACAACAGCTTCAATTGTGTTTCTCTCTTTTTGAGTGAATACTGTTTTATCATATTCCTCTTCCATTTTTACAAAACCTAATTCTGTAAACTTTTCTTTTTCTAAAATTTCTATATCTAAGAACTCTAGAAACTCTGTAATGATATACATTCTCTCATCATCTTCTTCTAGGTCTACATCATTTGCGATGATATTAAAAATATCTCCCATAATTTTAGCTTCTGGTGATCTTTTTGCTTTTATATATTCATCACCGAATATTGTTTCTTCATGCTTTTTTTGGTGTGTGTAATCTATCATGAATAATAAAGCTTCTAACTTTTTATCATTTAGATGGATTACTTTATTTTCTAGCATGTATAGTGTTGCATTTGCTACTTTACTAATATCAAATTTCAAATTGTTTCCTTATTGTAATATATCGTTAAATTATTTTGAGATTTTATCATCTTTATAGCTATATGTAAAGAGAGTAGGGTAGAATATTGCAAATAGAAGAAAAACAGGAAAATTTAAATATGATAAAATTAAATTGTTTACAATATGTTAGACTCAATGAAATCAATGTTTCTAAGGACTATAGCGTAAGTGCTTTGTCTCCAAATGATACTTTTGATAATTTGTGTATACAATATCATGATAAATTTGATTATAAAAAAATAAAAACTTTTTCATTTTCAAAAGAGGGGTTTTTGGGACTCTTTCTTGAATTAAAAGGCAATATTGCGATAAGTATAGGTGAAACTCAAGCAATAATTGATGGTGCAAAACTGTATGAAAAGTTGGGTTTTGAGATACATTGGATCCCTTTGAGTAGAGATGGTACTGTAAATCTTTATGGTTTAAAAAGTGAAAAAATTGATTTTTTATTTATATCATCGTATGTGATTGATACTTTTGTCAAAATAGATTTAAAAAAAGTGAAAAAAAATACAAAAGCAAAAATCATTTCAAACGGAACCGCAAATATTGATAAAAATAGTGATGCTGTTTATTTTGACAACTATAAACTTAATGGTTACAACGTATCTGGTGTACTACTTTTTGATGATGATTTTTTTAATCCTATTCCAATAGGACAAATGGATACAGTTGCTTTAAAAATCTGTTATGAAGCCCTTGAAAATAGAAAATTTAATTATGATGTAAAAAACATATTTTTAGATGAATTACTAGAAGTATTTAATGAAGAGATTTATTTTTTTGTAAATGCTCAACACACTTTAGAATACTCTTTACATTTTGGCTTCAAAGGGATAAAAGCACGTGAACTGATACGAACTATTGCTTTAAGTAAAATATTTATATCAAATGGGGAAGGGTGCTCTTTAGGACTGTATAAACCCTCAAGAATTATTAGTGAGATGGGATTTGATGAAGTAACTTGTCGAACTGCTATTAGTTTATCTTTTAACAATGACTTTACAGTAGATGAGATAAAAAGAATAGTATATACATTATATATGAAATATAAACAGATAAAAATACTAAATTAGTATTTTTATCTTTCTCTGTCTTTTAACATATTTTTAGGAAGTAAGAGTTCATCCAACTCTTCTTTTGTTACTAACTCTTTTTCTAAAATAAGATCATATACTCTTTTATTTGTTTTGAGTGCTTCTTTTGCAATTGCAGAACACGTTTCATATCCTAAAATAGGATTTAAGTAAGTAATAATAGTAATAGAATTTAATACATAATCCATACAAATATCTTCATTTGCAGTGATCCCCTTGATACATTTATCAGCTAAAGCATAAAAAGATTTTCTCATCATTGTGATAGAAGTAAAAAGTTTATATGCAACAAGGGGTTCAAAAACATTTAGCTGTAACTGCCCACCTTCACAAGCTATAGAGATAGTAGTATCTGCACCTATAACTTCATAAGCAACTTGATTGACAACTTCTGGAATGACAGGATTAACTTTTCCTGGCATAATAGAAGAGCCTGGTTGTAAAGGTGGTAAATTTATCTCATTAAATCCAGCTCGTGGACCAGAACTTAAAAGTCGTAAGTCGTTTGAAACTTTAGAAATTTTGATAACAACTCTTTTTAATAACCCTGATACATGTACAAAAACTCCAGTATCTTGAGTAGCTTCTATTAAATCTCCAGAGTTATCAAAATCAACTCCCGTAACTTTACGTAAATTTTTGATAACCAATTTTCTATAGTGGCTTTTTGTATTGATTTCTGTTCCAATAGCTGTTGCACCTAAATTTACTTGTCTTAATAATTCTTGTGCTTCTCTTAGTCTGTAAATATCTTCATCTACCATAATAGAATAGGTATTAAACTCTTGTCCTAAAGTCATAGGTACAGCATCTTGAAGTTGTGTTCTTCCCATTTTTAATACATGGTTAAATTCAATTGCTTTTTCATTGTATGTATCACGTAAATATCTTAAAGAGTCTTTGAGTTTGTAGATAAGTTCATGCAGTGTGATTTTAATAGCAGTAGGATACGCATCGTTTGTACTTTGTGACATATTTACGTGGTTATTTGGATGGATGATATTATAAGCAGCTCGTGGATGTCCTAAGGTTTCTAAAGCTCTATTTGCAATAACTTCATTTGCATTCATATTTGATGAAGTTCCAGCTCCTCCTTGAATAGGATCTACTATAAACTGGTCGTGTAATTTTCCATCTATAATCTCATCACAAGCTTGAACAATAGCATCTTTTTGCTCCAACGTTAAGTCTTCAAGTTGATAATTTGTAAGTGCACACGCTTTTTTTACTTTTGCTAACGATTTAATAAATGTAGGAAATAAAGATATATTTGTATTTGTGATATCAAAATTATTTTTTGCTCGTAGCGTTTGTATCCCATAATACGCATGTATATCGATATTCATCTCACCTAAAAAATCTTTTTCTACTCTAAATGCGTTTTCCATTGATTCTCTTTTCTGTATAAATTTTTATTATTGTATCTAAATATGTGCAGATTATGGTTACATTATTAGTCATTTAAAATTAATAAAAAAGGTTGCCAATATTGACAACCTTTTATTAGAATATAAGAAAATGAAAATTAGATATTTTCAAATACTTCTTTTACAGCCTTACCTATATCCGCTGGAGTTTTCACTACAGCTACTCCTGCAGCTTCAAGTGCATCCATCTTTTCTTTTGCAGTCCCAGCAGTTCCAGAGATAATAGCTCCTGCATGACCCATACGTTTCCCTTCTGGTGCAGTTTGACCAGCTATGAATGCAACTACAGGTTTAGTGATGTTTTCTTTAATGTGTTGTGCAGCTTGGATCTCTAAATCTCCACCAATTTCACCAATCATCACAATAGCTTTTGTATCATCATCATCTTCAAACATAGTAAGAAGTTGTTTAAAAGATAATCCAATAATAGGATCTCCACCAATACCAACAGCAGTAGTGATTCCAAATCCTTCGTTACATACTTGATTTGCACCTTCGTATGTAAGTGTTCCTGATTTTGAAATAAGTCCTACATTTCCTTTTTTGAAAATATTTCCAGGCATAATTCCTATTTTACACTCATCAGCACTTATAACACCAGGACAATTTGGTCCAACCATCATCATCCCATATTTATTAGCACAAGCTTTTGCAGCTTGCATATCAAGAGTAGGTGAACCCTCTGTAATTACAACAGCTAGTTTAATTCCAGCAACAGCAGCTTCCATAATAGCATCAGCTACAAAAGCAGGGGGAACAAATATCATTGTTGCAGTTGCCCCAGTAGCTTCTACAGCTTGTGCAACACTATCAAATACTGGTAAGTCTAGATGTGTTTGACCACCTTTATTTGGTGTAACACCACCAACTATATTTGTTCCATAAGAGATACACTGTTCTGAATGAAATGTAGCTTCTCTTCCTGTAAATCCTTGAACGATTACTTTTGTATCTTTGTTAATTAAAATTGCCATATCTCTTTACCTTACTTTGCTTGTTTTGCAGCTTCTACTGCTTTTCTTGCACCATCACCGATATCTGTAGCAGTGATGATATTTTCGATGTTTGCTTTTTGTAAGATAAAAGCAGCTTCATCAGCATTTGTTCCATCTAGTCTTACGATTACGGGTACATTTACATCCACTTCTTTTGTAGCTTCAATAATACCTTTGGCAATTCTATCACATCTTACAATTCCACCAAAAATATTGATGAAAATTGCTTTTACATTTTTATTTCTTAAAATTATTTCAAAACCTTTTGATACAGTTTCAGGATTTGCATTTCCACCTACATCTAAAAAGTTTGCAGGTTTTCCACCCATATGATTAATAGTATCCATAGTACCCATAGCTAAACCAGCACCATTTACCATACAACCGATCTCACCATCTAAAGGGATATATGAAAGACCATAAATACTTGCTTCTCTTTCATCTGGGTCCTCTTCGTGAATATCTCTCATCTCTTCATATTCTGGATGTCGTGCAAGTGCAGAGTCATCAAATTGTAGTTTTGCATCAAGCGCTAAAAAACTACCTATTTTAGTTTTAACTAAAGGATTTATCTCTACCATCTCTACATCATTTTTAATATATAAATCATATAATGCTTTTAAGAAGTTTTGTAATTTATACTGTTCTCTTTTATCAGTGATTTTAAGTGCAGAGATTAGCTCTCTTCCTTGATATGCTTGATATCCAAAATCAGGATCAACTGGTATTTTGATAATTTTTTCAGGATATTTTTGAGCTACCGTTTCTATATCCATTCCACCTTCACTTAAAGCCATAATTATGGGCATCTCTAAAGCTCTATCCATAACGATACTCAAATAGAGTTCATCAACTATTTCGATCCCCTCTTCAACATAGACTCTTCTTACAAGTTTCCCTTCTGGCCCTGTTTGATGAGTAACTAATGTCATACCAAGTAATTCTGTAGCTGCTTTTTTTACATCTGATAAAGAGTGTACCACTTTTACACCCCCACCAAGTCCTCTACCACCTGCATGTATTTGAGCTTTTACAACCCACACTTTTCCACCTAATTCTTGTGCGTGTTTAAGTGCTTGAGCTGGTGTATTTGCAATAAAACCACGTGGTGCTGGTACCCCATATTTTGCAAATAATTGTTTTGCTTGGTATTCATGTATATTCATTTATTTCCCTGTGTAAAATTTTGTAATATTTTTATTTGTAAAAGGTAAGCTTATTTTACTTTTTTATATTTATAGTGTGCTTCATTTAAGTATTCAGCTACGTTTTCTTGTTCTTCTGGAAACCATCCTATATCTAAAGCAGAATCACAATTTCTAACCCAACGATGAATACCATCCATATCTTTAGCTTTATGGTTTTTGACATCAAAGTTTTTCTCATTTCCGTGGCATTGTTTGCAGTTAGCATCCAAATACAACTCTTTCCCCTCTTGTGCTTTCTCTGAAAGTGCAAAAGAACTCGTAGATAGTAAAAGTAAAGAAATAGGTAACAGCCTGCTTAGCGAATATCGAAAATATTTCATAGCTAACTCCTTTTTAGTAATATCTTATTATTATATAAAAAATACCTTTAACTATAGCTAAGAATCCTTATAAATAGGTATGGTATAAATAGACAAAAAAATAAAAAAGTGATAGAATGTATTAGTATCACTAGGTAACATTTTCAGATAAAAATTCCCTATTCATAATTATAAGGATATGTCATTATAATTTTTTTGATACAATGAATAAATTTCAATTATAAAGGTTTTAAATAATGGCAAAAATTACAGAACAAGATATCATAGATAGCGTTGCAGGAGCCTGTCAATACATCTCATATTATCATCCAGAAGATTTCGTTGAAGGTATGGTTGAAGCGTATGAAAAAGAGGAATCAGAAGCAGCTAAAAATGCTATTGGTCAAATTTTAATTAACTCTAAAATGTGTGCAATGGGTCATCGGCCATTATGTCAAGATACTGGTTCAATCAATATTTTTGTAAAAGTTGGATTAAATGCTGACTTAGATATCTCTAGAGAGTTAGAAGATATTTTAAATGACGGTGTGGCAAAGGGGTATACAGATCCTGATAATACTTTAAGATTCTCAGTAGTTTCTGATCCTGCAGGAGAGAGAAAAAATACTAAAAATAATACACCAGCTGTTATTCATGTAAGTGTTAATAATGGTGATACATTAGATATTACTGTTGCTGCTAAAGGTGGAGGAAGTGAAAACAAATCTAAATTTGCTGTACTGAATCCATCAGATTCAATCTATGACTGGGTTATGGAAAATGTAAGACAAATGGGTGCTGGTTGGTGTCCTCCTGGTATCTTAGGTATCGGTATTGGTGGTAATCCTGAAAAATCTATGCTTTTAGCAAAAGAATCTTTAATGGATCACGTTGATATTCATGAACTTAAAGCAAGAGGACCACAAAATGCTCTTGAAGAATTGAGATTGAGATTATATGAAGATATCAATAAAATAGGTACTGGTGCTCAAGGTCTTGGTGGTTTAACAACATTATTAGATGTGAAAATTTTAGATTACCCATGTCACGCCGCTTCTTTACCAGTTGCTATGATTCCTAATTGTGCTGCTACACGTCATATTCACTTTGAATTAAAAGGTGAAGGTGCTGCTTCATTTAAAAAACCAGATTTAGATATCTGGCCAGATTTAGAACTTCCAATGGATACAATTAAAAAAGTAAACATCGAAGATTTAACAAAAGAGAATTTATCTCAATTTAAATCAGGTGATACATTATTATTATCAGGTAAAATTTTAACTGCACGTGATGCTGCTCACAAGAAAATTGTTGAGTATAAAAATGCAGGTAAAGCTTTACCAAATGGTGTAGATTTAAAAGATAGATTTATCTACTACGTTGGACCAGTTGATCCGGTACGTGATGAAAAAGTAGGACCTGCTGGACCAACTACATCTACAAGAATGGACAAGTTTACAAAAGATATGATGGAAATCGGTATCATGGGTATGATTGGTAAAGCTGAAAGAAAGCAACCAACAATTGACTTAATTAAAGAATATAAATCAATGTACCTAATCGCTACTGGTGGAGCTGCTTATTTAATTTCACAGTCTATTACAGATGCAAAAGTTGTTGCATTTGAAGAGATGGGTATGGAAGCTATTTATGAGTTTGAAGTAAAAGATATGCCTGTTACTGTTGCAGTTGATACAGAAGGTGTTTCTATCCATACTACTGGACCTGCTAAGTTTAGAACTATTTAGTATTTATTTTTATAACAAAATAAAGGTTTTAAAAAAGGCTAGTGTATTTACACTAGCCTTTTTTTATTGTGCAATGAAATAATCAATTAATTATTAATGATAATATGCTCTTCTAAATTAATCAATAATTCGTTATGATATTCTTAATACAAAAGGAGTAAATGATGAGTTATAGAATTGAAAAAGATACAATGGGTGAGATGCAAGTTCCAAACGATAAGTATTGGGCAGCTCAGACACAAAGAAGTGTAGAAAATTTTCCAATCGGAAATGAAAAAATGCCACAAGAAGTAGTTGAAGGATTTGCTTATTTAAAAAAAGCTTGTGCAATTGTAAATAATAAACTTAATAGATTAGATGATACAAAAAAAAATGCTATTTCTCAAGCTTGTGAAGAAGTAGTGCAAGGTAAACTTGATGGTAACTTTCCTTTAGTTGTATGGCAAACAGGTTCTGGAACTCAATCAAATATGAATATGAATGAAGTAGTGGCAAACAGAGCTACAGAAATTTTAGGTGACGATTTTCGAACTACTAAAACGATTCATCCCAATGATGATGTAAATAAAGGACAAAGTTCAAATGATACTTATCCTACTGCTATGAGAGTATCCTTTGTATTAGAATTAGAAAAACAGCTCATTCCAGCTATAAAAATATTAAAATCAACATTTGAAGCAAAAGTAAAAGAGTTTGAAAGTGTTGTAAAAATTGGACGTACTCATCTTCAAGATGCTACTCCTTTAACTGTTGGTCAAGCTTTAAGTGCATATGTAGAAATGTTGGAGAACGGATTGAAACAAATCGATGATTCTATAAAATATATTTTAGAGTTAGCTATAGGGGGAACTGCTGTTGGAACTGGGCTAAATTCCCATCCGAATTTTTCACCAATGGTGAGTGAGATTTTAAATGAAATAACAGGTACATCATATACTTTTAAATCACACCCAAATAAATTTCATGCTTTAACATCACATGATGGAGAAGTTGTTTTAAGTGGAGCTTTAAATGCATTGGCTTCAAATCTTATGAAAATAGCAAATGATATAAGATGGTTAAGTTCAGGTCCTAGATGTGGAATAGGGGAGCTTAATATACCTGCAAATGAACCAGGGAGTTCTATCATGCCAGGTAAAGTTAATCCTACACAAAGTGAAGCTATGACTATGGTTGCAGTTCAAGTAATGGGAAATCATACAACAGTATCAGTAAGCGCTAGTCAAGGAAACTTTGAACTCAATGTTTTTAAACCTGTAATAGCTTACAATATTTTACAATCTATAAAACTCTTAAGTGATACAATGATGGCATTTAATGATAAGTGTGCAGTAGGAATAGAAGTAAATGAAAAAAATATTGAAGGATATCTAAATGATTCTTTGATGTTAGTAACTGCTTTAAATCCATATATAGGATATGAAAATGCAGCATTAATAGCAAAAACTGCTCATAAAAATGGAACTACTTTAAAAGAGGAAGCTGTTGCTTTAGATATATTAAGTGCGGAAGATTTTGATAAATATGTTAAACCAGAAGAGATGACAACTCCAAAAGCTTAATGGCTTTTGGACATAAAGAGAACTATTTTATTGAAAAAAATTATTCTCTTTTAAGATATTTATTCCACTTTGAATAGAATTTACAGAATCATTAAATTTATCTTTTAATTCATTATTCATCTCTATTTCGATAATTTTTTCTATACCATTATGTCCTAAAACTACTGGAACACCAACAGTTACATCACTATAACCATATTCTCCATTTAACATTGTTGAAGATGGTATTACCACTTTACTATCATCTAAAATAGCTTGAACCATTGCAGCTATTCCCCGAGCTGGTGCATAGTATGCTGAAGTACCTAAATGTTTAACTATTGTAGCTCCACCATTTTTAGTTCTATTTATAATTGTTTCCATATTTTCTGCTGAAATTAAAGACTCTAAATGAACGCCACCAATGTTTGAAAGTTCCGTACATGGGATCATATTTTCTCCATGATCTCCTAATACCATTGCTTTTATACCATTACAACCATAGTTTGTGATTTTATTTATTTCATAAGCCATTCTTGAGCTATCTAAAGCTCCCGCCATACCGATAATTCTACTTGAATCCCAGTTTGTTAGTTTATGAATTACATAAGTCATAACGTCAAGAGGATTTGCAACACAAATAATTTTTGCATTTGGAGAATATTTTTCTATTTTTTCTACTACATCTTTTATGATTTTTGCATTTATCATCAATAAATCTTCACGAGTCATACCATCTTTTCTAGGTACGCCAGCTGTGATAACAACTACTTGACACTCTTTTAAATCACTTGCATCTTGTGCACCTGTAATTTTAGTAATTTTTTTAGAATATATTGTTGATTGTTCAATATCTATAGCTTTTCCTATCGCTACATCTTGTGCTATATCATAGAGCACTATCTCATTACAAATACCCATCATACCTAAAGTATATGCAGTTGTTGCTCCAACTGCACCAGCTCCTACTATTCCTACTTTTCTATTTGACATATATTCTACTTTATCTGTGATTTTTAACGATTTTATATAAACTCTTCTTAAAAGTTATTTAAGTAAAATCATCCTTATGAAAAGAAGAATAATTTGTCAAAAATGTAAACATTATTATGTTACATGGGAAAAAAATAAACCACATGGATGTAGAGCTTATGGTTTTAAATCACAGCAAGTTCCTTCTATTGTGGTAAAACAAAGTAGTGGAAGTGATTGTAACTTTTATGAGGACAAAAGACCAGCTAATTAAGTAGTAAGTTAAAAGATAATATCATATTAAAAATAGATATTACACGTAATATAGGAGAAAAAATTGTTATATGAAGAATTAAAAACAACTGTAAAAAATCTAGGTTTTTCTACAATAGAAAGTTTTGCAAATTACGTTGGTGTAACACCAGCAGATGTTTTAACATGGGAAGAAAAAGATGAAGTACCGTATACAGTAACATTAATTGTTCATTTATTAAAAGGGGAACAAGATGTTCCTAATGAAAATAATTCTTTAGACTTGCTTGTAGAAGAGTGTTTACCTTTAGCCGAACTCTTAGAAGAGTCATCAAGTTTTCCACATAAATTAGAAGAGATGTTTGTTTTACAAAAAAAATTAAATGATGATACAAATGGTGTAAATTGGGAACTAGGAATTAATAAATTTGATAAAGAGATAAATTGGTTACGATGTATCCATATGGAAGTATCAGAGCTAATTGATTCTACTCCTTGGAAACACTGGAAAAATATCGAAGCCCAGCCTGATTTTGATAACATTCATATAGAACTAGTTGATGTTTGGCATTTTTTAATGAGTTATATTTTACAAGAAACAAATATTCCAAAAGCAGTTTCTTTAGTAAATACTCACTGTATTTATGAATCACTTGAGATGTCAGAAGTGGATACAAAAATAGTGGTTAAAGAAGCTGAAAAATTATCATATATAGCTTTTGCAATTGAGACTGGAAATATGCCTGCGTTTAGTGGAGTAGAAAGATTTATTGACCAATTTTTTAGATGTTGTAAATTATCAGGATTGAGTTTTACTTGGTTACAAAAATTATATATTGGTAAAAATGCACTGAATAAATTTAGACAAGACAATGGTTATAAAGAGGGAACGTATACTAAAATTTGGAATGGCGATGAAGATAATGTAGTGATGATAAGAGTCCTTGAAGCTACAGATGATATCTCTTTTGATGCTGTGTATACAAAACTTTCAAATGAATATCTAAAACTAAATAGTTAAAATTTAGTGAGTAGAATATAAATAGTAACTTACAATAACAAATATATATCTAATACCTTTAGAAATAAGGGTTAGATATAGAAATTTTTTTAAATCATATCGTAGCATACCTGCAACTATTGTTATAGGGTCTCCTATAATTGGTACCCAAGAAAATAGCAAAGTGTACCCACCATACTTATCAAAAAATCTTTTTGTTTTAATCACTTTTTCTTTTTTAATGATTTTTTTTCTTGCTAAAAATTTTTCACCTTTTAACCCAATATAATAATTTACAATAGAACCTATTGTATTTCCTATTGTTGCTGAAATAAATAAAATGTATACATTTAAGTCTGTTGTTAAGTTATATAAGAGTAGTGCTTCACTTCCTAATGGAAATACTGTAGCTGAAAGAAATGCGATAAAAAATAAATATAGATAATCCATTTGGGATGATAGCTAAAAACTAATAAATTTTTAAGTACTATAGTCATATAATTGATAATAATAAAATTTAAAAGGTTATCTAATGCTTAAATCAATACTTATATCACTTTTATGTGTTACATTTTTAATAAGTGCTCAAAACCCAAAAGATGATATAGACAATGATTTAGTACCTAATCATAAGGATAAATGCCCAAATACACCTGAAGGTGTTTTTGTGACACGTGACGGTTGTACAAAGCCAATATATAGAAATATTTATTTTGATCATGGTTCTGTATATATTAGTGATAAATTTAAAAAAATTATATTACAAACCTCTATACTGTTAAATGAAGTTAGAGGATATAAAGTTATGATCTCTGGACATACAGATTCTATAGCCGATGCAAAAGTAAATATGTACCTTTCAAAAAAACGAGCAATAGCCGTAAAAAATATGCTTATTGAAAATAAAGTTGACAAAAATAATATTTCTATCTCTTGGCATGGTGAAACTATGCCTGTATCTTCAAATATTACACATGTAGGAAGAAGTGAAAATAGAAGAGTAAATATTATATTAAAATAAAAGGAAATAGATGTCGTTATTAAAAGCACCAGTAAATACTCCAGTATGGATTGATATAACAAAATGTAAGGCGTGTGATATTTGTGTATCATCTTGTCCAGCAGGCGTTTTATCAATGAGAAAAGATCCAACATCAACATTGGGTGCGATTATAGATGTAATCGCACCAGATTCTTGTATAGGATGTACTGATTGTGAGATACATTGTCCTGATTTTGCAATATATGTTGCCGATAAAAAAGGTGATGGTTTTAAGTTTGCAAAGTTAACAAAAGAAGCAGAAGCTAGAGCAATAGCAATTAAAAATAATAATTGTCGATTGCCTTTAACATATACTACTACAGGAGAATTAATAGATGGCTAATAGAGAGATAATTTCCACAGGAAATGAATTGGCTGCTATTGCAGCAGTAGATGCAGGGTGCCATTTTTTTGCTGGATATCCATTGACTCCATCAAGTGAGATTATGCATACTTTATCAGATCGTTTACCAGCTGTTGGTGGAGTTGCTATTCAAATGGAAGATGAAATTGCAAGTATTTGTAGTGTTATAGGGGCTTCCATGAGTGGTAAAAGGGCGATGACTGCTACTTCTGGTCCTGGGCTTTCCTTAAAAGCTGAAAATTTAGGACTAGCACAGATGACAGAAGTTCCTTTAGTGTGTATAGATGTTATGAGAGGAGGACCTTCTACTGGACTTCCTACTCGTGTAGCTCAAGGAGATATTTCACAATCAAAACATCCTTCGCATGGAGATTATAAATCGATTACAATATGTGCAGGTAATTTGGCTGAGTGTTATACTCAAACTGCACGTGCTTTTAATTTAGCAGATAGATTTATGCAACCTGTTTTTGTACTTTTAGATGAAACCTTAGGGCATATGCATGGAAAAGCCGTTATCCCAACTGAAGAAGTTACCAAAAGTGAAATCAAATCGAGAAAACAATTTGATGGGAAACCTGAAGAGTATTTTCCTTATGGTGTAGCACAAGATGAACCAGCAATTTTAAATACAATGTTTAAAGGGTATAGGTTTCATTTTACAGGATTACATCATGATAAACAAGGTTTTCCTACAGAAGATATGGATACATGTCGATTATTAATTGAACGTTTGTTTAATAAAGTAGAAGCACATACCGATGAATTAGAAGCGTATGAAGAATATAAATTAGAAGATGCAGATATAATGATAGTTGCCTATGGTTCGGTTTCTCTTGCTGTCAAAGAAGCTATTCGAATATTAAGAAAAGAAAATATTAAAGTTGGTTTATTTAGACCGATAACTATTTGGCCATCTCCTGCAGAAAAAATAAAAGAGTATACAGATAAAATAGAAAAAATTCTATGTGTAGAATTAAATATGGGACAATATTTTCATGAAGTTCAAAGAGTTTCAAGTAGATTAGATATTGATGGCTTATTTAAAGTAAATGGAAGAGCTATCTCTCCTTTTGAAATAGTTGAAAAAGTAAAAGGATTATAAAATGGCATTTGATTACGATAAATATTTACGATTAGAAAAAATGCCTACATTATGGTGTTGGGGTTGTGGTGATGGTGTCATTTTAAAAGCTGTTATTCGAGCGATTGATAAAATGGGATGGGATCAAGATGATGTTTGTGTTGTATCAGGAATAGGGTGTTCTGGAAGGTTTTCATCATATTTAGATTTTAATACAATTCACACAACACATGGAAGAACTGTAGCCTACGCAACAGGAGTAAAACTTGCAAACCCAGATAAACACGTAATTTGTGTTGCTGGAGATGGCGATGCTTTAGCAATTGGTGGAAATCATACGATTCATGGTTGTAGAAGAAATATAGATATACATATGATAGTTATCAATAATTTTATTTATGGTCTTACAAATTCACAAACAAGTCCTACAACTCCTAGAGGAATGTGGACAGTTTCTCAAAAAGCTGGAAATATAGATCCTACTTTTGATGCATGTAAATTAGCGGAATCTGCTGGGGCTTCTTTTGTAGCAAGAGAGAGTGTTATTGATCCAAAAAAACTTGAAAGAACTTTAGTAAAAGGTTTTTCTCATAAAGGTTTTAGTTTTATGGAAGTACTTTCAAATTGTCATATAAATTTAGGAAGAAAAAATAAGATGGCTTCTGCTGTTGAAAATTTAGATTGGATAGATTCTATTACTATGGGAAAAATGAAGTTTGATAAACTTGAAGAGCAAGAGAAAACAAACTTTTTACCTACAGGTGTGTTAAAAGAAAATAGTGATGCTGATGAATACTGTGAAATGTATCAAAAAATAAAAGATGTTCATCAAGGCAAACGTGCAAAAATCACTCAAAATGACTTTGAAAAAAAGATATAAGGTACAATAAAATGGCTAGACAATTATTACGATTTACAGGTGTTGGTGGACAGGGTGTTTTACTTGCAGGTGAAATATTTGCTGTTGCAAAAATCAAATCTGGTGGATATGGACTAAAAACTGCTACTTATACTTCTCAAGTAAGAGGTGGTCCTACTGTAGTTGATATAACTCTTGATGAAGAAGAGATCTTTTATCCTTATGCAAATGATGGTGATGTTGATTTTATGTTAAGTGTTGCTCAAGTGAGTTATGACTCTTTTAAAAAAGGTGTTAAAGTGGGTGGTACTATTGTTATTGAACCAAATCTTGTACACTCAACTCCCGAAGATAGAGAAAAGTGGAATATTATAGAGATACCTATTATCACTATAGCAAAAGAGGAAGTGGGAAATGTTATCACCCAATCAGTTATTGCACTTGCTATTGCAAATAAATTAACGGGTGCTCTTGATAAAGATATTTTAGAAGAGGTTATGCTTTCAAAGGTACCCCAAAAAGTTCATGAAATAAATAAAAAAGCGTATGATTTAGGATATGAATATGCAAGTAAAGTTTTTACTGACTGTAAAGTAGATGAATCTTGTCACATTGATGCTAAAGAAGTAGAGGAAAAATAGAAGAATTTTGACCTCTACTTCTTTAGTAATATATCTATCTCCTCATCACTAAAGCCAGCTTTTTTTCTAGCTTGGACATTGATGTGTTTATTTGTTCTAAATGAATTTGGATAGATATTATTTATTATTTGAAAATAATCACAGGAAAAATCTTCTTTTTGATTACAAGCATATTTATACCAAATATCCCCTTTTTTGACATGGTCTACTTCTTCTTCTAGTATAATTTCCAATAAATCTATAATAGCTTGGGTGTTTGGTGTCTTTTTTAATTTTTCGATCATCATAGCATTTGCATCAAGTCCATTAGCTTCCATATATCTAGGCACTAGTGCCATTCTAGGTATGATTTCTTGTGTTTTCATACATCCATCAAAAAGATTTTGATGCACATCTATATCACCATATTTTACATCATATGTTTCAAGTAAACTATTTAACATTAGAAAATGTCGTATCTCATCATCTGCAACTTCAAGCCAATCTTGGTAAAATTTTTTTGGCATATTTTGAAATCTATAACACGCATCTAAAGCTAAATCTATAGCACTATATTCTATATGAGCAATCGCATGAAGCAAAATGATTTGCCCCTCTTTACTTGCTAAGTTTTTTCGTTGTGGAACTTGTCGTTGATCTACAATATTACAGAAACTTGAATATGATGGTTTTTTGAATATTTCTACACCTTTTGTTGGTGTAAAATGATATTGATTATTTAAAAATCTTTGATAAACTATTTTAAAACTATTGATTTTATCATCTATTGTATTTGCAATAAGAGAGTTTTTTATCTCTTCAAAAAAGTTTTTATCCATTTTTATAATACACTTACTTTATTTTTACCAGTTTTCTTTGAGATATACATAGCTTCATCAGCTCTTTTAATAATAGAATCAACATCATCATCTGTTTTGTATTGAGTTAATCCAATACTAGCTGTTAAACTGTGAGACAATATCTCTTTAATTTTAATATTATTTTCAAGAGTGATTCTTAAATTTTCTGCTAAAAGAGTACTACTTTTAATATCTGTATCAGTAAATATAATTACAATTTCTTCTCCACCCCATCTAGCAATTGTATCATTTTCTCTTATTGATTCTTTTAAACTAGACGATACCAATTTTAAAACAGAATCTCCTGCATCATGCCCATTTATGTCATTTATTTTTTTAAAATCATCAATATCAATAAAAGCTATAGTAAATACTTTTTTATGTTTTTTACTAAAAGCAATTACTTCTAGTAGTTTTGTTAAAAAAAATCTTCTATTGTAGAGTTTAGTTAAAGAGTCAATAAATGCCATATTCTCTAGTTTTGTACTATGTTTATGTATAATTCTATATAACACTATGATAATAAATAGGACTAAAGCTAAAGACGCTGCTAGGTTAAAATAAAGTACACCCACAGAATTAGTATTATAATCACTTAATTTAGCTTCGATAGTCAAATATAAATTTAATTCTTTAACATATTTCGTATGAATGATGTATTTTTCTGTATTATGCTCAATCTCTATTAAATTAGAATCTTTGGAGATTATTTTTTCTTTTATAGGACTAAGCATACTACTATTTTTGATATTTGAATGATTATTATAATTTAATTCTGAAAGTACTACGTCTCCATTTTGGTTAAAAAAGGTTACTTTAAAACCATACTTTTGTCTAAATTTTTTTAACATATTGTTAATATATTTTGTTTTTAAAGCAACACCAGTTGCCCCTATAAGTTTGTATTTACTATCAAGAATTTTATAGTTAATAAACATAATAAGTGAATTTGATAATTTTTTATTTGAATCAATATTTATTTCATGAGTGTTTTGATCATGGATAAATTTAAAATACCATTGATTGTGTTGGTTTTTCTTATCAATAGTTTCTATAAGTCCATCTTGAGTGTAATAATGTAGCGTAATATTTGAAACGATAAATGTACTAAACATACTATATTTATTTTTTACGGCACTTAAATACTCAATTATCTCTTCTTGTTTCTGGTTAGGATTTTTGAGCCAATTTTGCACAAATGTATCATTTGCCATCATTGATGATACTAGATATGGTTGAATGATATTTTTTTGTATCTCTGTATATATATTATCTAAAGATAAAGGAAGAGACACTTTTGTGAGTTGTTCTTTTGATTGTTTTAATGTGATATAATAATTAACCATGGAGATGGATATAGCAATAAAAGTTAAAAATAGTGAAATTTGAATGAGTATTTTATATTTTGACTTCATAGTAGACCCTTTTTTCTATAAACCTTATAAAATATTAAAATAATACTTTATAATATATATTTTGTGTTCAATAATTGTAACATATTTTGTTTTTTTAATTTGATTAAATTATGATATAAGAGTATAAATGAGCAGAATGAACTGCTCAAATTATGATTACAGACCTGTAACGTTTTCTGCTTGAGGACCTTTTTGACCTTCACCGATTTCAAAAGTAACTTTTTGACCATCAGCTAAAGTAGCTCTTTCGTAACCATTACTATTAATTTGTCTAAAGTGTACGAATACATCTTTACTTCCATTTTCTGGTTCGATAAAACCAAAACCTTTTTCGCTATTGAACCATTTTACTGTTCCGTTAATTGTATCTGCCATGAAGACCCTTTTTTTGTTTAATTCACCATATTTCAAAGGTGTTCGAAAATCTAATATTAAGTTGATTTTTAGGCAGAATTTATTGTTAATTAAAAATTAACGATATAAAGCAGACTAAAGATGTAACTAAAATCATCTTTCATTAAATACAGTATATCAAAAAAAGATTAAATTAATCCCCACTTATTTATAAATGTATCATCTATATCAATAATTTTTCTTTTTTGTAAATCTTCAATTACTGATTTTGTACACACTACATCATCTGGCCATCTTCTTTGAAAATGATCATGACCATTTTTGTTTGTTGCATCAACACTAACTGTTTGGCCATTTATATAAATATCTCGATTGCTATCGATATTATTTACAACTCTCCATACTAACATATATGGATTTTCTAAGTCATTGTTTTTAACATCAATAATAACAAGTATCTTAATGTGATTAAATAGCGGTGATAATTCATCTACAAGGTATTTTTGACTTCTATTTTTTTCCACACTTATAACAGTAATAGGATTACTTGTATTTTTATAGTATTGTTTGAGTCCTTTGATATCTTTAGAGATATTTTGCATCTTTTCTAATAACACATTGTCATCTAAAATATCTATACCTAAAGGTGAAATACTATTTCCAGTACAATCAATCCCTAGCTTACCACCAACGGCAAACTTCGGACTACTATGATCGAGTGCATCAACTACACCTTTTGTTATCAAAATATTTTCTGTAGTCAATCTATTTAAAATATAAGGTATCACTTCCATACTTGGTAGTTCTGGTGCATCTTGATCTACAAAAATAGCATGTTTTACAAAACTCATTTGTCCCACACCCCAAAATGCGTGCATGATTTGTTGCGCATGTCCTGGGTAGGCTGTTTTTATTTTTCCTAAGATAAGATTATGAAATACACCATTTTCAGGCATATAATAATCTAATAAATCAGGTGCAGTTGTTTGTAAAAGTGGTAAAAATATTCTCTCTGTTGCGTGACCCATATATTTATCTTCTAAAAGTGGTTTCCCTACAACCGTAGCTGCAAATATTGGATTCTTCTTTGACGTGATTGCTGTTACATCCATAAAAGGATACTCCTCTTCTAAAGTATAGTATCCAGTATGATCTCCAAATGGTCCTTCGATTCGCATATTTTCTACATCAACTAAACCTTCAATAACAAAATCAACATCGCTAGGTACATAGATATCATTTGTAATTGATTTTACAAGTTGTGCATTTTTCTTTTTAACAAAACCATATAACATCAACTCAAATACACCAATAGGTAATGGAGCTTGTCCACACCAAATATACATAGGATCTCCACCAATACCAATAGATACTGGCATCTTTTTACCAGCTTTTTTATACTCATGAAAAAAGTGATTTGAATCTTTGTGTATTTGCCAGTGCATACCTATTGTTTGGTCATCATATATTTGAAGTCTATACATCCCTACATTGTGCATAGTTCCATCTAAACTTGTTGTATATACTTGTCCCATAGTAATAAATGGACCACCATCTTGCTCCCAAGTAGTTAAGACTGGTAAATCACTTAATTTAACATCATCACCAGTTTTAATTATCTGCTGACATTCACCTCTTCCTTTTAGCCTTTTAGGAAATACTGATTTTAGATTAAATAGTTGACCAAACATTGCAAGTTTGTTCATAAAACCAGCAGGTGGTTTCATCTTTAATAGACCCTCAATCTCTTTTGCTATTTTATCGCCATCACCGATAAAAAGCTCTACGGCTTCTTCATTACAAAATACATTCATTAGTACTGGTGTATCAAATGTTTTATTGTTTTTTTTATCAATAGGGTTTGTAAAAAGTAGGGCTTTACTATCCTCTTTTTTTACTTCAATATAAGCTATGTGCGGAATCTCAAGATAGATATCTAAAGGTTCATCAATAATTCTAAGTAAATTGTTATCTTTTAGTTGTTTTATTATTTTATCTTCCATAGAAAAGATTATATCAAAAAGTTATAAAACTTTAATAGGAAAGATTTGTTGGTTGATGGGGTTCTAAATATATGTGTAATTAAGTTAAATCAATGACAAATGAATTTTTAGATAGAATAATAAATATTTAAAAGCAAGGTATCAAAATGAGCGACTTAATAAAAAAAGGTTTAGATAATAATTTATTTGAGTTTACAGAAGAAAAGACACATAAAAGACAATAATATAACTACTATTGAAAAAGAAATATACTATTTTTATGATTGGTTAAAAAATCATGCAAAATTAACAGAGTTTGATGAGTTTGAAAATCTTTATAATACTTATAAAGAAACTTATGTTTCACAAGATTATAAAATATTTGTAGCTATGGAATTTTATGAGCAAGAAAATGTATTTATTACTATTGAAGGAGCTATAGATAGTGTAGCAAGAGAGATGGATTTACCTTTAGAGTGTATTAGAATTGATAAAGTTGAAAAAGGTAATACTTATCAAATAATGGACGAAATTTTAAAACAAATACAAGATAATAGATTACTTATAGCAGATATTACAAATAAAAATGCAAATGTATATTTAGAAGTTGGCTATGCTATGGGATTGGCAAAATCACGAGGTATAGAAAATCAAATAATGTTTTTTGTTAAAACAGATGAAGCTGGTGATGTAAATGTTGGATTTGATTTACAAAGTTATCAGCAAAATAGATACAAAGATATTAAAGAATTAAAAGAACAATTAATAGTACAGTTAAAAGTGTATTATAGTAAGTTAATTAGATAAAAAGATGAATTAACAGAGTTTTTATTATACACTAGACCAAATAATGAAATAAAAGATGTTGTTTTATATACTGATAAAAAGTTAGGTACATAAAAATGAATAAAAAATTTGATACTTGGAATGAAGTAAAAAAAGTGGTAAGTATAAGTAAGAAAAAAGTTTACTTTAAAGAACGAGATATTTTTTATATAAAAATAGGTGAAAATATCGGTTTTGAACAGAGTGGAAAAGGTGATATGTTCTTACGACCTGTAGTTGTCTTAAAAAAATTTAATAATGATTTTTTTATGGGAGTACCACTTACAACAACACTTAAAAAAGGTAAATATTATTTTGAGTTTGAATTTACAAATAAAAAAAGCAATGCTATATTATCTCAAATGAAACCATTTGATACAAAAAGAATAAAACATAAAATAGGGGTAATAAATAAAGAAGACTTCAAGAATTTAAAAGAAAAAATATCTGATTTGTATGGAGTAGTGTTAGCCTCACCAAAAGATGAGGACGATCCCGAAGGAATTTGTAAGTAAATTATAACATAAATAATATCGTAAAGCAAGGAACAAAATGAATAACACAATCAATTTAAAAATAAAAGCAAAATATATACAAGAGTATCAAGAAAAATATCCACTAATAGAAAAAGAGATAATAGAAAATATTGTTGATTTAAAAGAAGAGGGTACTATAGTAAATCTTATCTCCCCCAAAAATAAGTTTATAGCTAAAGGGTACTATGGCAGACAAAATAAAGGCTATGGTTGGGTACTAACCTATGATAAAAATGAACAAATAGATAAAAACTTTTTTATCAAGAAGATTAAAGAAGCGATTGATTACAGAAAAGACTTTTTTGAAGATGCTAAACAAAATATCACAACAGCTTTTCGAGTTTTCAATGGTGAAGGTGATGGAGTAGGTGGTATAACAATAGATTATTTTTCTGGATATTATATGCTTACTTGGTATAGTGTAGGGATGTTTACCTTTAAAGAGATGATTATAGAAGCCTTGAAAGAGTGCATAGAATATAAAGGTATATATCAGAAAAAAAGATTTGATACGAAAGGTCAATACTTAGAAGACAATAGTGATTTTATATGTGGAATTGAAGCACCAAAACCACTTATAGTAAAAGAAAATAATGTTAATTTTGCAATATATTTAGATGATGGTGCGATGACAGGAATTTTTTTAGACCAAAAAGAGGTACGTAAAACTATACGAGATAAGTACTCAAATGGTAAAACTATGTTAAACGCCTTTTCCTATACAGGTGCATTTTCTGTTTATGCGGCACTTGGAGGAGCTTCTAAAACTATAAGTGTAGATTTAGCAAAAAGAAGTTTACCTAAAACAAGTGAGCAATTTGAAGTAAATGATATAGATCCAAAATCACAAGAGATTATTGTCGATGATGTATTTAACTATTTTAAATATGCAGTAAAAAAGCAGTACAAGTTTGATATGGTAGTACTTGATCCCCCAAGTTTTGCACGGAGTAAAAAAATCACCTTTAGTGTTTCAAAAGATTATGTAAAACTTTTAAAAGAAGCGATTCAAATTACAAATAAAAATGGAGTGATTGTTGCTTCTACGAACTCTGCAAATTTTGGTATGATGAAGTTTCGACAGTTTATTGAACAAGCTTTTAAAGAGTTAAAAGGGCGATATAATATCTTAGAAACATATTCTCTTCCAAAGGATTTTAAAGTATCAAATGAGTTTAAAGCAGGGGATTATTTAAAAGTTGTCTTTATTAAAAAAATTTAATGGTTAAAAAGTGAATTAATTATAGTTTTATATTGTATATTAAATATACAATTCTTTGTAAAATATTTCAATTCTTTATTATATAATTTGCTGATAAAGGAAATTTTATGATTCGTAAACTTATGGAAGAAAAAAGAATAGAAATATTTTTTCAACCTATTATTTCAATAAAAAACAAAAAAATATTTGCCTTTGAATCATTAACACGAGCTTATGACGAAAATAATATTTTGATACCACCTATGTTACTTTTTAAAGAAGCTGCAAAAGAGAATCTTTCGATAGAGTTGGATTGTTATGTAAGAGAATTGGCACTAGTTAAATTTTTAAATTATTATGAAGAAAATAAAGAAATATTATTATTTTTAAATTTTGAATCTTCATATATTGAGAGTTTACAATATTCTACGTTTTTATCAACTGTTAAAAAATACAATATAAATACTTCAAATTTAGTTTTAGAGATAAAAGAAGATGAGATAAAAAACAATGATTCTATACTAAATTTTGTTAATCTCTATAGAAAAAATGACTTTATTATAGCCATAGATGATTTTGGAACAGGTTATTCTAGCTTTGACAGACTTTCATTAATAAAACCAGATGTTGTTAAAATTGATCGTTCCCTTATCTCAAATGTAAATAAAAATTTCATCAATTCTGAAATATTAACAGCTGTATCAAATATGTGCAATAAAATAGGAGCTCTCGTTTTAGCAGAAGGTGTTGAGGAAAAAAATGAAATATTAAATTGTATGGAAAAAGATATAGATATTTTTCAAGGTTTTTATTTTTTCAAACCAAAAAAGAATCCTAATATTATTTTAAATGGAATTTCACAGAATGTAATTGAAACTATTGGTAAAGATTACAAACAAAATATCAGTAATACAATAAAGTATAAAAAATCTATTTTAAAGAAGTCACAAGATATTAGTACTAAAATTGTTAATATTTTTAATCAAAATGATATTGTAGTTTTTGAAAAACTAAAATCACTTATCACTACGCATAATATACTAGAAGCAATTTATACTATTGATTTTAATTCTGGATTGCAAAAAAATGATACTTTTATAACCATAAAAGAAAATACATTATTTAACTCTACAAAAGATGGTCATGATCATAATTTAAAAGAATATTTTTTTATAGTTAAAAATTCATCACGCTATGACTATTTAAGTGAAGCGTATATCTCAAAAGCTAGTGGAAATCTTTGTAGGACATATTCGACAATTATTGAAATCCAAGGTATGAAATATATTTTATGTCTTGATATTAAAACTATATAAAGGGTGGTTATGGAAGAATTTATACATACTTATAGAGAAAATACAGAGGATATAGAAAATTTCTTAATAGAAACGATTAGAAGTACTGGAAATTTAAAACATAAAGAGGAGAATGATTTTAAAAGTTTATTTAAAGTATTCCCATCGTTAGAATTAGTATACATTTGTGACAAAGAGACTTTTGTTCAAATATCTTCCAATATTTACAGAAATAATCAAACAAAGATTCAAGTAGGTCACAGTAGAAAATATATACTGAACAAATTAAATTTTAATAGTTCTGATGTTTCTATCTCTCAACCATATATCAGTAGTGCCACAGGAGATACCTGTATTACTGTAGCAAAAAAAGAGAATGGAAAAATTTATTTTTTAGATTTTAAAGTGAGTGAACTCTTGCAAAGATTAGGATTGATTGAGATACATAAAGAATTTAATATGTTAAGTAAAAGTTTTTATTTTATTACTGCTGTGGTGATGATTATTTTAGCTTTATTTACTATTGGATACTCATCTTATGAGTTTATCAATTCTGTTTTTTTTAAATCTGGACTCTCAATAGAATCTATTTTTAAACCAGTTATCGCTTTAACTTTGGGACTTGCAATTTTTGATCTTGCTAAAACGATAATAGAGCAAGAAGTAGTATTTAAAAATTATTCAAAAAACAGTAGTAGTGAATATAAGGTTCTGATAAAGTTTTCTATTACTATTATTATTGCTTTATTAATAGAATCGTTGATGGTAGTATTTAAAATTGCTATTGATAATTATGCTCAAATGATACATGCGGTGTATCTAATCTCTGGTGTTTCTATTTTATTTATTGCTTTAGGATTATTTATTTATTTTACGAAGAAAAAATAAACTTTAAATCACTCTATTTTTACCACTGTGTTTTGCTTGATAGAGTCTTTTATCAGCAATAGAGATATATTCTTCTAAATGGATTTCAGAATATTGTTGTTTTGCTTCAACTTCAACCATTCCAATACTAACAGTAGTACTTACTTCTTGATTTTGGAAGAGAAGAGAAAAGTTTCTATAGGCAATACAAATATTATTGAGTACTTTTTTCCCTTGCTCATAATTACTCGAAGGAAGTATCAATAAAAACTCTTCTCCCCCATAACGGATAACAATATCTGATGCTCTTAATTCTTCTTTTACAATATTTACAAACGCAATAAGCATTTTATCTCCACCTAGATGACCATAAGTATCGTTTATCTGTTTAAAGTTATCTAAATCACACATTGCTACGATAAAATTTGAACTAGTTGCGAGTGAAATATCATATTGATTACGAAAAATTTGTGTTAATACTTGTCTACTTAATGCTCCTGTGAGTGAATCTTTAGCAGACTTTTGATTTACAATAGTATTATCTATAAGCGCTAATTCTGTACCTATAGATAAAGAGATGAGTTCACATCTTTCAAGATAAGTTAACAAGACGTTATATTCTTTTGTTTCTGCTGTGATTATTTTTTTGATTTTATCAGAAATGAGATGAAGTTGATTATGGATACGTTTTAAATATTTCAACTTTGAACTATTTTTGATAATATTTTTGGCATCAGTATTGAGCCATTGACCAAATTCACATATATTAGCATCAACTAATGGAAATTTTTTAATACTTTCACTATGCACTGATTTTGCAAGATTTAATAACCATTTTAAATGAGCGACATAATACTCGATAACATTTTGTTCTACCATATCACCTAAGTTGGAGAGTCGAACATTACATGAAGATGATAATTGTGCAATATATAAATCAAGATAGCTTTTTGCTATCTCATTTTCAACCTCTTCATAGAGTTTGTAAATAGTTATAATGTCAAATTCTAAATTTGATATAAATAAATTTATAATAATTTTTTTTAAATTATTTATTTCATTGATAAAGACAACATAAGGAGTATGCATTTTAATATGTAAAATAAGGATCTCTTTATGAATAAGTTTAAACTTTTCAACTTCATTGAGAGATAAGTACTCTATTGATTGTGCAAAAAAATTGTGCAAATCAGAGAGATCAGATGAAGAATCTATATAAGTACTTACTAAATACTTATCATAAAATTCTTGTAATATCTCTTCTTTATTTTCAGTTAAAATTTTACGATTCATCTTACTTTCCTTATTTTAAGAACTTTTATACTAAAGAATTTAATTCACTTTCTACTTTAGAGAGTTTATCTTGAGCAGCCACTAAACTTGCTTTATTTTCTTCGATTACATTTGCTGGTGCATTTGCTACAAATCTTTCATTTGATAACATACCATTTAGTTTTGCTATCTCTTTTTCTAATTTCTCTTTTTGTTTAGAAAGTTTTGAGATGATTGGTGTCATATCGATTTCACCTGTTGGTAAATATACCTCTAAATTGTCAGATACATCTGTAATAGAGTTATCTACCTTAGCATCTACAAACTCAATAGACTCAACTTTTGCTAGTTTTTCTATAAATGGTTTTGCTACATCTTTATCGATCTTTACATCTAGTTTGATATATGCTTTTGCAATTTTACTATTACCCATATCAATAATAACTTTTGCTCTTCTTAATGCTGTAATTGCTTCTTCTATAATAGTAAACATAGATTCAGATTCTTCATCTTTTTTAATATCTTTAGGGAAGTTATTGATCATCAAAGATTCACCCTCTTCAATAGTTGTTCCTGTAAGTTTATGATACAAGTGATCTGCAATAAATGGCATAAATGGTGAAATTAGTTTTAATGTTTCTTTAAAGATTGCACCAAGTTCAGGGATAGATTCTTTATCTGCTTTTGAGTACTCAATACCCCAGTCACAAAATTCATTCCATACAAATTTGTATAATTCTGAAGCTGCTTCATTAAATTTAAATGCTTCTAAAGTAGTTCTTACACTATCAACAGCATGAGATAGTCTACTTTGCATATATTTCCCAAGTGCAGTTTTTATTTTAATATCTTTAAGGTCTGCAAATGTTTCTACATTTAACTGTAAAAAGTTAGATGCATTATATAATTTATTTGTAAAGTTTCTAAACTGCTCTAGATTCTTTTCACCTAGTTTGATATCTCTTCCTTGAACTGCTAAGTATGCAAGTGTAAATCGAATAATATCAGCAGAATGTTCTTCGACCATATCTAAAGGATCGATTACATTTCCTTTTGATTTAGACATCTTAGCTCCAGTTTCATCACGAACCAGTGCGTGCATATAGATATCTTTAAATGGAAGTTCCCCTTGAAAATGATCTCCCATCATCATCATACGTGCTACCCAAAAGAACATAATATCAAAACCTGTAATAAGAAGTGAGTTAGGATAGAAGTCTTTCATATCTTGAGCTTCATCATATAACTCTTTTAATTTACCGTTATTTCCCCAACCTAATGGACTCATAGCCCATAGTGCAGATGAGAACCAAGTATCTAAAACATCAGGATCTTGAGTATAATGTTTTTTTCCACATTTTGGACACGCTTCTGGCTCATCTGCTGTATCTGCCCACTGATGGTTACAAGAATCACAAGTAAACACTGGGATTCTATGTCCCCACCATAACTGTCTAGAGATACACCAAGGTCTTAATTCATCCATCCACGCTGTGTATGAGTTTATCCAATGTGCAGGGTGGAAGTTGTTTTTTTCTTTAGTTTTAGCAATAGAATTAGCTGCTATATCTTCACTTAAAAACCATTGTTGAGAGATAAATGGCTCAACAATATTTTTACATCTGTAACAGTGTCCTACTTGATGAACATGTTCTTCAATTTTTACTATATATCCTGCATTTTCTAAAGCCTTAACAATAACTGGTCGAGCTTCTAGTCTCTCTAATCCAGCGAACTCTCCACAGTAATCATTTAAAATACCAGCTTCGTCAAATACTTTGATAAATTCTAAATTGTGTCTTTTCCCCACTTCGTAATCGTTTTGGTCATGTGCAGGAGTAACTTTAACAACACCTGTTCCAAATTCCATATCAACATGTGAATCTGTAATAACTTTGATCTTTCTATCAGTTAATGGTAATAATACTTCTTTTCCTATGATATTAGTATATCTTGAATCTTCAGGATGAACCATAATAGCAGTATCACCAAAGTATGTTTCAGGTCTAGTAGTAGCTACTTGTAACTCTCCTGAACCATCAGCGAACTTATAAATCATAGTATAAAACTTACCATTTACCTCTTCATGCTCAACTTCAATATCTGATAGTGCACCATCATGAGTACACCAGTTTACCATATAGTTGTTTTGAGTAATTTTACCATCATTATATAAAGATACAAATGCTTCTTTTACTGCTTCTTGAAGACCTTCGTCCATAGTAAATCGTTCACGTTTCCAAGCTGGAGTAACACCTAGTTTTCTCATTTGGTGTACAATATTTCCACCAGATGTTTCTTTTTGTTTCCAAGCTCTTTCTAAAAACTTTTCACGACCTAGTTCTTCTTTTGTAGTACCTTCAGCAAGAAGTTGTTTTTCAACTACATTTTGAGTTGCAATTCCAGCATGATCAGTTCCAGGTTGCCATAAAGTTTTGAACCCGTCCATTCTTTTATATCTTGTGATAATATCTTGCAGTGTAAATGTAAGCGCATGACCAATATGTAAACTTCCTGTTACATTTGGTGGTGGCATCATAATTGAAAAGTTTTTACCATCTTCTTGGATAGCTTTATTTCCATCTATTTCGAAATAACCTCTCTCTTCACAAAGTTTATAATATTTGTCTTCTACATCTTTTGGATTGTATTTGTTACTCATAGTTTTTTGTCCTATTTATATTGATTCGCGATTATATCGAAATATGAATTAAATTTATTAATGTATAATATAAGACAATAGTAAGACTATAGTTTGATATAATAAATTATATTATAAAAAGGAGTGTCATGAACTCAAAAGAGACTATTTTAATTGTAGATGATAATGAAATAAATCTAGATATTTTAGAAATACTGCTTGATGATTATAAAGTTATCTCATCAAATAGTGGAACATCAGTCTTTGAAATAATGCAAAATAACACAATAGATTTAATACTGTTGGATGTAGTTATGCCTGATATTAATGGTTTTGATGTTTGTAGAAGATTGAAAATGGATGAAAAAACAAAACATATACCAGTGATATTTATAACGGCAAAACACGAAGTTGATGATATCAAAAATGGTTTTGATGTTGGTGCTGTTGATTATGTTACGAAACCATTTAATGCTTTGGAGTTATTAAGCAGAGTAAATACACATCTTCAGCTAAAATCTTATCAAGAAGATTTAGAACGAAAAGTGAGAATAGAAGTTGAAAAAAATAAAGTGCAAGAACAGATAATTTTTCAAAGCTCAAAACAAGCAGAAATAGGTGAATTATTGATGCATATTGCACATCAATGGAAACAACCTTTAAGTGAATTAGGAAGTATTAATGTATTAAATACTCTATATGTTTCTGATGAAAAAATAAATACAGGTGAATTAAAAGAAAACTTTGAAAGAACATCAAAAATACTTGATTTTATGTCTAAAACAGTAGAAACTTTTCAAGATTTTTATAAACCTAATCTTCAAAATAATATTTTTGATATATATTCAACAATTGAAAAAGCAGTAAATATAGTAGATGCAACATTTGATTATGAAAATATCCAACTTGTTATTAATAAAAATTCAAATCCTAATATAACAGCAAATCAAAATGAATATGCACAAGTTATATTATCTATTTTAAATAATGCAAAAGATGTTTTATTGAGAAGAAAAATTGAAAACAAAGTTATCACGTTATCTATATTTACAAAAGATGATAAATCACTTGTAACAATAGAAGATACAGCAGGTGGAATTAAACTTGATAATATAGAGGATATATTTTTACCCTATGTGAGTGAAAAAAGAAGTTTAGGAATAGGGTTATATATGTCTCGAAATATTATGAAAAAAAATGGTGGCACGTTAAGTGTCGAAAATACTAAAAAAGGAGCAAAATTTACAATTATATTGTAAAGAATAGAATTAAGATGAAAAATTTAAAACAAAAAAGAATATTATTTTTAGAGGACAACCTTTCATTTGCGACTGATACAATTAAATTTTTAAGACATTATGCAAAAGAGGTTATACATGTAGAGAGTATAAAGGATGCTTTAGAGGTCTTTAATACAGCAAATATAGATATAATCATTAGTGATTTAAAAGTAAAAGATGGAATTGCATTAAGTTTGATTGAGGAGATTCGTAAAGTTGATACAGCAATTCCTATAGCAGTGTTAAGTGCACATAAAGATGAAGAACTATTACTAAAAGCGATACCTTTAGGGCTTAGTGCTTATGCTGTAAAACCAATAGATTTAGTTTCATTTGAACAATTATTACAAAAATGTTCTGATGCCTTAGCTTTAGTAGATAAAAATCTAGTACTTTTAAAAGAAGATATCTCTTATGATAAGGGTAAAAAAATCATTATGATGGATAAAAAAATAATTAGTTTAACGAAAAAAGAATCATTATTTATCGAATTACTTATTGAACATCAAAATTCTATAGTTACTAAGGATATGATCCATGATGTTATATGGGAAAATGAAATCATGAGTGATCCTGCATTAAAAAATTTCTTATTAAGGATACGAAAAAAAACATATCGAGACCTTTTTTATACTATACAAGGAGTAGGGTATAGATTACACTAGAGAGTATCTATAATGATACTGTCTTGTTCTTCCCAGAATCTTTTGCTACATAAAGAGCTTTATCTGCTTGTAAAACAGCAGCATCAATATCTTTATCATCTTCTTTGACTGTTGCTAATCCTAAACTTATAGTAAATTTTAAATTTATTATATTTTCACTTTTAATGGTGGTATTTTCTACATGATTTCTTAATTTTTCTGAAATAATGTGAGCATTCTTTAAGGTAGTATTTGTTAATAAAATAAGAAACTCTTCTCCACCATAACGGATGGCTATGTCACTTTTTCTAATGGTATTTATAAAAATATTTGCCAAACTCTTAATGACTAAATCACCAATATGATGTCCATAAGTGTCATTGATATTTTTAAAATTATCAATATCTATTAATAAAACACAAAGAGGATTATTTCCTCGTCTAGACATAGAAAATAAACTCTCATTTATCTCTTTAAAATGTCTTCTGTTATAGAGATTTGTAAGTGGATCTTTATGTGCTTGTTCTTGTAGTTTAACTTGTGTTTCAAGTAACTCTTTTGTTCGCAAGTTTATCTTATCTTCAAGTTCAAGGTTATTTTGTTTTAACTCTTCAATGTTATTTTTAGCATTATTAATACTCAAAACAATTAAATAGCTTGAAAGTTCTATAAATTGTTTATCTTGTTGAGTAAAAGGGATATGTTTTCCATCTCCTTTTTTATTTATAAGTTGCAAAATTCCTATTGTTTCTTGATTATGTGTATCTATTAATGGAGCTGTTAATATAGATGTTGTTTTATAATCAAACTCTTGATCAAATTTTTTGGTTGATTTAAAGTTATAATTAGAATCTTCATAAATGTTATCAATCATAATAATTTTTGATTGTAAATATGATTCTATAGCAATAGTATTGGTGTTTTTTTCAATACAAAATTTCATATTTTTAATAGGCTTTTGAAGATTGTATGTTTTCTCATAAGAGAAAGAGTTATTTTGAAAAATTGAAAATTGTAAATAGTTATCTTTTTTGAGATAGATTGAACCAGCATCACAATTTGTAATAGTTTTTACGTGACTTAAAATTTTATGTAAGAGTGTATCTAAGTCATTGGAGTTAAAATCTTTCATATCTGAGATTTTTACAAGATTATCATCTTTTAACATTTTCACCTCTTTCTTTTATTTTATCAAAAACTATTAAATATTCTCCTGCTAATTTATGGTATTGAGAGTTCGTTGGTGCATGTGCATATTTATGTAACCACTTGCCTTCTTTTATCATATTTTTATGTAAAATGGAATTAGTATCTAAAAACCTATTGAGCTCATCACTCATCCTAATACAACCATGTGAGTTGGCTATTCCTAGTGGTTTTGAAGACTCGTGAGAATGAACAGCAAAATTCAATTCGTCTTTTATGAGTTTCCATTTAGTTGGGTCATATATTTTTTGTTTATTTTTATCAAAAATATTATATCGTACACTTTTTTGCTTTCCAAAATAAAATACATAACGATTTTTTTTGCCATACCCTAAGCTTATATTATCATCACTTTTTTTCCCTTCTGAACGCCATCCTTGTTTACTTTTAAATACTCCCGCAGGTGTTTTTAAGTAATGATCTTCTCCAAATTCTATCTCTTTTTCCCTATATATATTTCCACTAGAGATTAAATCTTTTCCAATAAAATAAAATTTTTGTGTTGTTTGATCCCATAAGGTGATAATATAAAATTGTCGTTCTAAGTCAATAACACTTACAAACTGTGAATGATTGAATTTTATATTTTTTTGACCTAGTTTAAAAATCAAATTGTTCCAGTATGTTGCATCATATTTCAATTTAGAATTTTTTTCATTTAAATAGTACTGAAGTTTGTTGTCTTGTTTGACTGTTTCCCACGATTTGAGTTTAGTAATACTATTTTTATAACATTGTAAATTATCATTGCAATGCCTTTCAAGATATGTTCCAAACCTCTTTTGAAAAACATTCAGTTCAATAACATCTTGATGAAATTGTTTTTGTAGTTTTCTTACGTTATTAGTACTTGCATGTAATATATTTAATAAAATCATAATAAAGAATAAGCTTTTAATCATACCTCGCATTTTATACTATTTAAACTAAATTTGTGATATTATTGAAATTAAAAACAGATATTATAATAAAAAATTTGGAGAATAGATGAACGAATATAGACTCTTGATAGAGACAGATGATACAAAAGGATTGGTATATAAAATATCCAAGGTATTATATGAGTATAATTTAAATATTGAGAGTAACTCTGAATATGTAGATAACGAAACAAATGTATTTTTTATGCGAACTGTAATTACAGGTGAATTTGAACAGTCTAAACTACTTGAAGATTTAAAAGAGATTTTACCAGAAAAAGCTGTAATAAAATTAACAACAAAAGCAAAAAAAGATATAGTGATTTTAGCTACAAAAGAGATGCATTGTTTGGGAGATTTACTTATCAAACATGAAGCAGGGGAGTTAGATGCAAATATCACTGCTGTTGTTTCAAATAGAGATAGTTTAAGAAAATTAGTAGAAAAATTTGATATACCATTTGAGTTTGTAACGCATGAAGATTTGTCACGAGAAGATCATGAAGAGTTAGTGATCAATGCTATTAAAAAATATAACTACGAATATATAGTGTTAGCAAAATATATGAGAATACTTACTCCAAATTTTGTACAAACATTCCCTAAACAAGTTTTAAATATCCATCACTCTTTTTTACCTGCATTTATAGGTGCAAATCCATATAAACAGGCACATTCACGAGGAGTAAAAATTATTGGTGCTACTTCTCACTGGGTTACTGATGATTTAGATGAAGGTCCAATTATCGCTCAAGATATTACAAGGGTAGATCATACTTATTCTTGGGAAGATATGAGAGATGCAGGAAGAAATGTAGAAAAAGTTGTTTTATCAAAAGCACTCGATTTAGTACTGAAAGATAAAGTATTTATTTTCGGAAATAAAACGGTAATTTTGTAATGGTAAACGTAGTATTATTAGAACCACGCACAAGTGGCAATGTAGGAACAATTGGTAGAACAATAGTAGCCTTAGGTGGTGTTTTACATCTGATTAAACCTTATGGTTGGGGAAATGATATCACAGCTAAAGAGGTGAAAAAGGCAGGTTTGGATTATTGGGATAAATTAGAGTGGTATCAGTATGAAAATATAGAAGAGTTTTGGAAAAAAAACCCTCAAACAGACAGACATTTTTTTGCTACAACAAAAACAGATAAACCATATTTTGAAGCTGCATACTTACCAAATGATTATATCTATTTTGGTAGAGAAGATGCTGGGCTTCCTGAAGAACTACTTGAGAATAATAAAGAATTTTGCGTGAATATACCAATGACAAATGGAGCAAGAAGTATCAATATAGCAAACAGTGTTTCAGTAATTGCTTATGATGTAATAAGACAAAATTTTGCAGAGTTTAAAAATCTCTCATGATAAACATTTTACTTCTTGAAGATGATGAACTTTTTAGCTTAAGTTTAATAGATTATCTTGAAGAGTTTGCAGATGTAGAAATCACTCATGCAAATACAGCAAATAAGATGTTAGATTTAATCTATGAAAACAGATATGATTTATATTTATTAGATATAAATCTTCCTGATATAAATGGCTTGGATCTATTAAAAGATATACGAAATGCAACAGATGAGACACCAAGTATATTTCTAACCTCTTATAAAGATAAAGAGACTTTAATACAAGGTTTTGAAAATGGTGCAGATGATTTTTTAACGAAACCTTTTGATATGGATGAATTAATACTTCGTATAAACTCCTTGATGAAAAGAGTGAAGAAACAAAACCGTATTGTTTTAGGAGATGTTGAATTTAATTTTGATACAAAAGAGGTTAAAAAAGATGGAGTGGGTATCAAGTTTAGTTTAAAAGCGTTAGAATTATTTGAGTTGTTTTATCAAAACAATAATTCTATAGTGACTAAAGAGATGATTATAAACAAGCTATGGAATACAAGTGAAACTTATAGTGAAGGTTCTATTCGTGTTTATGTAAATAGTATTAAAAAACTATTTTCTCAATCGGAACTTTTTACTATCTCAAATATTAAAAATATTGGTTATAAGATTGAATATTAAACAACGAGATTTTCTTATCTCAAATATGATTGTTGTTGTATTTACAATTTTAATCGTATTGGTTGTTTACAATTTTATTACTACACGATTTTCTTTTAATCAAGATAATTTTTTACCAATATCTCTATTTGTACTTATTTTAGGTGGAGTGCTTTACTATTTTTTAAGCGCTCAACTTTTTGAGCCACTTTTTAAAAGTGAAGAAAATATAGAAAATCAAATAAAAGAGACTCTTCATGAACTTAATACTCCAGTAGCAACTATCCAAATCAACAGTAAAATTTTACAAAAAAAAGAGAGCGACGAAAAAAACATCTCAAGACTCAAACGTATAGATAACTCGTGTGATATTTTACTTAATCTCTATAATCAAATGGAATACAATATAAAAGAACAAATAGATAGTGTGAGTATAGATGAGTTTGATGTAGATGATATCGTAGAGAAAAGTATGATAAAACATAACGATATAAAAGGTGATATCACTATATCCTATGAAAAAAAACCATTTTTAATCGTAGCTGATAAAAATGGTTTCGAACGAGTGGTTGATAATCTTCTCTCAAATGCAATAAAATATAATAAAAAAGATGGAAAAATCATCATCACTTTAGAGGAAAATACTCTTAAAGTAGAAGATACTGGAGTAGGAATAGATACGGAAAATCTTTTTCATATTTTCGATAAATATTATCAAGAAAACTCTTTAAGTAGTGGTATAGGTTTGGGACTTAATATCATAAAAGCATATTGTGATAGATATAAGATAGATATAAAAATTGATTCAAACAAAGATGAAGGTACAACTTTTTCTTTAAATTTAGAAGGTGTAAAATGGCAACAAAAAAGATAGAT